>OIYW01001630.1_pt1 | contig 13934 bp, 10 predicted proteins | sample 1588351 | NCBI WGS metagenome assembly OIYW01 (sample SAMN03283268) | human gut metagenome | biome: human-associated habitat; material: feces | host: Homo sapiens | place: USA | collected 2013 | reverse complement strand
TGTGTTTGCTTTAGCATTTTGTGTTATATTTTATTGGTTTATGTCTAAAAAAAAGAAAAGTGATGTGACCGTACATGCAGAGCAAAGTGAATCAGGAAGAAAATTTCAATAGAATTATTACGGTTCCTATATAAGGCTTTTTATGATGAAAACAGTATATCATATGCGGTTATGCATTGAAAATACTGTTCAGTTAAGAAATGCTGTATTTTTTAGGTGCACTAATGCGTAGAAAGCAGGTGTATGATGAGTTCAAATCATTTTTTTGTGTATGACAAAAAGACAGATTGCATATCTGCCTCATAATGGAGTATAATGGTAACGAGATTTATGCAACCCGATACATGAAATCCCCATTTCTCTTTGGGCGGAGGTGGATAGGATAATTTCGATTGTACCTGACAGGTGTCAGATACTTTTGTATGAGAAGCATGGTCTCTGTTTCGTTACCACCGTGTTTGAGATATGCCCTGCATATGTTTACTGTGATGGCGAAATTTGTATCAGGTATAATAAAACTGTCGAAGGCACAGTAATTCTGATAAGCCTGTTGCTTTTGAAAAAACAAAATAAAAATGTAATTTTTGGAGAATGAAAATGAATAACGAAATTATTATATCGCATATCAGTATGCCGTACGGAGTGTTGCATGATCAAAAATTGAATTCTGTTAAATGCGAAAATAATCAAATGATTTTTACATTTGATATTAAAATATTTCCGCAGAATTATGTCGGCGATTGTTATAAACAGTACGAATGTTATAAGCATTGTGATATGATTGTGGCAATGAAAGAGGAGTCTTTTAACGATTTTAATTTTGTTTCGGCAACTGATAAAAACGGAAAATTTGAGGGTATTTCCTTGTCACAGGCTGAGTTTATTAATGCAATCAATAATGCTTATACAGCTGAATTTATAGATTGCTTTGCAAATAACAGCGAATTAAAAATTGAATTGGGTGTTAATTATTACGATGCTGAAAAGCAATATAGAAAATATCGAAAATTCAGTCTATGCAGTGTAGCACTCTATGCAGAAAAAGTGATTTGGAATTGGTATTGAATTAATAAAAAAATTTGAAAATATGAGACCGCAATGAGTCTGAAATTGTAAAGTTTTTTCAATTGCGGTGGGGTGTTGTGTCGGTAATGAAAGTGAAATGACCTTACATTCATCTGAAACGAACAGAATTTTATGAGTGATGCGGATAAATAAGCTTATAATCTTATTTTGAAAATTAAAATCATTACAAAATTTGCAGACATATTTTTGTTAATGGCTGTTGAAAATGAAAGGTACTCCGTGTAAACTTATCGTAAAGATAAGTCACGGAGTGCTTTTGCTTTTTGTGATTTATGATTTAGTATCGGATTTTTTGGAATAATAACTCTGTTTGGCAAGAAAAATGACAAAATGAAAAATGTTAAAATAAAATCGTGCCGAAATGGGAGCAAAAACCCAAAGACAAGGAAAAGTGTGCCGAAATGGGAACACTTTACAATCACATATTAAACCACAATCTGACCGTTATAACGCTCATAATTGCGGCGGTTAGGTCGGCGGTTATGGCGGCAAAGAGGGTGTGGCGAATTTTTTTGACTCGGATACAGCCAAAGTACATTGCGATTGCGTAGAAGGTTGTTTCGCTTGAACCTGCGAGTACGGAGGCTGTTCTGCCCGCAAAGCTGTCGGGACCGCAGGTTTTGTAAAGGGCTGTGAGGAGTGCGGTTGAACCGCTTCCCGAAACAGGACGGAGGAGTACGAGCGGAACAATTTCTTTCGGAAATCCTAAAAATTCCGCTGTCGGCTGAATCAGTGAGCATATTGCGTCAATTGCTCCGCTTGACTGCAAAAGGTCAACGGCAAACACAAGTCCCATAATTGTAGGGGCAATGTTGTACAGAAGTTTTACTCCCTCTTTTGCTCCCGAAATGAACACATCGAATACGGGTACTTTTTTTATCAGCCCGAACACCACAACAATACATGCAAATGCCGGCATTACAAATTCCATTTGCTCACCACATTTCTCAAATTTTACCTTGCCTGATATTCAGCGTACAGGCAATCAGCAATGCCACCGTCAACGCACACGCAGAGCTTATCCAGACGGGAACGATAATTTCAAAAGGCGCAGAGCTTCCGTAGGATTGGCGGAGTGCGGCAAGCGTTGTTGGTAACAACTGTAGTGACGCTGTGTTCATAACTACAAAAACAACCATTTCGTTGCTTGCAATGTCACGGCGGTCATTGAGCGTGTGCAGCTGTTCCATTGCTTTTAGTCCGAAAGGTGTTGCGGCATTGCCGAGTCCGAGCAGATTTGCACTGATATTCATGGTGATGCTTTGAAAGGCGTCGCTTTTTTTATCAAGCCTCGGAAAAAGCGGACGGAGCAACGGTGCAAAGATTTTTGCAAAAATATTTGTCAAACCGCTTTCGACTGCGATTTTCATAATTCCCGACCAAAGGCAGATTATGCCTGCCATTGTGAGAATAAGCTGTATTGATGACGCTCCGCTTTCGATGAGTGCGTTTGAAATGTCGGCGGTGTTGCCCATAAACAACGCACACAATACGCTCACGGCAATGAGTCCGCTCCAGATATAATTCAGCATTTTTACTCCTTTTGCTGCAATTAACGACAAAATGTACAATATTGTCATTTTTGTAATCAAATTATTTAATAAAATCGTTGACAAAAATCCCGAAAAATGGTAGTATAGGTAAAAATAGGGATTATGGTGAATTAAAAAATAGGGATTATGGTGAATTAAAATGATTTATACAAACTTTAGGGAAATTGATAAAGCAGGCAGAATTGTAATATCAAAGGATATCCGCAACCACCTCAACATTAAGCCGGGTGACATTCTTCACATTGAGGCTGACGATGAGTGCGTTACGATTAAAAAGGCAGAGAGCAAGTGCGTTTTTTGCAATACTCTTGATAATCTGATTGCATTCGGCGGAAAATATGTATGCAGAGATTGTGTTGAAAAGCTCAAAGGCTGATACTGCTTTCGGCTACTCTAAAATATACTTGACCGAATTTGAAATTATGATAACGGACGGTGTTTTTATATGGACAGAATTGACAAAATTAATTATTATCTTGACATTGCCGAAACTGTGCTTGAAAGGGGAACTTGCCTGCGCAGAAATTTTGGTGCGATTATCGTGAACAACGACCAGATTGTTTCAACAGGCTATACAGGCGCTCCGAGAGGCAGAAAAAATTGCTGTGATTTGGGATTTTGTATCCGTCAGGAACGCAACATTCCCCGTGGCGAGCGTTACGAACTTTGCAGAAGCGTTCACGCCGAGGCGAACGCTATTATTCATGCATCAAGAGAACAGATGATTGGCGCAACGCTTTATCTTGTCGGCAAGGAGATGTCAAACGGCGAGTATGTTCAGAACACATCTTCGTGTGCAATGTGCAAGCGTATGGTTATCAACGCAGGTATTGACAAGGTTATTGTCAGAAACAACAAAACCGAATTTACTGAAATTGATGTGAACGATTGGATTATGTCCGATGATTCGCTTGACGCACTTCGTGGCTATTGATATGAAAACACGGCTTTTTATAACCGATATCCGCAAAATTTCTTTTGACAGAGTCGGTGAGCTTTCTCCCGAAAGGGCGGAGCGTGTTCAAAGATGCCGCAGAGCTGACGATAAACTGCGTTGCATTGCAGGCGGCTTGTTTATGAACAAATTTCTTGGCGGTGCAAAAATCACCGTGAATGAATTCGGCAAGCCCGAATGTGACAACGGACTTTGTTTCAATATTTCGCACAGCGGAAGCTATGTGCTTTTTGCGTTGTCGGATTCCGAAGTCGGCTGTGATATTGAAGAAATTCGATTTCTCAAGGGCATAAGGCTCGGCAAAATTGTTTTCTGCGACAACGAGATGAAATTGCTCGGCAACGCTTTTGACAGGCTCGGCACATTTTTTGAATTGTGGACTAAAAAAGAGGCACTCCTAAAATGTATGGGTGACGGTTTTCACCGTGGCGCAAAAAGTGTTGATGTCAGCAGCGGAAAATTCTCTGAAAATCAAACCGAATATTATATGAAACAATATAAATTTTCGGACTATGAAATCAGCCTTTGCAGTGTGCAAAATGATTTCCCGAAAGATATTGAATTTATCACTTTATAACTATAAAGCCACGATTTTGAATCAACCTCAAAAACCATTAGATTTTTGGTCTGACTTTTTTGGGGATAACATCAATTTCGGGGCTTTTTTACATAGGAAATACAAAACAAACCCCTGATTTTGTTAATATGCTTGTTATTGCTATTTTTGAATAATTGTGATACAATTTACTTTGATTAGTGCAGCAATCGGCTGCATATATTGTGTATGAAAAAATTCGGAACGGAAATATCTGTCTGCACACGGATGTTTTGCAATTTTCAGGGGGGACACTATGCCGACATTTACCAAGGCGGCTATCAAGGCGACCTTTATTTCGCTTTTGAATAAAAAGCCGTTGAATAAAATTACAGTCAAGGAGATCGTTGAAGAATGCGGAATTAACCGTAATTCTTTCTACTACCATTTTGACGACATTCCGTCGCTTCTTGAGGAAATTCTCGTTGAAGAGGCTGACAGATTTGTTGCGACCGAAACCGACAACAATACCTCTGTTTATGAAAGCCTGATTTCTGTAATTGACTATGCTTCTTCTAACAAGTCGGTGATTCAGCACATTTACAATTCTGCGAACAGAACTACATTTGATGTGTATCTCAACAGGATTTGTACTCACGCTATAAAAAGCTATTTTGACAAGCTTGAAATTACAAAAAATATTGCCGAAGATGACCTTGACGCAATGATTATGTATTACAAGTGTCAGCTTGTCGGTTTTATTATCGACTGGCTCGGCGGAGGTATGAAATATGACCTCAAAATTAAGATGAAACGCATTTGTGAGCTGTTTGAGGGTTCAATGGAGTCTGCATTGGACAGATGTGCCAAAATCAATGCCTGATTGCTGTTTTATTGGTTAAAATTGAATATTTGCGCTTGCTTGCGTGTCTGAAATGCAGACGAATTAAACAAAATGTCTGATTTCCATACAAATTTATTGCCGTGTCTAAATTCCTGACACGGCATTTTTTGTGTCTGTTTAAATTTTAACAAAGCCGTAATAGAATATGTTATGGACAAAGGAAATACGGTTCACCTCTCGGATCGTTCCTTTGAATGCAGAGTGCAGTCTGCAAATCATATATGAAGGAGTATGAAATATGAAGTTAGGGAAAGCGGTTGTTAAAAGCCGTTTCGTAATCCTTATACTTGCCGTTGCGCTGATGATTCCGTCAGCCTTGGGAATGGCATTTACAAGGGTTAATTACGACATTCTTAGTTATCTTCCCGATAACCTCGACACAATCAAGGGTCAGGATTATCTGCTTGATGACTTTGGAAAGGGTGCTTTTTCATTCCTCATCTTTGAGAATATGGATGATAAGGATGTTGCGGCAACAGAGGAAAAAATCAAAGAAATCGACCATGTTGATACGGTTCTTTGGTATGACGATTTTGCCGACATCTCAATTCCAAAGGAAATGTTGCCCGACAAAATTTATGATGCGTTCAATTCGGGAAATGCAACAATGATGGCGGTATTCTTCGATACCTCAACATCAGCCGATGAAACAATGAACGCTATCGAAGAAATCCGTTCGGTTGCCGGTAAACAATGCTTTGTTTCGGGTATGTCGGCAATGATTACGGATATGAAGGATATGTTTGAGGAACAGGAAATGACTTATGTTGCAATCGCTGTTGTTCTTGCGGTAATTGCAATGATGATCTTTATGGATAACTGGATTATCCCGTTTGTGTTCCTTGCAAGTATAGCGGTTGCTATCCTCGTAAATATGGGCAGTAACTACTTTATGGGTGAGGTTTCATTCATTACCAAAGCGTTGGCGGCAGTTCTTCAGCTTGCGGTAACAATGGACTACTCAATCTTCCTGTGGCACAGCTACGAAGAACAAAAGGGTATTTGTGAAAACCACAAGCAGGCAATGGCTGTTGCAATTCACGAAACCGTCCGTTCCGTAATCGGAAGTTCAATCACAACGGTTGCAGGCTTTATCGCACTTTGCTTTATGACATTCACACTCGGTCTTGACCTCGGTATTGTAATGGCAAAGGGTGTTATCCTCGGTGTTATCTCCTGTGTAACGGTTCTTCCGTCACTCATTCTTGTTCTTGACAAGCCTCTTGAAAAGACAATGCACAAGTCGCTTATTCCGTCAACAAAGAAGCTTGCAACAGGACTTGTTAAAATTTTCCCCGTATTTCTCGTGATGTTTGCGGCTCTTATTTATCCGTTCTATTCGGCATACAGCCAGACAAACAATGAGATTTACTACGATTTGTCGGAAAGTCTTCCCGAAGATATGGCAAATGTAATTGCCAACACAAAGCTTAAAGATGAATTCGGTGTCGGTACAACACATATGGTTCTTGTTGATTCTTCGCTTTCTGCAAAGGACGCAAGAAATATGACAAACGAGCTTGAAAAGGTTGACGGCGTAAAATATGTTCTCGGCCTTGAAAGCGTTGTAGGTTCGCTTGTTCCGGAAGAGGTTCTTCCCGAGTCAATCACAAGCGTTCTCAAAAATGATAAATGGGAGCTTATGCTTATCAACTCTGAGTACAAAACAGCCACAGATCCTATGGCAAAGCAGATTGACGAGTTGAATAAAATCATTACAAAGTATGATAAGGACGGACTTCTCATCGGTGAAGCCGCTTGTACAAACGACCTTGTAAACATCACGACAGTTGACTTTCAGGTTGTAAATGCAATTTCTATTGTTGCAATCTTTATTATCATTGCGATTGTTGAAAAGAGTATCACACTTCCGATTATTCTTGTTGCGGTTATTGAGCTTGCAATCTTTATTAACCTCGGTATTCCGCATCTTATGGGCGAGTCGCTCCCGTTCATCACACCTATCTGTATAAGTACAATTCAGCTTGGCGCAACTGTTGACTACGCAATTTTGATGACGACACGATATAAGAAGGAAAGGTATCTCGGAAACGATAAACGCACCTCGGTTATTACGGCTCTTGAAACTTCAATTCCGTCAATTATCGTTAGTGCAATGGGACTCTTTGCCGCTACAATCGGCGTCGCATTCTACTCGGATGTTGACCTTATTTCATCAATCTGTAAGCTCCTTGCAAGAGGCGCTGTCATCAGTATGTTCTGCGTAACGCTTATTTTGCCGGCAATGTTTATGCTGTTCGACAAGGTAATTGCAAAGACAACTCTCGGTTTTAAGCCGAAAAAAATATCAAATTCGGAGGCTGCTGTATAATGAAAAAGAATAACAAGAATAATAATCATAAATTTTTAAGCAAAAACTATATCAAGGGTGCTATTTCAGGCGCGCTTGCACTCACAATTCTTTGCAGCGGAGTAGGTGTTGCCGCTTATTCCGCCGGTGCAGACAATACTGCACAGGCTCTCGGTGTTCAGACAGAAAGTACGGTTGAGGCTGTTAAGAAGGCAAGCACAACTAAAGAGGCTCTCAAAAAGCTCAGCAAAAATGAAACCGTTTATGTTATTGCCGACGCAAGCGGTGCGGCTAAGAAAATCATTGTAAGCGACTGGCTCAAGGGTGTAGATGCAAAAGGCAAGGTAAAGGATGTTTCAAACCTCAAGGATGTTAAAAATGTTAAGGGTGACGAAACATACACGGTAAACGAAGACAATGCTTATGAGTGGGCTGCAAATGGCGATGACATCTACTATCAGGGAACAGGCACAACCGAACTTCCCGTAAAGCTCAAATTAAGCTACAAGCTTAACGGCAAAACTGTTTCTGCCGATGAAATCGCAGGCAAGAGCGGTAAGGTTACAATCCGCATTGACTATGAAAACACACAGAAGGAAAAGGTTAAGATTAACGGCAAGACAGAAGAAGTTAATGTTCCGTTCCTTATGCTTTCGGGTATGATTCTTGACGATGACAACTTCAAAAATGTTGAGGTTTCAAACGGCAAGGCTATCAATGACGGTACAAGAACAATCGTTGCCGGTTTTGCTCTTCCGGGTATGCAGGACAGCCTTGACATTGACAAGGATGAAATGGAAATCCCTGATTATGTTGAAATCACAGCAGATACAACCGATTTTGAGCTTTCAACAACAATGACAGTTGCAATGAACGATATTTTCAACGATGTTGATTTTTCAAAGGTTGACGATAAGGTTGACGAGCTTAAGGATTCTCTTGATGAACTCGAAGACGCCGCAGAACAGCTTGTTGACGGTTCTTCACAGCTTTATGACGGTATCGGTACACTTCTTGACAAGTCAGGCACACTCATTGAAGGTATCGACAAGCTTTATGACGGTGCAGAACAGGTAAACAGCGGTGCAAAAAAACTTGACAGCGGTGCAGACGGTCTTTCAAGCGGCGCAAAAACGCTTGATGACGGTGCGTCAAAGCTCAAAAACGGTGCGTCACAGCTTGACAGCGGTGCATCACAGCTTGACAGCGGTCTTGCAACACTTGCAGGCGGTGCGTCACAGGTTGACAACGGTGCGGCAAGTCTTAGCAGTTATGTTGCAACACTTGCAGGCGGTCTCGGCAAGCTTTCATCCAACAGCGCAACTCTAAACGGTGGTGCAGAACAGGTGTTTAACACACTTCTTTCAACTGCCGACACTCAGATTGCCGCCGCAGGTCTTACAGCCGACAAGCTGACAATTAAAAACTATGACAGCGTTCTTGAAGGACTTATTTCATCACTCAGCGATGAAAATGCTCAGAAGCTCGCTTACAATACAGCACTCGAAACAGTAACGGCAACTGTAAACAGCCAGAAGGATGTTATCAGAACTGCCGTTGAGGCAACGGTAAGAAAGTCTGTTACGGAACAGGTTCTCGCAGCCGCAGGTCTTGGTATGACGGCAGATCAGTATGATGCCGCTGTTGCCGCAGGTCAGGTCAGCGAAGAAGTTCAGGCTCAGGTTTCTACTGCAGTTTCTACACAAATGAGTTCATCTGCGGTTCAGACTGCAATTGACAGCAATACAGAGGCACAGATTCAGAGCCTTATCGAAACAAATATGAACAGCGAAGAGGTTCAGAGTCAGATTCAGGCAGGTGTTGCAAAAGCTCAGGCAGGCAGAAAGTCACTTCAGGCTCTCAAAACTCAGCTTGACAGCTACAACACATTCTATCAGGGTGTGCTTTCATACACAGCGGGTGTTGATCAGGCTAACGAGGGCGCTCAGCAGATTCTCGCCGGCACATATACGCTCAAGGACGGCACAGGTTCACTTGTAAGCGGTGCCGGTCAGCTCAAGAACGGTTCTTCAAGTCTTAAGAGCGGTACAAGCGAACTCAAGAGCGGTACTTCAACCCTCAAGGACGGTACATCAAGCCTTAAAAGTGGTGTAAAGACTCTCAAAAACGGCACAAGCTCACTTTCGGACGGTACAAAGAGCCTCTTCGATGGCGTTGGTACTCTCAAGGACGGCAGTGCAGCACTTGTTGACGGCGTTAAACAGCTCAATGACGGTGCAATGACATTGTCCAAGGGTATGAAGAAGTTCAAAGAGGAGGGCATTGACAGCATTGTTGATGCCGCAAACGGTGATGTCCGGGATATCATCGACCGTTTCAAGGCTGTTCAGAAAGCATCAAAGAAGTACAACAACTACAGCGGTATTTCCGATGATATGGACGGTAAGGTTGACTTCATCTACAAGACCGATTCAATCGAGAAAAAGTAACTCAATATATTTTAACAGCAAGACGAAAGGCTTATTTCCCTAACCCTTTCATACACAATATAAAAAGCAGTTATGTCGTTTGGCATAGCTGCTTTTTGCTTTGTATGATGTTTTTTGTGAATTTCAAAACTTGAAAAAATTACAAATAATAAAACGAATTTCACCGCAAACAATACTATTGCGGCGATGAAAACGGGATGCCGAAACGCCGCTTTATTAATAAATTTAACGAGATTTAAAAGTTTTGAAAAGGAGAAAACAAATTATGTCAAGCAATAACAATCAGATTAATGTACCTCAGGCAAAGGAAGCCATGGAACGCTTTAAGATGGAATGTGCCAACGAAGTAGGCGTAAACCTCAAACAGGGATATAACGGCGACATTTCTGCAAGAGAAGCAGGTTCTGTAGGCGGTCAGATGGTTAAAAAGATGATTGAGTCTTACGAAAACAGCATGAAATAAGCTTTAAAACCGATTTTCAGGGGCATATAGCTATGGTTAGCTGTATGCCCCTATTTTTCGCTCACAGGCTTATTATGGGCAATTTAAGGACAAATAAAGGCGGTGTAACATTATTCTTGAAAATATTCAATCATTTGTAACGAAATTCTTGATTTTTAAAGGTGATTTGTAACATTTTTCTAAAATCAATGCTTGAATTGCGTATTAAATGAAAATTACATCCGACTTTACGCAAAAAATCGGTCGGACAATTTTAATAAATTATCCGACCGATAAAAGTTTTATAACAGGTTGTTAAAAATTAGAAATAAAATAGAAATTATAATTAATTAAAATTTAAAACAAATTTATTAATTTCCATAATATCCATATCCCCATCCTTTTATATCTTCATCAGTCCATGTATGCCCTTCATCATCCCAATGATTTCCGTTATTATCAGAATAACTATATCCATTTTCGTCATCGCCATATCTATAAGTCCAATTTCCATGTGAAGAATTAGAACTAGATGATAAATTACCTGAGTCATAGTTGTAATTATTTCCGCTGCTGTAATTACCATCGTTAGAACTGTAATTATTGTCACCGTTGTCGTAGCTGTTTCCGCTGTCGCTGTAACTGTTTGTATTATCACTGTAGGAGTTATCGGTGTTGTTTGTGTTACTGCTCTCGGTTTGCTTCTTCTTTTCCTGTTTAGCTTTTTCTGCGGCTTTCTTTTTTGCCTCGGCTTCTTTTTTAGCCTTTGCTTCAGCTTCGGCTTTTTCAATGGCAGTTATTCTGTCATTATAAGAACTAATCAATTCGTCAGGCTTTTTATCGTAGTTGCCAATATCCTTTTTATAGAATACATTGCTTTTTTCGGAATCAATTGTTTTCTTTAAAGCCTCAAGATTATCAATACAAGACTGCAACTTCTTTTTATCATTAGTTTTTTCAAGAGTTTTGCTGTCAATAGTGTTATCTTTTATTGTCTTATCATAATCATCTGTGAAAAACTTTTGCATTTTTGCAAGTGTTTCATTGTACTTTGGCTCAACAGAGTTTAATACTTCAACCTTGATTTCATCACTTGTTGATGGCTTGTTCTTAATGAAATCGGATAATATAACTAACTTTTTGGCTCTGTCGGTTTCCTTTGTAAATTTTGAGTATGTATCGTCAATACTTTTGACTTGCTGTTCTGTCTGTTGCTGTATGGTGTAATTGTTGTAAGCATTTACGCCGAAGATTGTACCGACAACGGCAATAATCGCTACACAAACCACTGCAATAATTATAATTACTTTCTTTTTCATTTTAACCCCTACAATTTCTATTTGCGATTATATGTTTACATTATATATGTCTGCGTTTCAAAAGTCAATTATTTACATCTTGTTTCATAAAAAACAGGACTGCACATTCGCACAGCCCTGAAAATTGAATTGTTAAATTGATTAAGCCTCGGCTCTGTTGATTGCGTTGAGAACACCGAGTACCGATGCAACATTGACATTTGAGTCAATGCCGATGCCGAAGATACTTTTTCCGTCAGGCTTTTTGAGTTCGATATATGAAACAGCCTTTGAGTCAGAACCCTGAGAAATTGCGTGCTGACTGTATGAGATGAATTCGTACTTGTCAAGACCGACCTTTTTGATTGCATTGAAGAATGCATCAATAGGACCGTTGCCGACACCGCTGAGAGAAACCTCTTCGTTGCCGTTAATCTTCATCTTGCCCTTGAAGTGAACATAATCACTGCCGTTTTCGCTCTCTTCGTAAATCTTTCTGCTTGAGAGAACATATTTCTGCTTATGCTCAAGATAATTCTTCTCGAACACCTCAAACAGCTCTTTCGGAATAAGCTCTCTGCCAAGCTCCTCGCATTTTGCCTGAACAAGCTTTGAAAATTCGGGATGCATTCTCTTCGGAAGGTCATAACCGAAGTTATTGTTCATAACAAAAGCCGCACCGCCCTTACCGGACTGTGAGTTGATTCTGATAATCGGCTCATACTCTCTGCCGACATCGGCAGGGTCAATCGGAAGATACGGAATTTCCCAGTACTCAGTTCCGCTTTCTTTCATATACTTCATACCCTTGTTGATAGCGTCCTGATGTGAGCCCGAGAATGCTGTAAATACAAGCTCGCCGATATATGGCTGACGAGGATCAATCTTCATATTTGTGCAACGCTCATAGATTTCACGGAGCTTTGGAAGATTTGAAAAGTCAAGCTTAGGATCAACGCCCTGTGTGAACATATTAAGTCCCATTGTAACGATATCCATATTACCTGTACGCTCACCGTTGCCGAAGAGTGTACCCTCAACTCTTTCAGCACCTGCAAGCAATGCAAGTTCGCCTGCGGCAACACCGCATCCACGGTCATTGTGTGGGTGAATACTGATAATAGCGGCGTCACGATGTTTAAGATTTCTTGCAAAGTATTCAATCTGATCTGCATATGTGTTCGGTGTACACATCTCAACAGTATTAGGAAGATTGACAATCAACTTGTTTTCGGCAGTCGAACCGAGTGCCTCGATAACCCTGTCGCAGATTTCAACAGCGTTTTCAGGCTCAGTACCGCTGAAGCTTTCGGGAGAATATTCAAATCGGAAGTTTGTATCTCCGTCATATTCATCCGTAAGCTGTTTAATAAGCTTTGCACCATCAACGGCAATTTTGATTACGCCGTCCATATCTGTTTTGAAAACAACTTTTCTTTGGAGAGTTGAAGTTGAGTTATAGAAATGAACGATAACATTCTTAGCACCCTTAACAGCCTCAAAAGTTTTTCTGATAAGATGCTCTCTTGCCTGAACAAGAACCTGAATTGTTACATCATCGGGAATGTGGTTGTTTTCAATAAGCTCACGGCAGATTTCGTATTCTGTTTCTGACGCACTCGGAAAACCGATTTCGATTTCCTTAAAGCCCATATCGCAAAGTGCATGGAAAAATTCGAGCTTTTCTTCAAGGTTCATAGGATCGACAAGCGCCTGATTACCGTCACGAAGGTCAACACTGCACCAGATTGGTGCTTTTGTTATAGTATTGTTTGGCCACTGTCTGTCCGGCAGATTAATCTGCTTAAAGGGAATGTACTTTTCAAATGATGGTTTCATATAATAACCTCCTGTTAAATAGCACAAAAAAATCGCCCCCCTAAACAAAGGGACGAATAAAATCCGTGGTACCACCCGTATTCGAGAACACATCACTGTGTTCTCCTTAAAGACTTCTGACAAAGTCCCGACCGATAACGCAGTCTTGCGTTTCGCATTACATATATATAGTATATACACTTCACACGAAAAACTCGGGGATGAGCTATCCATACAATGTTCCATGCTGACTCACACCAACCGTCAGCTCTCTTTGCCGGTTCATTTGCATCTTGTTCCCGTCAATGTTTTTAAGGGGATTTATTTGTTAATACTATTATATATATATACCCATTCTTTGTCAAGAAAATTGTTTTGAAAATCTGTCGAATAAAGTTTATTTTTTAAAAAGGGTGTATATAGTGAATTTTTGGGATAAAATAAACAACAAGTGAGTTTAAAATGTAGAAATTGCCGATAATGTAAAAAAGATAAAAAAATTGTCAAAAAGGGGTTTACAAAAGAGTGAAGTGCTGATATAATATCAACTGTTGCGCTGAGAGGCGAGGCAGACAAGAGAAA
>OIYW01001627.1_pt1 | contig 13985 bp, 18 predicted proteins | sample 1588351 | NCBI WGS metagenome assembly OIYW01 (sample SAMN03283268) | human gut metagenome | biome: human-associated habitat; material: feces | host: Homo sapiens | place: USA | collected 2013 | reverse complement strand
TAACAGACCCTTATAGGGTCAAAGCAAACCACCGGCTAAGCCGGTGGTCGTGATTTGCTGTTAAAGCAGGGTATTTTGTAACAATCTTTCCGGGAAATAAAATTGGTCTGCCAGGTTGTGACCGGATCCATGTGAAATAGTTAAGAAAAGTTAAGAACCTGTTAAGACATACTGTAAGAAATATATGTTATCTTATAACCATCTTATAAGTAAGTCTTAGAAAAAATTTAGTTAAAGGAGAGATATTAATGAGAAAACACTTATTAAAAACAGGATTGATGGCGATGACAGCAGCAATATCGATTTCTTCTTCGATTCCGGTATTTGCATCTGGTGAGACAGAAATTTTTGGTGATGGTATAGAGGTGCAATTTGGAAGTGGTGTATCTGAAAATGATAGCGATAATAGCGAGGTAATGGGGATATTGTCAACTAAATACCGGGTTACAGCCACAGAACTGAATGTAAGGTCTGGTCCAGGAACAGGTTATAGCTCTATAGGAACTTTAAAAAAGGGAGCCATTATAAAGGTAAAATCTATTAGTAACGGTTGGGCAAAGTTTACATTTGCTGGACAAACAGCATATGTTTCAGCAGATTATTTAGAAAGAGTGTAAAATATACATAAATAGGTATAGAATGATAGGACAAAAGATGTATAGTTTTTTGCCCTATTATTCTATAAAGAGGTAGTTTATGAGAATAAAACCGATTTTCCATGTCATGACTGCGTGGATCATGCTGGTTCTGACATCGGAATTCAGCCTTACAGTAGCTTACGACATATGTGATACAAATCCCTGGGCACGTATTTTGTATGTGGTATTGAATATTTCCAGTCTGTTGGCTGCTTTTTATTTATATACCAGATATATTATGAAGATAAAAATGCAGGATCTTCGATTGGGGAAACCTTTCCCGGAAAGAAAATGGTGCGTTACAGCAGTTATTATGCCGTTGGCAATATGCTGCTTTTATTTTCTTTTTGTAAAGGGAACATTTGCTTCACAAAATCTTACAATGAAAGAAATGATAAATGCTCTGACTCTTTCTGTTTTATCTCTTGGTATTTTGCCTGCAGTTACAGAGGAAATGGTTTTCAGGGGAATGATCTTGAGTACCTTGCAAAGTGCTTTTGAAAAGAAAACAGCAGTGTTTATTTCAAGTATTTTATTTGCTTTGTATCATTTGGAGTACATTGACAGCTCGGACTGGAAAAAGGTTGTTTTACTGATTGTGTCTGTTGGAATTATTGGCTGGGCTCTTTCGCTTGTTACAATCCAGTCCCGTTCCATATGGTCTGCGGTTGTCATACATGGAATGTATAATATCCTGTCAGGAGAAAGCCAGATTCTGCATATTGATATGGAGCAGAATTTTCCAGCCATATGGACCTATACGGTAAATACAGAAAATCCATTACTGACCGGAATTAACGGAGCAGTTGGCTTTACTGCAGCGATTCCTGCAGTAGTTGGATTCATTGTAATTATAATAATGGTAAAATATTATGAGAAAAAGGAAAAGAAAGCAGCAGAAAAAGAATAGAAGGAAGAAGATCATCTGGTATTCTGTTTTTCTGATTGTTGTTCTGACAGGGAGATTTATAATTTCAGGAAGAGATGACAGCATGATATTGACAGAAACAAAAAGGAATCAGATAATAAACAGTAATGAGTGGAAAGAAATATTTGAACATTCAGAGGATTATCCCCCTGTTCTGCTGGAGGATCTGAAACGAAATCCGGAACTGCTGGATTTTGTGAAAAAATATCCGGGGGAACAGACTGCACAGGAAGCAGGGCTTACATTCAGAGAAAAACTGAAGAAATACCCGTTGTTTATTCAATGGGATGAAAGATGGGGATATCAGCCATATGGACAGAGTAATATTGGGATATCCGGATGCGGTCCTACCTGTATGGCAATGGTCATATACAGTCTAACGCGAAATTCTGATGCATTGCCGGATATGCTGGCACAAGAGGCAATGACAGGCGGATATTACATAATGGGAACTGGAACAGCCTGGTCTTTTATGAATGAGTGTGCGTCTGCGTATGGGGTAATTGCCTCTCAGTTTGCTTCTCTGGAACAGTGGGAACTGGAAGACCGGCTTGAGGATGGAAATATGATTATCTGTGCTATGGGACCTGGAGATTTTTCTGCACAGGGACATTTTATTGTAATCTATGATTATACATCGGATGGATTTTGTGTAAATGATCCTTTCAGTTATACGAACAGTTCAAAAAAATGGGATTATGCAACACTTTCTTCTCAATGGCAGCAAATATGGGTGTATGCAGTGTAAAACGCAGGATAAGAGGATACAATGAAAAATCATATTTTAATTGTGGAAGATGATGAAGCGATCCGGGAGGGCGTAAGAATTCTGCTGGAGGGAGAAGGTTATACTGTGCAGGAGGCAGAAGATGGATTCCAGTGTCTGAAAAAGCTTTCAGCAGAAACAGATCTGATTATACTGGATGTTATGATGCCCGGAATCTCCGGTATAAAGACATGTGAAGAAATTCGAAAAACTTCTCATGTTCCGGTATTATTTCTGACTGCTAAAGGGCAGGAATCAGACAAACTGATCGGTTTGATGGCAGGAGGGGACGACTATCTGGTAAAACCGTTTTCTTACGCAGAGCTTCTGGCAAGAGTGAAAGCTCTTCTTCGCAGATATTGTGTTTACAGTCAGCCGCTGAATACAGGAAAAAAAACAGAACAGTGGCTGGAATATGGTAAGCTTAAGTTAAATACACAGTACAATGAAGTTTACCGTGAGGGAGAGGAAATTCATCTCCGAGAAATGGAATACAGACTGCTGTTGCTAATGATGGAAAATCCTCAGAAGATTTTTTCTGTAAAAAATCTGTATGAGAGCTTATGGGAGGAACCTTTTCTGTATTCCTCCGGAAATACGGTTATGGTTCATATCAGGAGATTGAGGACAAAAATAGAAGATGATCCTCAGAAGCCTGAGATGATACAGACTGTGTGGGGAAAGGGGTATCGTTTTGGGGAGAATCAATAAAGACAGTCTGACCGGAAAAATGGTCCGGCGCTTAGTCAGAGGACTGCTGGCAGGCTTGTTTGTTATGGGACTTTTGTATTTTGGAGGAAAGGGCTGCCTGCAGCAGTTCTTTTTTAATACAGGTTATATTTATAAAAGAGAAATTCGGAGAGCAGATGAGCTTCAGAATTATGTGGATAAAAATTGTTTAAAAGCGGTAGATCATAAACAGTTGAAACAATGGGCGACTCAGCGTAATATTCGAGAATTTACAGTTTCCAGAGATAAGTGGCTGTTATTTGATGTTTCATATGATGGCATTCTCACTCCGGGAAGCAGAGAAATCACTGATTTTTCCTGGAAAGTATTTCACACAATAAAATTTGCAGATGGGAATGCAGATGTATATCTTTACGAGGGGTTTGCAGATAAATATTATGATATTCTGGCAGGAATTTCTGTAATTGTGGGTTTTGTTGTGTGTACAGGTATATTTTCATATGAAATGCAGGAGGATTTAAAATACATTCAGTGTCTGAAAGAAGAAGTAGATGTTATCAGTAAGGGAAACCTGCAGGAACATGTTACAGTAACAGGAAATGATGAGCTGGCTCAGCTGGCAGGAGGACTGGAAATAATGAGACAGACTCTGATACAAAGAGAGCAGTCAGAACAGGAATTGCGGGCGGCACAGGAAAAGCTTGTTCTGGGAATGTCTCATGATCTTCGTACACCTTTAACAGGACTGATGACCTATCTGGAAATTCTTAAAAAACAGCAGAAAAACAAAATTGTTACAGATGAATATATTCAAAAGTCTCTGGATAAGGTGATTCAGATAAGGAATTTGTCAGACCAGATGTTTGAATGTTTTTTTGTCAATTCACAGCATAAGGTTGAATTGGAAGAACCTGAAGACATATTCAGTGCATTTGGAGATTATCTTTCCGAATTATGTGTTTTGCTGGAAGATGAAGGATTTACAGTAGATACGGAAATGCTTGAATGGAATCCTGCTGCTGTGCGAATAAATACAGATTTATTTGGAAGAATCATGAATAATATTATTTCCAATATTGAAAAGTATGCCAGCAGAAATAATCCCATCCAGGTACAGATTCTTTATGAAGAAAAGTATGTTGGCATTTTAATCAGAAATACAGTTGCGCAGACAGAGCAGACAGCCCATAAAACAGGTATCGGGTTACAGAATATATCTGTTATGATGGAACATATGCAGGGATATTTAGAAGCTTCAGAAAAGGACAAAGAATATTGCGTGATTTTGTATTTTCCGTATTCTGTTATACAGAAGTATGGAAACGACAAAGGACTGACTGAATGATAAATGCTCATTTGACAAATTTATTTTTTCTAAGGCTTATTTAAACTTCTTCTTATAAACTGTCCCCATCGAAACAAGAACACCACTCAGAAAGATACAGCAGGAGGTATCCATGCGGCAGGAGGCGGAACACTTTATGCCTGGGACATGAATGTGGAGACAAACGGAGAATCCGCGGCAGCTATCCGAAGCGACAGAGGAGGCGGAAAGATGGTAGTGGACGGCGGAACCTATACTTCCAACGGTGTGGGCTCTCCGGCTATTTACAGCACAGCAGATATTGCAGTAAATAATGCGGTGCTTACTGCCAACGGTTCTGAGGCTATTTGTATAGAAGGTCTGAATTCCATTCATCTTTTTGATTCAGATCTGACAGGAAATATGAGTGATTTGGAACAGAATGACTGCACCTGGAATGAATCCTGTATCAGAGTATGTCGGGAGATTCTCAGGTGGGAAACAGTACTTTTGAAATGAATGGCGGAAGCTCTCAACCGTTTGGATGAAAACAGGGATATAGGTGAAAAAACAGAATTTTCTGCTTCTGATGCGGTATTGGAAACGGTGCAGCCTTATGAGGCTCCTGTCCGGACGGGAGGAAAAGAAATGGAACAGTTGGTAGATGAGGGAATTCTTTTTACAGGAAATGAGAGGGATTTTCGCCAGCTTGTGGGGATTCTTGTGGATAACGCTGTAAAATATACGCCTGAAGGTGGAAAAATAAGAATTGCTTTGAAGAAAAAAGGAAAGAAATGCCAGCTGGAAATTTTTAATGATGCAGAGGAACTTCCCGTGGGAAAACTGGATGTTCTGTTTGAGAGGTTTTACAGACTGGACAGTTCCAGAAATTCCTCTACAGGAGGTTCAGGAATCGGGCTTTCTGTAGCAAAAGCGATTGTTCAGGCACATAAAGGAAAAATTACCGCAGAAAGTCCGGATGGAAAAATCATGAAGATCACAGTGATCATATAAAGATAAAGCAGGCGGCGCAGACTGATGAACAGTTTGCGCCGCCTGCTTAATTCAGAGAATACCTTATTTTACAGGATATCGTCTCTTCGGATATATCCCGGATGCCCGGCTTCTGCCACGATTTCTCTTTCACGGGTAATCTGAGCCCATTTGTCAATTACCTGATTTTCCACATGGACATCTTCACCGATAATACTGTTTGCCAGGATCACACAGTTCTTGACAACTGCGCCCTTTTTGATCTGACATCCACGGCCGATAACGGAATTTTCTACAGTTCCCTCAATCAGACAGCCATTGGATACAACGGAATTTTTCACGTCAGCATTGTCAAAATACTGTGTGGGGCAGGAATCGTTTGTCCTGGTGTAGATCGGCCATTCCGGATTGAAAAGATTTAGTGAATTTTTCAGATCGATCAGGGACATATTGGCATCAAAATAGCTCTTGAAATCTGTGATACTTGCAAAGTAGCCTCTGTGTGCCACTCCGCGGATATCAAGCTCACTGCAGGATGCGTTTACGATCTGCGGAAGAGTGATCATGGAGGACATTTTTTTAGCCTTATGAATCAGTTCTACAAAAAGATCTTTTTTCATAATATAGGTGTCCATAAAGATATTGCGGTTTTTGGCGCTGCCGCGGTTCTTTTCAATAGATTCCACACCTTTCTGCTTGTTCAGGTTCAGAATATCACAGTTGAGAAAAGCTTCCTTGGCGTTATCAACAGAGTGATATAAAAGAGTGATATCTGCTCCGGAATCAATATGAGTCTGGAGAAGAGTATCGTAATTTGCTGCATAAACCATGTAGCTTGGAGCAATGATCACATATGGCTGATGCACACGTTCGATCATCTCGATGTTTTCCAGATAGCCTGCGATATCTGTGTTATAAACATCATTTTCAGAGCTGTTCTGTGCAAAAAGAATCTGCAGTCTGCCTTTTTTGGAGTTGATGTTATAATGACGGCCGGTTCCCAGATGTTCTACCAGAGAACGGGGTTTACGTCTTATATATACCTGAATATGATCAATATCGCTGTTGCTCATATTGGAGATCGGAAAGTCAATGACGCGGTAACGTCCAAGGAAAGAAAATGCTGCGATAGGACGGTAATCTAAAAGACCTTCCACCTTAATATGAGTTCCTGATGATGCAATAATTCCAAAAGCGTTAGCCATTTTATTCTACCCCCTTTACACGTTTGGAAACAAGCTCGATATGCTCGCTGTCTGCGCTTCCCACACAGGCGCCGCTGCCAATGTGGATGTCTTCAGCCACAAGAGCTCTCTGAACAACAGCATTTTCTTCAACCTCTACACCAGGCATGAGAACACTGTCAATAACTTTTGCGCCTTTGCCTACTTTTGCGCCTGTAAAAAGTACAGAGTTCTTTACTTCGCCCTCTACAATACAGCCCTGTGTAATAAATGCACGGTTAATTTTGGCATCCGGACCGATATACTGAGGAAGTGCGGGGATATCTTCGGTGTATATTTTCCAGGTAGGATCATTCAGATCCAGTTCATTGTTACTGTCCAGAAGATCCATGTTTGCTTCCCAGAGAGAATCAATAGTTCCTACATCTTTCCAGTAGCCCTGGTATTTATAAGCAGCCAGAGTTCTGTTGTCAGCAAGGAGATGCGGGATAATATCCTTACCGAAATCGTGGTGTGAATCAGAATCTTTCATATCTGCAAGAAGCATTTTGCGCAGAAGCTTCCAGTTAAAAATATAAATACCCATGGAAGCAAGATTGCTCTTTGGATGCTCCGGTTTTTCTTCAAATTCAACAATATGTCCTTCGCCGTCTGTGTTCATGATACCAAAGCGGCTTGCTTCTTTCATGGGAACCTCAATAACAGCGATGGTAGCATCTGCATTCATTTCTTTGTGGTAAGCCAACATTTTTGCATAGTTCATTTTGTAAATATGGTCTCCGGAAAGGATCAGAACATATTCCGGAGCATAGTTATCAATAAAATCAATATTCTGTGAAATCGCATCTGCAGTTCCACGGTATACATCCAGATCCGCGTCAGCCTTCTCGCGGGGAGGAAGTACAAATACGCCGCTTTCTCTTGCATCAAGTCCCCAGCGTCCGCCGGCAGCGACATAGCTGTTAAGCAGAACAGATTCATACTGTGTAAGAACACCTACAATATCCACTCCACTGTTTGCGCAGTTACTTAAAGGGAAATCAACAATGCGGTATTTTCCGCCGTATGAAACTGCGGGTTTGGCTACTTTGTTTGTAAGTTCATGGAGTCTGCTGCCACGTCCGCCAGCTAAGATCATCGCTAACATGTTGTTTTGTTTCATAGTGAACCCTCACTTTCCTTTTATATGCTTGTACTTTTTCATTATACATTTTTTATCCGGAAATTGCTACTGGTTTATGTTAAAAAATGCAAGAAAAACGCCGGAAATTTGTTAAAAATGTATTAAATAACAGGATAAATAAAAAGGAATATGTGACATATGACAAGAAAAAGCATGGTTCGACAGAAAAGGACAGTGAAAGTGTATATGAGGAAAAGAGATTAGAAATACTGAAGACTGAAGAATCCGTGAATCACTGGACGGAACAGGAGATTTACGTTATAATAACAGAGTTAAAAAGAAACAATAAAGACAGAATCAGGTATATCATATATTTCTGATTCAACAGAGATAAGAGGGATCTTTTGTGAAAAAAAGAGATGATTTTAAGAGATTTATTGTGTATTGTCTGGCAAGTATTGTCGTAATCGCTCAGACAGCAGTATTTGCCTATATCTGGTATGATTTTTACAGAGGGCTGATCTTCGAACCTTTCTGGAGAAAGGGAAACTGGGTTCTGATCGCTATTTATGGACTGATCAGCTTTATGTTCTCCAAGTTCTACGGGGGACTGAGAGTAGGATACCTGAAAAAGATAGATGTATTTTACTCTATGACTCTTGCTGCGATCTGTACAAATATCATAACCTACCTTCAGATCACTCTGATCAATAGATGGTTTCTGGATCCATGGCCTATGGTGGAAATGACTCTTGTTCAGATTGTTATCATCATCGTCTGGGTATGGGGATCCCGGTTTATTTATTCCAGACTTTATGGCGCCCGTAAGCTTCTTGTGATCTATGGGGACAGAGATCCGGGAGATTTGATCCAGAAAATGAATTCACGCAGTGACAAGTATAATGTCAGCGGAAAAGTTCATGTAGATAAGGGGGAAAAGGCTATTCATCAGATGATGAGAGACTATGAGGGAGTAATCATCTGGGATCTTCCGTCAAATATCCGAAACCGTTATTTGAAGTACTGTTTTGCCCATTCTATTCGCTGTTATATGAGTCCGAAGATTTCTGATGTGATTCTTATGGGAAGCGAGCGGATCCATCTGTTTGACACGCCGCTGCTTGTATCGAAGAATATGGGACTTTCCATAGAGCAGAGAGCAATGAAACGGGTTCTTGATATTGTGGTATCGGGAATCGGTATTGTAGTTTCCTCTCCGATCATGCTGATCATTGCGCTTTTTGTAAAGCTGTATGACGGCGGCCCTGTGCTTTACCGTCAGGATCGTCTGACTCTGGGAGGAAAGGAATTCCGTATCTGTAAATTTCGCAGTATGTGTGTGGATTCTGAGAAAAACGGCGCCCGCCTTGCATCAAAAAACGACAGCCGTATTACCCCAGTAGGCCGCGTACTGAGAAATCTTCATCTGGATGAGCTGCCGCAGCTTTTTAATGTATTTATGGGAGATATGTCTCTGGTAGGTCCACGCCCGGAACGAAAAAGCATTATGCATGACTACCAGAAAGAACTGCCGGAATTTTATTACCGCCTGAAAGTAAAAGCCGGGCTTACCGGATATGCGCAGGTTTACGGGAAATATAACACTACCCCTTATGACAAGCTGAAACTTGACCTTTTTTATATTGAAAATTATTCGTTTCTGCTTGATCTGAAGCTTCTTCTTATGACAGTGAAGATTTTCTGTCAGAAAGAGGTTTCTGAAGGTGTTGATGAAAATCAGAAAAATGCTTTGAAGGATTCCGGAGAGATTCTGCCGGAGGAGGACAAAAATGAGTGAGCAGATACAAAAAGAGCGGGAAAATGAGCTTCGCAGGCTGCAGCTTGTGGAACTGGATATTCTGAAAGAATTTCTCCGCATCTGTGATAAATACCATCTGAGATATTATGCGCTTGGGGGAACACTTCTGGGCGCAGTACGCCATAAGGGATTTATTCCCTGGGATGATGATGTGGATATAGGAATGCCCAGACCGGATTTTTGCAGGTTTGAGCAGGTGATAGAAAAGGAACTGCCGGATTATTTTCACTATCTCAGTTATAAAAATACTGCAGACTATCATCATTATGTGCCCAGGATGACAGACAGCAGAGTGAAGGTGATTGATGAGTCTGCGTCTGTGGATTCGGAAAAAGATGCATGGATCGATATTTTTCCCATGGATGGAATGCCTGGAAATAAATATCGGAGAAAGATCCACTGCTTCCGCCTGCTGGTGGCAAGAGCCAGAGTAAATTATTCACTTTTTTCCACAAATGTTGATCTGAAAAGACAGAACCGTCCGTTGCTGGAACGAGTAATGATCACAGCAGGAAAGATACTTCCTGTTGAAAAAATATTCCGTACTTCCCGGGAACTGAAAAGGCTGGACAGGCTGATGCAGAAATATGATTATGACGATTCACCGTATCTGGTCAATTTTATGGGGATCCATAAGCTGAAAGAAATGTTTCACAAAAAGCATTATGGAAAGGGCGCGGATTATATTTTTGAGGATATTAAGCTCAGAGGACCGCATGATTATGATTTTGTTCTGAGACAGATGTACGGTGAATACTGGAATCCACCGGAGAAATCGGAAATGAATCATCATAATACCAGAATCAGGGAGTAGCCTTATGGGAAAAGATACAGAAGAAACCTATTCCGTTCTCATGGCGGTTTACGAAAAAGAGAATCCGGTGTATTTTCGTCAGAGTATCCAGAGTATGCTGGATCAGACCCTTCCTCCTTCAGATTTTGTGATCGTGTGCGACGGTCCTCTTACACCGGAATTGGACAAAGTTCTGGAATGGGCTGGCGGAAGGCTGGGAAAAAAGCTTCAGTGCATACGTCTGAAGGAAAACAGAGGACTTGGAAATGCTTTGCGCACAGGAGTTCCCCGCTGCAGATGCGCTGTGATCGCCAGAATGGACAGTGATGATGTCAGCAGAAGAGACCGCTGTGAGAGACAGTTTCAGATACTGAACCAGGGAGATTATGGGATTGTAAGCGGAACTCTTCAGGAGTTTATAAAGAATCCGGGGGATCTAGATAGGACGAGAGTACTTCCAAGAACACCTGAAGAGATCAGAGAATATGCAAAAAAGAGAAATCCTTTTAATCATCCATGCGTCATGTACAGAAAGGCGGATGTTCTGAAAGCCGGAAATTATCAGGATTTCCCGGGGTTTGAGGATTATTGTCTGTGGATTCGAATGCTTTGCTGTGGAGTGCAGGGATATAATATCCAGGAACCGGTTCTTGATATGAGATCCGGAAACGGTATGTATCAAAGGAGAGGCGGGCTGTCTTATCTTGTATGGATACTTCGTTTCCAGAAATTTCTGTTAGACAGGAATTTTATCACAAAAGGTAGATACATAAGGAATTGCGTGATCCGTACCGCGGTAAGTCTGATTCCCGGAGGACTCAGGGAAAGATTTTATGAGCTGTTTCTTCGTGGAACAAATAAAAACAGAAATGTATAAAAAAGAGGTGTCTGATATCAGGCACCTCTTTTTAAAGGATATTTTCAGCTGTTTTCCATGAAATTTACATATTCATCAAGGACCGTATCGGGTTCCCCGATTTTTTTGATCTGTCCTTCATGCATCCACATAACGGTGTCGCAGAGCTTTCGGAGTGTATCAATACTGTGAGAAACAATTACAACTGTTCTGTCTTTGTTGGAGATCAGGCTTTTCATTTTATTGTAGCTTTTCTTTTTAAACTTCTGATCGCCTACACTGAGAACTTCATCAATCAGCATAATGTCTGTTTCCAGAATTGCTGTAATAGAAAAGGCCAGCTTGGAATACATACCGCTGGAATAGGTTCTTACAGGTTTGTCAATAAAGTCGCCCAGCTCTGCAAAGTCTATAATCTCCTGTTCCTTGGAGTGAACCTGTTCCTCTGTGAAACCCAGAAGCATACCGGAAAGAATAATGTTTTCTCTTCCTGTCATTTCTCTCTGGAACCCAACGCCGATAGAAAGGAGGGAAATGCTGTGTCCTTTCAGATCAATGGTTCCGCTGTCAGGAGAAAAGATACCTGCCAGAGCATTGAGGGTTGTGGATTTGCCGCTTCCGTTCTTGCCGATGATTCCCAGAATCTCACCCTGACGGACATAAAAGGAGATTCCTTTTACTGCAACAAAACGATCAATGGTGCGGCGTTTAAAATGAAGCAGGCTTTTTTTGATAGATGTTTTTTTCAGATTCTGATAACTGATCACAAGATCAGTTACCTCAATGGCGTGCTGTTCTTCCATATCATATCACCTTTACATAACTGTTTTCGTTTTTGTAGATTTTGCGGATACCAAGAATACTGATCACAAGTCCGATCAGGAACCATGCCAGAAGAAGCTTACGGTGCGGAGTCTGTCCATAAATAACGCATTCTCTCATTGATGTGAGAAGAAAGGCAATGGGATTTCCTTTTCCGATATAAGCATTGTACGGAGCAGGAAGACGATCCATAATGTTCCAGAACACACCGGTAAGGTAAAAAATAAGTCTCAGGGCAATGTTCAGTACGTTTCCGAGATCTTCCACAAATACTCCGTAGTGCAGAAGAAAACAGCCGAAACCGAATACCAGTACAAATAATGTCAGCAGGATTGGGATACAGTACAGGATGTTCCAGGTGATGGGTACCTGCCATACCACCAGCATGGCTGCAACGATTGCAAGAGAAATAAACATCTTGAATCCATTGACACACATTTTTATTATAAGAAGAATAAATTTCGGTATATATACCTTGGAAACAATGGGTTTATTATTTTTGATTACCTTTACACTCTGCATTAGGCATCTGTTAAAGAAATCCCACATGGTGATACCGATAAAGACAAAAACTGCAAAGTACTGTTCGTTGGATTTAAACACATAGCCGAACATAAATACATAAATCAGCATGAAACAAAGAGGGTCCAGTATCCACCACAGCCAGTTCAGATATGAATTGGCAATTTCGGACTTTAGCTGGGCTCTGGAAGAATACACTGCGTATTTCCAATATTTCTTCATGTCATCCATGAATCGTTTAAACATAAAATCCGCTCCTGTATTTATTTAAAATATATAACTGTGACCCTTTTTACAACAGAAAAACTGTCGAAAAAGGGTCTGAACCTTCCTTATCATACACTAGGAGAAGCTGATTGACAAGGGGAAAATACAGATTTGAAAGGGAATCACAAATAAATCCTTCCTAATATTATGACTGCTTTTTTGGTAAATATGGAAAAACTCCGTGAATTCAAGGAAAAGGCTTGACTTCAATATGGAATCTGTGCTAAACTTGACAAGCGACATGGAAGTTGGGTCTTTTTTTTATGCCCGAAATCAGCGTAGTTCTGAGGAACGGGATACAGGAAAGACCATGCAAATGAAAACACTGGAGGTGGAAGTTGTGCGCGTTAAGATTACATTGGCATGTACGGAGTGCAAGCAGCGTAACTACAATATGACCAAGGAGAAAAAGAACCATCCTGAGCGTCTTGAGACTAAGAAATATTGTAAGTTCTGCCATAGACATACTCTGCACAAGGAAACGAAGTAATCACAGAGAATTGTGAGGTTAGACTATGCAAGAGAAAGACAAATCTACTGGCAAAGCTAAGAAAACTCAGAAAAAATCATGGTTTCAGGGACTTAAGTCCGAATTCAACAAAATCGTTTGGACGGACAAAGCTACTCTCGCAAAGCAGACAGTAGTTGTCTCAGTAGTCACGATTATTCTGGCTGTGATGATCAGCATTATGGATTCAGCTATTCTGGAAGGTATTAATCTTATAATCAGATAAGGGTAACGGTGATTGTATGTCAGAAGCGAAATGGTATGTTGTTCATACCTATTCCGGGTATGAGAACAAAGTAAAGGCCAACATTGAAAAAACAATTGAAAACAGACACCTGGAGGATCAGATCCTGGAAGTGCGTGTTCCGCTGGAAGAAGTAGTGGAAATGCGTAATGGTGCTGCGAAGCAGGTCCAGAAAAAGATGTTCCCGGGATATGTGCTTCTTAACATGGTCATGAATGATGATACCTGGTATGTTGTCCGCAATACCAGAGGCGTAACCGGTTTTGTAGGTCCGGGCTCCAAGCCTGTGCCGCTGACTGAGGAAGAAATGCGCCCGCTGGGAATTAAGGAAGAAAACATCCGGGTGGACTTTGCAGAAGGCGATATGGTAGTAGTTACAGGCGGAGCCTGGAAAGATACTGCCGGAGTTGTTACTGCAATTAATACTCAGAAGCAGACAGTAACCATCAATGTTGAATTGTTCGGTCGCGAAACGCCGGTAGAAATAAGTTTCGCAGAAATTAAAAGAGCGTAACACATTCAAGTGGGA
>OIYW01001625.1_pt1 | contig 13996 bp, 9 predicted proteins | sample 1588351 | NCBI WGS metagenome assembly OIYW01 (sample SAMN03283268) | human gut metagenome | biome: human-associated habitat; material: feces | host: Homo sapiens | place: USA | collected 2013 | reverse complement strand
TCAAGGTCGGCGCTGCCACCGAGGTCGAGGCCAAGGAGCGCAAGCACCGCATCGAGGATGCCGTGCGCAACGCCAAGGCCGCTATCGAGGAAGGTCTGCTGCCGGGCGGCGGTGTCGCCCTGATCCAGGCTGCCGCCAAGGCCAAGGACGACGTCAAGCTCGAAGGCGACGAGGCCACCGGTGCCGCGATCGTGTTCCGTGCCGTCGAAGCCCCGATCAAGCAGATCGCCGAAAACGCTGGCCTGTCCGGCGACGTGGTGATCGACAAGGTCCGCTCCCTGCCTGACGGCCAGGGCCTGAACGCGGCCACCAACGAGTACGAGGACCTGCTGGCCGCAGGCGTCACCGACCCGGTCAAGGTGACTCGTTCCGCTCTGCAGAACGCAGCTTCCATCGCTGGACTGTTCCTGACCACCGAAGCCGTGGTGGCCAACAAGCCGGAACCGCCGGCAGCCGCTCCGGCAGCTGGCGCCGACATGGGCTACTGATCGAAAGACCGGAAGCTTCCATAAGCTCAAATAGCTGATATGAGGCCCGCTTCCCGATGGGGAGCGGGCCTTTGCTTATCTGGAAGGCGCCTTACGCGCGCTTTCTACTGCGCGAACAAACGCGACGCCTGCATTTCGGTCTCCGAATACAACGTGGAGGCCTGCATCAATGCGCGCTGGATTGATTCAAGCGACTGCTCCATCTGCTGCTGCGCGGCACGCCACTGTTCGGCGACCGCTGTGAACTGCGTCGCAGCCCCGCCGCGCCAAACGCTCTGCAGATTGTTGAGATTGCCGTACATGCCCTGCACGGCCTGTCGGATGGATTGGATGGAGGCGTTGACGGCGGCGCTCGAGGACTGAATCTGCTCGCTGTCGACTTGATACTGTGGCATGTGCCGGTCCTTTCAATGATGATTGGTGTGTTTCTCCATGCGATCGCGGTTGGCGCAACCGGACGGTACAGTGGATGCTATGTCATCAGTGAGCGTGTGCAACGAAAAAAACGGAGCTGTGGTCGGAGAACATATGCATTTGGGTTCCGTCGGCGTGTCGCGAAACGGCGGCAGAACGGCAAAAGGTTGGAATATCGCGATTTGCATGTTGCTGGCGGGCGTGCTGGGTTTGTGTTTGATGCTGTGGATAACTCCGCCGGTCCATGCGGATGACAGTGCCGGATTGGGCATTACAGCCACGGACGACATCACCGACACGCAGAATCTGCTCGGTTCGAATGTCTCGGAGATCACGGACGCCATCAACCAGACGAAAAAGGAGACCGGCGTCACCGTCCGTTTGGTGTATCTGGACAGTTTCAACGCCAAGGGCAAGCCGGATAAATGGGTGAGCGCGCTGCTGGAATCGTTGAACCCGAAACCGAATACCGTGATGTTGGCGGTTGCCTCGAATGACGGTAATCTGGTGGTGGCCGTGTCTTCGAACTCGGAGGAATGGCTGAAGAAGAAGTCGACCGTCGACGCGCTGTCCGATGCCGCGCAAAAACCGTTGATGGAAAGCGATCCGGACTGGGCGAAGTCCGCGACCGACATGATGAATCAGATTTCGGTGCAGAAAAAGACCTCGACTTCGTCGCGGACCATATGGATTGGCGTGGGAGGATTCGCCGGCGCGCTGCTGCTTCTGGTGGTGATTCTGGTGGTGTTCCATATCCTGCGCAAGAAGGGCGTGATCGGGCATCGGCGTAAGGGCCGCCATAGCGGCCGTCATGGTGCGGTCGCCGAACGTATCCAACCGGTCAAAGAGTGGGGCGCCGAATCGGAAAACGAGGATTATGTCAATCCGGATACCGCTTCAACGCAAGATTCAGAATCCGTTCAGGAAACATCCAGTGAAGGGAGCGATGCTTAAGCCATGAGCAAGCCTATTGAAGCATCCATTGTCGTTGTCGATGACGAGCCGTCCATCCGAGAGCTGCTGGTGGCATCCCTGCATTTCGCCGGTTTCGAAGTGAACACGGCCGCTTCGGGATCCGAAGCCATCGAGGTCATCGAAAGGCTGCAGCCGGATCTGATCGTGCTTGATGTGATGCTTCCGGACATCGATGGGTTCACGGTGACCCGACGCATCAGGCAGGAAGGCATCACCACGCCGGTGCTGTACCTGACCGCTCGCGATGACACCCAAGACAAGGTCATGGGGCTTACCGTGGGAGGCGACGACTATGTGACCAAGCCGTTCAGCCTCGAAGAGGTCGTGGCCCGAATCCGCGCCATCCTGCGTCGCACCCAGCAGCAGGTGGAGGACGATCCGATCATCCGTGTGGGCGATCTCGAAATCAACGAGGACTCGCACGACGTGTCCCGAGCCGGACAGCCAATCGACCTGAGCCCCACCGAATACAAGCTTCTTCGCTACCTCATGGACAATGAAGGCCGCGTGCTGTCCAAGGCGCAGATTCTCGATCACGTGTGGCAATACGATTGGGGCGGGGACGCGGCCATCGTCGAATCGTACATCTCCTATCTTCGCAAGAAGGTCGATGGCATCGTCATCGAGGATGAGAACGGCGACAAGCACAAGGTAACGCCGCTGATCGAAACCAAGCGCGGCATTGGCTATATGATTCGCGCTCCCAAGAACTAGATTCAGCCATGAGCAAGAATCCCAATTCGCCGTCCACGGGCCACGCCTCCAATCCTTCGGCCATTCCGGCCCCCATGCAGCCTCCCCGGTCGCTGCCGAAGCAGAACAAGGTATGGAGCCGTTTCACCCGCAGGATTCAAGCGATTCCGCTGAGCACGAAACTGGTCACCTGCATCATCGTGCTGTTGACCATCGGCACCATCGGCATCTCCTTTTCCATCCGTACGTTGGTGGGCAATTATCTGCTGCAGAAGACCGATACGCAGCTGATCAACCAAGCCCAGCTGATTTTCAACAGCATGGACTCGCTCAGCAGCGACACCGGCGATGACGGGCGCAGCCTCATGAACACGTATTACGTGGAGGTGCGCGACAGCGAATACAAAAGCACGGGTGCCGGATCGGTGCCCATGCTCCGTGACGGAGTGGTTTCGGAACCAAGTCTGCCGGCCGACGGCAGCATCGACGGCGTCACTCTTGGACAGCCATTCACGACACGTGCGGTGGTGCACATCACCACAAGCCGCACCCCGGATCATTCCATCATGCAGGCCGCGCAGTCGCCATGGCGTGTTGTCGCGTTGCCTTGGAACGAGAAGACACGGACCGGGCAAGTCAAGGACAGTGGCGTCGTGTTCATCGGCCTGTCGTTGAGCGATCAGATCGACACGGCCAACACATTGACGCGATTCTGCGCGATGGTGGGCATCGCGGTGGTGCTGATCGGCGCGATACTCGGCACCATTCTGGTGCAAAGCACGCTCGCGCCCTTGAAGCGGATTGAAAAGACCGCCGCGAAAATCGCCGCGGGAGATCTCAGCCAACGTGTGCCAGACCTGCCGGAAAGCACGGAGGTCGGCTCTCTGTCCATGTCGCTGAACACCATGCTGACACGCATCGAGGAGAGCTTCCACGCGCAGGAAGAGACCACCGAAAAAATGAAGCGGTTCGTCTCGGACGCCAGTCACGAATTGCGTACGCCGCTCGCCGCCATTCACGGGTACGCCGAGCTGTACAAAATGCAGCGCGACATGCCTGGGGCTTTGGAGAGGGCTGACGAATCCATCGAACATATCGAGGCGTCCAGCGCGCGTATGACGGTTCTGGTGGAGGACCTGCTGTCTTTGGCTCGTTTGGACGAAGGACGTGGCATCGACATCACGCAGCAGGTGAAACTGACCTTCGTGGTGCGCGACGCAGCCGATGACCTGCATGCGCTCGACCCCGACCGCGGCATTTCCTGCGGACAGGTCGTGCTCCAACCAAGTACCGATATGGATCATCCCGCCCAATTCGCCTTCCAAAATGGCCAGATGCCCCAGATTGAGTTGAAGGGTGATGCTTCGAGACTGCGTCAAGTGGTCACCAACATCGTGGGCAATATCCACCGGTATACGCCGGCGGACTCGCCTGTGGAGATCTCCATGGGTGTGCTCCCCGCGTCGATCAGTCCCGAATCCCTATCCCGTATGCCGTCCAACGAGCAGTCGCTGCGCCATCTGGTCGAAGCCATCGAAGTGGGGCAGTCCATGCAAGTGGGTATGAACTACGCGATTGTGCGATTCAGCGACCACGGTCCCGGCGTGCCGCCGGAGGCACGGTCGAAGATCTTCGAACGTTTCTACACCGCCGACCCGTCGCGTGCGCGTCAGAAGGGCGGTACGGGACTCGGCATGGCAATCGCGCAATCCGTGGTCAAGGCGCATCATGGATTCATCTGCGCATCCGGCAGCGAAGGAACGGGACTGACCCTGACGGTGGTGCTGCCGATCGCCCCGGTCGAACCCAAGCCGCAGCCGATTACGGCGAGCGAGAATCGAAAAAACGAAAAAAAGAATCGCAAATCAAAGAAATAACGCTCTTTTCCGTCGGGAAAGCAGACGCTATCGGCGCGGAAGGATGGGTGCGGCCCACCTCTTGCGCTAAACTGTATCTTTGGTTTGAAAATGGGCGAATGGTTTTACCTATTCGCGTGAAGGTATCTGATCAGCAAAATGTGAGGTGACAATGCCGAGCGGACGTGTTCGTTGGTTTGATGCGAACAAAGGCTATGGTTTCATTCAGACGGGTGAGAGCACGGATGATGTGTTCCTGCCCGCTGCCGCCCTTCCCGAGGGCGTGAAGACGCTGCGTAAGGGCGCCAAGGTCGAGTATTCCGTCATTGATGGTCGTCGTGGGCCGCAGGCGATGGGAGTGACGCTGGTTGCCTCGGCCCCGTCGCTGGTTAAAGCCACCCGTCCGAAGCCGGACGATATGGCCGCCATCGTGGAGGATCTGATCAAGCTGCTTGACTCCGCGGGCAATCAGCTTCGTCGACATCGCTATCCTTCACCGGCTGAAAGCAAGAAGCTCGCCACGCTTCTGCGCGCGGTCGCCGACAATTTCGACGTACAGGAATAGAGTTTCATGTCCGATACCACAATGGATCCCAAGGCAATCGCCCAAGCGGTCGCTGTCACAGTGTCCGACGAGGACGGTCAGGTCGGCGACTTCGTGGAAGCCATCGACCTGGGAGACAACGTCACCGATTTCCGCTTCGAATCCCGAGTACGCGGCTACGAAGGCTGGCAATGGTCGGTCACGTTATACCATGATGTCGAACTGGACCATTGGACGGTCAACGAATCATCCCTGGTCCCGACCGACAAGGCCCTGCGTCCGCCAAAATGGATTCCTTGGAAGGACCGTCTCGAGCCGGGCGATTTGGCGGTGACCGATTCAATCGGCACCGATCCCGATGACCCCCGCATGGAAGAGGGCTTCCGCAAGACGCAGGATGCCGAGACATCGGACGATACGGAAGACAAACCGTCAGTCGCGGATGAAACCGTACAGGAACCGGCGATGGATGGAAACGCTTCGGATGAGTCTGAGAAGACGGACGTTTCGGAGGATTCCGAACAGCCTGTGACGTCCGAAGAGGATGTCGAAGAGGCGGTCGAGGAATTCGACCTGTCCCGCAGGCACGTGTTGACTCCGCTTGGCCGGTCGCAGACCGCAAAACGTTGGTACGAAGGCCCACATGGGCCAAAATCGCTATCCACCAAGACGGCCGACGGCAATCCTTGCTCCACATGCGGATTCTTCATTCCGCTGAAGGGTGAGTTGAACCTGCTGTTCGGCGTGTGCGCCAACAAGTGGAGCCCGGATGACGGCAGGGTCGTGTCCATCGATCATGGCTGCGGAGAGCATTCCGAAATCGATCCACCGGAGCCGTCGCATCTGTGGGTGCAGTCGAAGCCGGCGTTCGACGACATGCATATCGATATCATCGCCCAGGCGCCGCGTGACGAGCGGGGCTCCGTGGAGCTGATCGAACAGCTTTCGTCCGATGACGACCATAATCCGAATGAGGATGAGGAAGGTTCGGACGCGGACATCGAAGCCAACACCATCGACGACGACGCCAGCCAAGAGGATGTGCTTGAGCATGTGGCCTCCGACGATGCGCCTGAAGTAGAGACCACCGTCACCGTGGTCGACGAGAATAAGCCGGAAACGTCGGACGATACCGAATCGGCTGATACGGCTGAGCCGACTGAATCGGACGAGCCAGTCGAACAGACTGAACAGGTTGATTCCGCCGATTCCGTCAATTCCGCCGGGTCGGTTGAGCCGGTTGAACAGATGGATGAGACGGTAGTTGAGCCGACTGCTGAAACCATCGAGCAAACGGAAAACAAATCGATGGAAGACGAATCGGTGGAAACCGAGTCAACAGAAGCCGAATCGGCGGAAACCGAACCGGCGGCGGCTGAAACAACGGAAAGCGAAATGACGGAAGCTGATTCGTCGGCTCAAGCCGAATCCGACAAATAATCGTCATCGTATATGAGAGGGCCACGTACCTGAATGTGTACGTGGCCCTCTCATATCTTGTTTTCTTTTTTATGCGGTCAGTGCACGACGGTGACGGTGCAGTCTGCGAAGTTGATGATTTGCTTGGAAACCGATCCAAGGAAATGCGCGTCCAGACCGGACAAGCCGCGCGAACCGACCACTAGATGACGTGCGTAGCGGGAAGCCGCGATAAGCCCCTTCGAGGCGGGAATATGGAAAGCGTGCGATTCGATTTGGAAATCGTCGGGAATGTTCGCTGATGAAACCTGAACCGAATCGAGCAATTCATCAAGCATGCGTTCCGCCTGCGCCTGGCCGACGGAGATGGGAGCGACGGCGTTCTCATACCCTTTGACCACGCCCAAATCTTTCAGCTGCCAGCAGAACATGACCTGCAGGGGAGCGTGATGCAGGGCCGCGAAATCGATGGCGAAACGCAAAGCGTGTTTGGAGGTCTCCGAACCATCAACGCCTACAACCACCGGACGCTGGTTCCGAGGCAGGGGAGAACCCGGCATCGTGTAGGAGACCGTTTCCTCGGTCGGCGTAAGCGCATTGGCGATGGCGTCCTGCACGGATGCCTCTTCATCATCGAGGATACGCACCACGGTGACGGGCACCTTCGCCTCCTCTGCAAGAGAAGCGGAAAGCGATCCCAAAAACCATCGTGCCACGCGTCCAAGCGAACGACGTCCGACGACGATCTGTTGGGCGTCCTTGCCGATTTCCAGAAGCGCTGCCGTTCCGGTGGCTTTGACGGAGGTGAGTTTGACGCGGTTCTCGTCAATCGTCATGCCTTGCGAGGCCTGGGCCACCCATTCGCGCAGCCGACGGGCGATATCATGACGCATCTGCGCCCATTGCTCCTCATCTTCCGGCTGGGATCCCATATCCCATGAATGGGTCCATGCGTAGACCGCATTCACCTGCTGTCCGGTCAGCGATGCTTCGCCAAGAGCCCAACGCAGGGCTGCGAAGGATTCATCGGACCCGTCGACGCCGACGACGATGTCGCCTCGGCGGGAATCCATCACATCATTCGATTGCAGGATGGTGTCGCTCATTTGGTGACCTCCTTGGTCGTTGCCATAAGTCAAGCATATCCGTTCCTTTGCGTCCATAGCGCAATTTACGCGCCGGCGGAATAAACGTCACCGCGAATCGGTAGAGTGTTGAAGGACTAACAAGAGTGGAAGGACAAGCATGTTCGAACGGTTTACCGACCGTGCGCGACGCGTGATTGTGTTGGCGCAGGAAGAAGCTCGGACCCTCCAGCACAACTACATCGGCACCGAGCATCTGCTGCTGGGCCTGATTCGTGAGGGTGAAGGCGTTGCCGCCAAGGCATTGGCCTCGAAGGGCGTGACCTTGGACGACACCCGCAAGCAGGTCGAAGAGATGATCGGCAAGGGAAATGCGTCGCCGAACGGCCACATTCCCTTCACCCCGCATGCCAGGCAGGTGTTGGAGCTGTCGCTACGTGAGGCGTTGCAGCTGGGGCACAGCTATATCGGCACCGAGCATATCCTGCTCGGTCTGATTCATGAGGGCGAAGGCGTCGGCACACAGGTGCTGATCAAGATGGATGTCAACCTTGGCGAACTGCGTAGCGCTACCATCGATCTGATCCGAGGCAATTCCAGCGACGGCAAGAACGATGGCAAGGGCGAACTCGCCAATGCCGGTGGCGTGCAGGACCGTCGCAATCAGACCGGTTCCGCGATTCTCGACCAGTTCGGCCGCAACCTTACGGCTGAGGCTGCCGCTGGGAAGCTCGATCCGGTGATCGGACGATCCAACGAGATCGAGCGTGTGATGGTGGTGTTGAGTCGCCGCACCAAGAACAACCCGGTGCTGATCGGCGAGCCTGGCGTAGGCAAGACCGCGGTGGTCGAAGGACTCGCGCAGAAGATCAACGCCGGTGATGTGCCGGAAACGCTGAAAGGCAAGCAGGTCTACTCCTTGGACCTCGGTTCCATGGTTGCTGGTTCCCGCTACCGTGGCGATTTCGAGGAACGCTTGAAGAAGGTTTTGAAGGAGATCAAGACCCGCGGCGACATCGTGCTGTTCATCGATGAGATTCACACCATCGTGGGCGCAGGCTCCGCGGATGGCGCCTTGGGCGCTTCCGATATGTTGAAGCCGATGCTGGCCCGTGGCGAACTGCAGACCATCGGCGCGACCACCACCGACGAGTACCGCAAGTACATCGAGAAGGATGCCGCGCTGGAACGTCGTTTCCAGCCGATCCAGGTGCACGAGCCGACCATCGCCGAGACCATTGAGATTCTGAAGGGCTTGCGTGAGCGTTACGAGAACCACCATCATGTGACGATCACCGATGGCGCGCTGCAGGCCGCGGCGGAACTTTCCAGCCGCTACATTCAGGACCGCCACCTGCCCGACAAGGCCATCGATCTGATCGATGAGGCCGGCGCCCGACTGCGTATCCGCAGGCTCACCGCTCCGCCGGAGCTCAAGGAATTGGACGCCAAGGCTGCCAAGCTGGCCGAGGAGAAGGACCAGGCCATCAAGGACCAGGACTTTGAGAAGGCCGCCGAGCTGCGTGACAAGCAGGAGAAGATCGAGTCCGAGCGCAAGGAGAAGGAATCCGCTTGGCGTGAGGGCGAGTCCGATGTGAAGATGGTGGTGGATGAGGACGTCATCGCTGAGGTGATTTCCCAGACCACCGGCATTCCGGTGTTCAAGCTCACCCAGGCCGAGTCCAAGAAGCTCATGGGCATGGAGAGCGAACTGCACAAGCGCATCATCGGTCAGGATGAGGCTGTGTCCGCATTGAGCCGTTCCATCCGTCGCGCACGCGTCGGATTGAAGGATCCGAAGCGTCCGGCTGGTTCGTTCATCTTCGCTGGCCCGACCGGCGTTGGTAAGACCGAGCTGGCCAAGGCCCTCGCCGAATTCCTGTTCGACGATGAGGATGCGCTGATCCGCGTGGACATGTCGGAATTCTCCGAAAAGTACGCCGCGTCGCGCCTGTTCGGTGCGCCTCCGGGATACGTCGGCTACGAAGAAGGCGGCGAACTTACCGAAAAGGTGCGTCGCAAGCCGTTCTCCGTGGTGTTGTTCGACGAAATCGAAAAAGCCCATCCGGACATCTTCAACACGCTGTTGCAGGTGCTGGACGATGGCCATCTGACCGACGGCCAGGGACGCAAGGTGGACTTCAAGAACACCATCATCATCCTGACCACCAACCTCGGCACTCGTGACATCGCCAAGGCCGCCAACACCGGTTTCAACCTGGGCACGAACACCGAATCGAGCTACCAGCGCATGAAGGAACAGGTCTCCGCCGAACTCAAGCAGCAGTTCCGTCCGGAGTTCCTGAACCGTCTGGATGACATCATCGTGTTCAAGCAGCTCACCGAACCGCAGGTGCGCCAGATCGTCGACTTGGATGTCAAGCAGCTCAACGACCGTCTGTTCGACCGTCACATGTCGCTCGAACTGACCGACGCGGCCAAGGATCTGCTCGCACAGAAGGGCTTCGACCCGCTGCTGGGCGCCCGTCCGCTGCGTCGCGTGATCCAGCGCGACATCGAGGACGCCATTTCGGAGAAGATCCTGATGGGCGACCTCGAAGATGGCCAGCGCGTGAAGGTGGACGCCGAAGGCGAAGGCATTCTGGGTGAGTTCACGTTCACCGGCGAGGCCTTCGAAGAGCCGAGCCAGACGGATAATCCGGTGAAAGCGACCGAAACGGCCGCTGAAACCGATGCCGCCACTGAACCGACGGCATCGACGGAACCGGCTGATTCCGCGCAGTCGCAGAACTGATTTCCAACGTTGCCGGGGTAAGAACCCCGGCAACGCGTATGCAAAAAGACCGGTGGGTTTCATGATGGAATGTCATGAAACCCACCGGTCTTTTTTACATATGCCTATTCGTCCAGCTATCCGTTCAGCTGGACGGTTGTGGTTCCGCCACTTCCAAGCGGAACCACAACCGTATCGCTCTATGGGAGCGTCATTACTTGATGGCGTTCAGCCACTGCTCCTTGGTGGCCTTCTCGGCTTCGAGCTTGGCCTTCTTCTTCGGGTCGGACTCGGCCGCGATCTTGGCGTCGAGCTCGGCGAGCTGGGCGTTGAGCTGCTCCTCGAAGGAGGACTTACGGGCGTCGGCTTCCGGATCGGACTGCTTCCAGGCGGCATCCTCAACAGCCTTGATCTGCTTGTCGACAGCATCAAGACGGCTTTCGATGCGGTGCATGTCATCGCGCGGAACGTAGCCGATCTGGTCCCATTCCTCCTGAATGGCGGCCAATGCCTGGCGAGCCTGCTTGGCGGCCTTCTCATCCTTGACCGGCACCAAAGCCTCAGCCTTGGTCAGCAGTTCTTCCTTCTTGGCGAGATTTTCCTTTTCGGACGAGCTAATCTGCTCGCGATCGGCCTGACGGGCGTTGAAGAACGTGTCCGCCGCAGCACGGAAACGTGCCCACAGCGCGTCATCATCACGACGGCCCGCACGACCGGCCTTCTTCCAACGATCCATCAGCTCGTTGAACTTGCGGGAGGTTTCCATCCAAGCGGTGGAATCCTTGATCTCCTCGGCTTCGGCGATGATGGCCTCCTTCGCGGCCTTGGCGTTGCTGCGCTCCTCATCGCGGCCCTGGGCCCACTTGCGGCGGGAGGAGAAACGCGACCACAGGGCGTCGGCGTCGGCCTTGTCGAGACGGACGCTATTGTGCTGGTGATCCTGCCACTGCTGGAACAGCGAACGGAACTTGTCCGCGGTGGAACGCCAGTTGGTGTTGTCGCCCAGGGAATTGGCCAGAGCCTCGGCCTTCTCCACAATCGCGGTACGTTCGGCCAGCGCCTTGGCGACGGCGGCCTTGTGAGCCTCGCTCAGCTCGGCCTTCTTGGCCGCTCCGGCCTCCTTCAGTGCTTCGAACTGGGACTTGAGCGCCTCAATATCTCCGACGACGGCCGGCTGCTCGATTTCGGCGGAAAGCGTCTTGATGGACTCGTCGATCTCACGGTTCTTCACATTGCTGGACTTGAGCCTGTTGGCGAACAGGTCGAGCTTTGCCTTCAGATCGAGATAGCGACGGGCATACAGTGCCAGGGCCTCTTCCTTGGAAGCGTCCGGAAACTGTCCGACCTCGCGTTCTCCCTCGCCTTCCTTCACGAACACGGTGCCGTCATCGGCGACACGGCCGAACGCTTCGGTGGCCTTGATATCGGCTTCGGAGAATCCGGTGGAGGTTGCAGGACGCTGCGGAGCCTTCTTGGCGAAGGCCGCGGGGCTCGGCGCATGCGGCTTCATGGCCGCTGGGCTCGGGACGGCCGGTTTGCTGGCCTGGGTTGCGGGCGTTGCTGCCTGCTCGTTGGTTTCAGTGGTGTTCTCGGACGCGGTGACATTCTCGTCGGCCATGGCCAGCTCCTTACGTAAGCTTCATGTAGTGCAGAGGTGACGGTCCGTGACGTGCGCTTCCACACCTTGAAAAACGCGCGGCATTTTCCGTAACCTCATTTATTATAGAGAACCGTGGCTAAAGGTGCATCTATTTCAGGATTTCCAGAGTGGCTCCCCTCTGAACGTGTTGTGGAGCAGCGTGTCATCGACACGCTCCGTAATGTATTCGAGCTCAATGGCTTCATAGGCATTGAAACCCGTGCTGTTGAGCAGGGTTCCAGCCTGCTCAAGAAAGGCGAGACCAGCAAGGAGATTTACCTGCTGAGCCGTCTTCAGGAAGTCGGACACGAGTCCGACACTCCGATTGAGGATCGTCTTGGTCTGCACTTCGATCTGACCGTTCCGCTGAGCCGTTATGTCGTCGAACATTCCGGCGATCTGGCGTTCCCGTTCAAACGTTGGCAGATTCAGAAGGTCTGGCGTGGCGAACGCCCGCAGGAAGGACGTTTCCGCGAGTTCGTGCAGGCCGACATCGACGTGATCGGCAATGGCGATCTGCCCGACCATTACGAGGTCGAATTGCCGTTGGTCATGGTGTCCGCATTGGAACGTCTGCGCGAGTTCGGTCTGCCGAAGGCCACCGTGCATGCGAACAACCGCAAACTCTCCGAAGGCTTCTACCGTGGTTTGGGCCTTACGGATATCGAAGGCGTGCTGCGTGAGATCGACAAGCTCGACAAGATCGGCGCCGATGAGGTGGCCAAGCTGCTCGTCGAAGGCTGCGGCGCCGACGAAGCCCAGGCCCGTGCCTGCCTCGAACTGGCCGAGCTGACCGCTGCCGACGGCAAGGAACTGTCCGACAAGTTCGACGCATTGTGCGCCAAGCATGACATCGCGTCTGATTCCGACGCCTACGTGTTGGCACGCCAGGGACTCGACACGCTGGCGATGATCGTCGACGAGGCCGCGCGCATCCGTCCGGGCTCCGTGATCGCCGATCTGAAAATCGCCCGTGGTCTTGATTACTACACCGGTTCCGTGTATGAGACGTTCCTCGACGGCGCCGCCGCTTTGGGCTCCATCTGCTCCGGCGGCCGTTACGACAACCTCGCATCGCAGGGCAACAAGAAGTACCCGGGCGTGGGCCTGTCCATCGGCCTGTCCCGCCTGGTCTCCTACATGCTGCACACCGCGGGCGCGCACGCCAACCGTGTGTCTCCGGCATCCGTGCTCGTGGCGGTATGGAATGAAGCCGACCGCTCCGCGTCCAACCTGATCGCCAACCAGCTGCGCTCCCGTGGCATCGCGGCGGACGTGGCGCCGACCGCGGCCAAGCTCGGCAAGCAGATCAAATATGCAGACAAGCTCGGCATCCCGTACGTCTGGTTCCCGGCTGACGCTTCCGAAGAGGGCGCCCAGGACGAAGTCAAGAACATCATCACAGGAGACCAGCGGCCGGCTGACGCACAGTCGTGGGAGCCGGATACTGTGTATGCCCAGCAAACCGTTACCGTTGAAGCCTGAAATCGCAAGACTTCGCAACATACAAGAGGATAAGGAATAGGGGAAGCATGAGCCAGACGGCTTACAGAACACATCATGCAACCGAAGTGACCGAACAGCTCGTCGGTCAGAAGGTGACGCTCGCCGGTTGGGTCGATCGTCGCCGCGACCACGGTGGCGTGGCCTTCATCGATCTTCGTGACAACACCGGTCTGGTGCAGGTCGTCATCTATGACGAGGAGATGGCCCGTCCGCTGCGCTCCGAATTCGTGATCCAGGTCGTCGGCGAGGTTCGTCTGCGTCCGGACGGCAACGAGAACGAGCATCTGGCCACCGGCAAGATCGAAGTCGTGGCCGAAAGCATCGAAGTGCTGGCCAAGTCCGATGCTCTGCCGTTCCAGGTCTCCACCGCTCTTGAGAACGAGTCCGAGAACAAGCTGCCGGGCGAGGACGTGCGTTTGAAGTACCGTTACCTCGACCTGCGTCGTCCGTCCATGCAGCGCAATCTGAAGCTGCGAGCCCAGATGTCGAAGGCCGCCCGCCATGCGCTGGAGGAAATGGGCTTCGAGGAGATCGAAACCCCGACCATGATCAAGTCCACGCCGGAAGGCGCCCGTGACTTCGTCGTGCCGGCCCGTCTGGTGCCGGGTTCCTGGTACGCTCTGCCGCAGTCCCCGCAGCTGCT
>OIYW01001622.1_pt1 | contig 14014 bp, 16 predicted proteins | sample 1588351 | NCBI WGS metagenome assembly OIYW01 (sample SAMN03283268) | human gut metagenome | biome: human-associated habitat; material: feces | host: Homo sapiens | place: USA | collected 2013 | reverse complement strand
TTGTCCGCAACGTACAGGAAATCCTCCTTGTCCGCTTGATTCCAGGATTGTGCGTTCCAGGTCTGAAGGATTTTGCCTAAAAGCTCCGCGGCAGCGGGCCTCTGGTTGCGGGCCAGGAACTCATTGGCTGCCAGATTGCCGGCGTTAACGTAATAATCCGGCTCCGGAGTTACTCGGACCGCAGCGGCGATCCGGATGAAATCGTAATCCGGAGGAAGGGTGGTGAGCAGGAATTTTCCGTTGCCCGTCCGGTCGGTTTTAACGACGGTCTGGTTCGTTTTCAATTCCTCCGGGTTGATGCCCGCCACCATGCCCGCGTTGCCGGGGCCGTACACGAACTCCTGGTCCGGAGCCGTATTGGAATAGGAGAACAGCCGGTGGCACCAGGAGGCGGTGAAATAGTTGACCTGGTTGGCTAGTTCCGGGTTCGCCTGAATGGCGGCGTCCAGCAGCCAGCGCATGCGTTCCCCGTCGTTTTTAGCCGTCTCCCAGGAGGAAGAGGCATGGTAAAAGACGACTTCCGGCTTCCCCGTTTTGGCATTGACCGTGACGGGCACGGTGGCGACGTTCCGGAACGGGGGGGCTTCCTCCCTGGCGACGTACCCCGGCAGTTCCTTCAGGCTGGTGAGGTTCCCCAGGGCGGCGTAAGCCTGGAAGGGGGAAAGGGAACTGTAGCGGCTGCCTTTCACCAGCAACGCCTGAGCCGTCATGAAGCGCAGTTGTCCCAGAAGCTTCATGTTCTTTTCCTTCTCCGCCAGTTGCATGGCCTTGGAAAGGCACCGCAGGGCTTCCACCCGGTCCCTTGCTTCCCCGGAATATTCCCCGTCCCATGGCTCGGCGCTGCGGATGTAGGCGCCGTCCACCAGTTTGAACGTATGGCTGGCGTTCTGGTACAGATGGGCAGCGTCCATCAGGAAATAGGGATTGCCGCCGTGGCGTTTCATCTGCTCTTGCAGAATGGTATCCAGATTCGTGGAATCGTCCAGGGCATTGAGACGGGTCAAAGCCTGGTAATAAAGAAGAAGGTCCGCTCCGCTGTACTGGTCGTCGTATTCGTCAAGCTGTTTTAAAGCCTGTTCGGCCGCATTCTTGAACAACCTCTTTTCCAAAAGCTTTTCAATAGCCTCCACGGACTGCTTCCTCTGCTGGGAAACGGAAGTTGCCTTGTCCGCATCCTTGGCGCCTTTTTGGGATGAAGAAGTGGAATCTTCCGGAAGTCCTCCCTTGTCATCGGCATGGGCGGACGGGCCGTCCTGACGCTGCGGTGGAGTGGAAGCGGCTGCCGGGCACGGCATTCCGGAAGCCAGCAAGCCTCCCGCCAGAAAAAGCAGGGAAAAGATTCTGTTCATTCAACCAGACTACTTCCATGTAAAATATTTGGCAAGTTACAAGTAGGTTACAACATGCGGGAGATTGTCTTAATGCCGTTCAATGGCCAGAAGCGTTGGAAGGATTGACTTTCAACGAGCAAACCGGACTTCTTTTACGTTCCGGCCTGTATTCCGGTGCGGATCGTCTGCCGCGGCGTCCTTTTTGAGCTTTCAGGGCGGCTTCCTCAGGTTCCCCTCCGGAGGATATGCAACCGCCGTCTTCTCTTCTTCCCAGGGAAAGGGACTGCCTGGGTATATTTATATTCCACTGCCGTCCCCTCGTCCCGGAATCAGCTCTGCCGGATAAGGGAGTCGAACCGCATGCATGTTCATGTCTCTGCGGGAGGGAAAGACGGCCTGCATGGCTGGCCGTCCCGGAATGCAGGAGGGAGGAAGAAACAGGGATGCCGTCAATCGGGCAGCGGGCCTTCGCATGCCAGGCGGTAAATGGCCTGGACGTCCCGGGCGTCCAGTTTTTCCAGCCCCCCGATGGGTCCGCGCACGCTGATGGCCTGTTCCGCCATCAGGGGAAAATCCCCGGACTTGATGTTCAACTCTTCCATGGTCGTCGGAAGCCCCAATTCCAGGTAAAAACGTTCCAGACGGGAAATGCCTTCCCGGATGAGGGCATCCGGCTCCCGGAAGGAACCCTCCACGCCCATCACCTTCACGGCGAACTGCGCGAACATTCCTTGGTGTTTGGGGGAAACATACTTCATCCATGCCGGGGTGACGACGGCCAGGCCCGCGCCGTGGTCCACGTGATACAGGGCGCTCAGTTCGTGCTCCATGGCGTGGCAGCCCCAGTCCTGTTCACGGCCCACGCCCAGCAGGTTGTTATGGGCGAGGTTGCCGGAAAACGCAATCTCCGCCCAGGCGTCGTAATCGTGCAGGTTCCCGTTCAGGATGCGGGCGTTTCTCATGATGGTGCGCAGGGTGGTTTCGCAAAGGCCGTCGGAAAGATCCGTATGCAGGGTTCTGGTGAAATAGCGCTCAAAAATGTGGCTCATCATGTCGCTGACGCCGTTGGCCATCTGGTGGTGCGGGAGCGTGAAAAACAATTCCGGGTTAATGATGCTGAACACGGGGCGCAATTTGGGAGAACCGTACCCCAGCTTCCGCCTGGTTTCTTCATTGGTGATGACCGTGTTCGGGCTGCTCTCGCTGCCTGCGGCGGGAATGGTCAGCACGGTGGCGACGGGCAGCGGGTCCGCCTGCGGCTGTTGTTTGGAAAGATACAGGTCCCATACGTCCCCTTCATGGGGAACGCCCAGCGCAATCGCCTTGGCGGAATCAATCACGCTGCCGCCTCCCACAGCCAGCACGAGGCCCAGGCCGTGTTCCCGGCAGAGGCGGATGCCCTCATACACCAGGGGAAGCGTGGGGTTCGGCTGAACGCCGCCCAATTCCTCATACTCCACGCCGGCGGCTTTCAGGGAAGCCGTGACGGCGTCGTAAAGGCCGGAACGCCTGATGCTGCCGCCTCCGTAGTGGAGGAGGACTTTTTTGCCGAACGGCTTGAGAAGGGCGCCCGCTTCATGCTGGGTTCCTTTTCCGAAAATGAGCGTGGTCTTGTTATCGTAAACGAAATTGAGCATGGCGGGGATGCGGTGACGGTACCTTTAACGCTACGGCTCTTCCGTCCCCGGCTCAAGGCTTTTGTGCGCTCCGTTCCGCTTCCGGAAGGGCGGATTTATTGTTCCGGAGGATGTTTTTCCATATACCGTTCCAATTCCTCCCTGTTTTTCCGGAGCTGATTCAATTGGCCGGAGCCTTCCTGAAGATAATTGACGTCTCCCGAAGTCCAGAACGAATAAACGTGGTCCAGCACGGATGACTGAATAGGGGGACAGGAATCCTCATCTTCCATGAATTCTTCTTTCAGAGCTTGCAGAATCAGGTCTTTGCAGCCCAGGTCCGTACTGAACAGCATGCCAGAGAAGGCTCTGTGATGATTCTTGCCGCCCCGGAAGCGGGAAAGCAAATGGAGATAAGTCTTCAATTCCTGTTCCGCAGCAGGTTCCAGTTTCAAAAAGGAACGCCGGACTCTCATTTCTTCCCCGTTCCACCACAAATCATAGGGCGTCATGGCGGGCGGATGGTCCATCCGGCTGAAATCGTACAGAAAGCGGGAATGCCGTCCCAGATACGTGGTGGCTGTGTGGAGAAATCCCTGGTGGATATAGGCGCCCCCGCACTGGCCGTCCGAATAAATTTTCATCCAGGCCGTGGCGTGTTCCGGAGCATTGGGGAACAGATCCTTCCAGACCGGATTTGTGGAAAGAGGCAGCGTCATACACTCTTTCCGAAGGAATGCTTCAGCAGACTTGCCCTGGCGCAAAGAGGGCTTTTTCCCTTCTCAAAAGTTATTTGCCGAGTCAGGACAGGAAGAATAAAATTTTGCGTCCAACTCTCGCCAGTAAAAACCGCGCGGGGGAACTTTCTTCATTTCCTCAGCAATTCTGCGGGTGTCGGCGCATAACTCATGAATCATGAGCTGGGTCTCAGGCGTAAAATTATCCATGCTCGCCGCGTCAACAAGAAGATGGAAAATGTGGAACATCTGGCGTTTCAGGGGTAAAAGGCCGCGGTAATAATGCAATTCCGTGGCAATCAGGCCGGGAGCCGCGGAGTAAAAGGAATATCCTTGGTCACAGCACCCGAACATCTCCGCAGGAATGTCCAGCACGGCGGTTTCCATGCACTTCTTCCAGGTGGTTTTGAGTTCCTGCGCCAGAGCATGCGGCAGGATGGCAACGCCGCGGCGAACGTAATTCCTGCTGTACTCCTGCCAATGCAGACGGCGGATTTTTTGATCCTTCCATGCATTCAGCAGAGCGGCAGAGGGGTGTAGCCATGCAGGGAATGTTTCTTCCGGAAAATAATCCGAAAGATATTTTTCAAGAAGGGAGGCCCACCAGCTCTTCCACAGGGGAGCGCTGTTGATAAAATAATCTGTTTTGTTGCCTTCTGCCGCTACCGCCCAGTGGAGTTCGTTTCCTATGAGGGCGACTGCGCGTTCCGGCTCTCAGGAAGGGCAATCCACAGCGGCCATTTCATAATTCCGGGCCGCTTCCGGCAAAAGCAGAGACAGGACCCGGGGAGTATACCGTTCCCATTCCCAGTAAAGGCGGAGAGGGTAATACTTTACCTCCTCCGGGCCCAATCCTGTTTGATCCGTGGTTGGGGCGGGCCGGTACATGGCGCGTATGGCCGGCCTTGCGTCCGGCAGGCTGTCATGACAATGGCCGTATCCGGTCAGGGAAACGCAGAGAACAGAGAGAAAACAAGCAGTTGGGAAAAAACTCACGAAAACGGTTCTAGGAAAAAAATGCTTCAAAATCAAGGTTCATGGAGTAATTGCCCTGCTTTTTGCTTGAGCGGGGAAACCTTCCCGTTTATTGTCCTGCACGGACAATGTCCGGTCCCCGTAGTTCAATGGATAGAACGGGTCTCTCCTAAAGACTAGATGCAGGTTCGATTCCTGCCGGGGACGCCACCTAAATCCTTCCAATACCTTGCGTAAGTATTGAAAATGCAAGGATTTTTATTTATTGCATTCCCCTAATGCATCATCTGATCTTCTGGGTCGAGCTACATTCAAGGGTACATTTTGTACTTTTCACAAGACATGCCCGCAATTTCTCCATCATGATGGCTGAGTGGAAGAAGAGAAACCATGCTTGGCTTGTTGCGTTGTGCGTTGCAGGGAACAGCAGGTAAAAACGGAGAGAATACCCGCCATTCTCAATGGTGGCCCATCCGAAAAAACGAAAGCTTTTGTAATGAATTGATTAAGGCAAGTAATTTGACACTAACTCCGGATTGATTTTAGTTTCGAGTGCCAAGTGTTCTATCAAGCAATTTGGCCTTTCAATCTTTTTTCAAGGTGCGATCGATAAATTGATGAATCTCTTGGTCGGAATATCCTGCCATCTTGATATATTTACGAATCTCTGTTTTTTTGCCGGGAAATAAATTAGTAAGAAGAATCATGAAATTCTTCTCCGAGCGTTCAATAATGTTCTTTAGCAGAAGGTTTCGGGAAGTTTGCGTGTTGCTTACAACGGTGTAATCCTTGAATTGCTGGTCGTTGTCATGAATCCGTTTGTTCATGTCTTTAGAGACGTCATTTATCTTTTTTTCTGTTTCCGGTCCTGTTCCTTTTTTTTGGATTTGAGCAATTTTAGAAAATGCGTTTTCCATGATTTCAATGTTTTTCTTCAGCATGGCTTTTGCTTCTTTATCAGAAACGAATACCGGTTCGTCCGAGTAGGATTTTGATTTAGTGCCGTTGAGGAAGTCACGCATAATGGCAGCTCCGTAGGATGCCATCAATTCTCTTGATGCTTTATCATCGGGAAAAAGGTCGCGATAAGTGGAAATGGCGAGCATTTCCAGGGCTTCCTCCTTAAGATAAAGATCTGCGTCGCGGCTGTTTATAGTGCGCCTTGCCTGATCGGCTGAATCTATGGTAAGAAGAGGTGTATTGGCGATAAAATAAAAAATCCAAGGGATATTGTTACGAATTTCTTCACTTGGAAATTCATTTTCTGCTGTAGACTTCCTGATGCGTTCGAGCTCCATGGCTGCTTCCTTGAAAAATTCTTCTGATTGACCTTTATCAAGAAGTTTTTTTAATGTTGATGCTGATGTCTGAGCGTTTTTTAAAACCTCAAGAGAATCAGGTTTGACGAGGCTGGCATCAAATAATTGTATTTTTGCCATAGTAGGATAGATGGAAAAAATGAAGATTCCAATTGAGATTAATAGATTTATCATTTTATATAAAAATTTATAATATTTGTTCTATAGCCTTTACCGAAAAAGGGACTTTGAATTTTGTAACGGTTCCGGAACAGTTTTTCTGTTTCGGGAATTTAGGATCATTTGTCCGTGTGACGGTAAATGTCTGTTGGATTTGTTCAATACGCTTCTTAATTTGAGTTGCTTCATAATTGCATAACCATGTCCATTTGCACGTTCCGTTTAATTTGGCAATGGTGTTAAATAACATAACCAAAGTTACGTGGTCATCTAATTCATTGCGCAAATTAGGAGGATCTCCCTTATTGCCGGGATCATGGTCGTTAAGTTTAAATGGCGGAGGTTCTTTTGGGTCAAGGACGGTACCCCCATCTTTCTCTATAATGCCACAGTTGGAAAAGCTAACGGACGTTGGATATACAGTAATGATGATGTACCCAGTAATGCCGAACCCAATATTTGATTGATTGCTGTATTCTTCTCCTTTTTTTCCTGTTAAACGAGTAGGTTTTTTAAGGTTAAAAGTAATTTCTGCCGGAGGAAAATCCTCAGCTTCTGCTTTGACGGTAACATTATTATTTTCCATGATCAAGTCAGCCATCAAGGTTGCAGTGGTTCCGCGTCCATTTAACGTTGCTCCTTTTCCCTTCTTAGTCCAGGTAACCTTCGTATTCTTATTCAATGGCTTGCCTCCTTTGCGTGTTAGTGTCAGTGTTACAATTTCTCCTATGCCTATTTCTTTTCGCCCCTTATGCTTTTTTTATTCAATTTTTGGGACCTACATACTTGACTAACCATCCAACTAGATGACCTTCTATTCAATTTGCATGCAAGTATTTTGTCGTAAATACTGCATAATATCTGGACGATGCTTGGCAAGTATTTCATCTAATGCCTCTTGAACAAAAGGAGCAACCCAATATTGAGAATTTTCTGGAGGTTGCATGCCACATTCCAGATAATCAATATAGTCACTTGAAGACATATAGTGTTCTTTTATGGAAAACATATACGATATATGTAAACAAAATAGATCCTTTAAATCAAAAGAAAAAACATTCAATTTTTTTACTCTATTTGGAAGATGTATTTCATTATCATTCAATATAATATTTGAAAAAAAGTTATAGTGCATATTATTATTGCATCTATCTCTTATTTTCTTATATCTGTCATCTTTTTCAAATACAAGTGACCGGAGATTTTCTAAAGATTTAACGTCTCGAATATAGCGAGACATTATTCTGAATTCTGGCAAAGAATCTTTACCATTTAACCAATTATCAATTTGTTGAACAACTAGATTTTCAATATTAAAATTATTTTTTAAATACAAATTTGAATATATGTTAATTATGATGGAATCATGATATTTTCTCATTAATGCCCAGGCATCATTTATTCGTCCATTTTTAAGAGTATTTTTTATTGATTCCAAGGTTCCTTTCAATGATGAGTATACATAACTATCTATATTACATATAGACTTTGTTCCTTGTGTCATATAAGAAAATACATTTGTAGATAAGGAATTGTAAAAATCTATATATTGATCCAATTCTTTAAAAATTGCATGGTTTTGATACTCAATATCATCCTCTATCATCATAAAAACACAAATTTAATATGAACAATTATTATTCAAAATCTTCTTATACTTCTTATACATGGAATGAGATTCAGCAATTTTCAAGGCATGTATATCAATGTTACATTGATTCTCTGGGTCAGACAAATGAAGCATCCAAACAACACAAAAATTATTCCATTTATCTGTCAGAGCGGATATTATTCTACAAACTAAATCAGAAAAGGAGATCGGAGCTTTACTTAAAAAAGTCAATCCCGAAAGAGGATCGATGGAAGTTTGGACCGTATTATGTTGCTCATCCAGAAGCCAAGATAAGAATTGAGTCCTTAACAATAGGGGAACTCGAAGATCAGTTAAAACGGTCGGGTATTCCTCAGTCACGTTGGTCTCAATGGACAAATAGGCATAAGCAAATTTAGCAATTTTCTCATTTAGGCAACGATCGGCAAAGTTTTGTAGAGTCAAAGTAGAAGGAAGATATGGTAAAATATTATCGCTTCTATCTTTTTCAATAGATGATTTTACTGAAAATTCAATATTATCACGAAAATTAATACAAAATTCAATTTGTTCATCATAAGATAATTTCTTATCATTCATACAACCATAAAAATACACAAAAATGAGAATATGTCAATTAGACAATCATCATTAAACCCAATAATGGTTAATTTAATCCTTATTAATTTTTATATCATTCAATTTTAAGGACAATTTTCTACTCGCCCAATATGGGTAAGAAAATTGTAATACAAAATAATTCTCAATACGCTGAAAATAAACGCGTACGAACCAATCAAAACACGACAAAATTTCCCTATCAACCAAGCGATGATATGGGAAAAACTAAGCTCAAATACACTTCTCTCTATGACTTCTTCTCCAAATTTCCTAATGAGGAATCCGCTCGGAAGTATTTTGAGTTAAAAAGATGGAATGGTCATGTCCGTTGTCCTCATTGTGGTTCCAATTATATCACCGAATGTAAGGATCAAAAACCGATGCCTTATCGCTGTAAGGATTGTAGAAAGTTCTTCAGCGTCAGATTTGGTACAATTTTAGAGGAATCCAAATTGCCTCTTCACAAATGGTTGATGTGCATGTACCTGTTGGCGACTTCCAGAAAAGGCATTTCCTCCATCCAGATTTCAAAAGAACTTGGAATCACTCAGAAGACTGCCTGGTTCCTATGTCACAGAATAAGGGAAGTTTGGATGAAGGATAAAAAGGAGAAGTTGGACGGTATCGTGGAAGTAGATGAAACCTTCATCGGAGGAAAAGAATCCAACAAGCATTTTTCCAAGAAGCTAAATCAGGGAAGAGGTTCCGTAGGTAAACTGATTGTCATTGGAGCAAAACAGAGAAATGGTAATGTTATTGTGAAGCACATTGACAATACGTCTGCTTACAATTTACAAGGTTTTATCAATAAACATGTTGAGAAAAAATCCAATGTGTTTACCGATGAATTCAAATCCTACAAAGGATTGACTGGTTTTGTCCATGAGTTTGTCAATCACTCAGGGAAGCAATACGTCAATGGAGAGGTTCATACTAATTCCATTGAAAGTTTCTGGTCTCTACTAAAAAGAGGTTACTATGGAGTTTACCATTACATGTCTCCTAAACATTTGAAGAGGTATATCCATGAGTTTTCCTACAGGCACAATACCTCTAAGGTAGAGACAATGGATTTTATAGGAGATACGATTGCCAAGATGGTTGGTAAGAGGTTGATGTATCGTGATTTAGTGAATTGATTTTGAAAATAGAGAGTAAATAGTTTTATGGAAGAAAAAAATCAAAATTGCTTAGTTGGTCCATCTAATGAAATTTTTCGTATTTCGGAAATACCAATATCCCGATGGAGAAAATTATTATTTCTTTTAATTTCTAAACTATTGAATGTGAGGGAAGAATTTCCATATAGATGGCGATATAGAGGCAAGAAAATTGATACAAAAATGGTTGTAAAATAAATTACAACCATGAATTTTGCTATCATCAATTATCAATTTTATGACCGTTTTTTAATCCAATCACATGCTGATTGTGCTAACCATCCTCTATGATTAGAATTCAATTCAGATATGAGAATACGATCGTTTTGATCTAAACAGATACTCAATTTATCATAAATTTGACCTGCAGTTGAACTTGTATAAACAAGGTAATGAGATTTCATAATCTTGCAGCTATCATAACTTTCGATTGCAGCATACAAGTCATCATATTTTTGACCTGGTGTATTCAAATCATAGGAAATACTATAAATTTTGCTCATTTAATTTTCCTCCTTTCTACTCAATAAGAAGTTCGCGTTGAGAAACGACCATATGGTCTATCAATTTCTCAACCTCATATCTTATAGAGCAAATATCATGCCAGTTTTTATAAAATTATATAACTCATTTGTATTCTATAGAAATAAATTGTTTTCCAACAATTTAAATAAATAAAACGAGTGTGTCAAAATGTCACAATATTAGACAAATTGACGCGGTTAATGTGACATAATGACCGAGGAACCCATATGTCAGGCGACTTTACTCGGCAGAATCTTTCATCACATCATCCAGAAGACTATGCACATCTATCTGTAGATTTTTACAAATGTTGATGACCTCCGTGAATGTAAGATACCGTTCTCCTACTTCATATTTGTTGATGAAGGTATGAGGTGTATTCAGGAGTTCTCCCAAGTCCCGTTGAGTCATATTCAACTCTAAACGTTTTTCTTTTAATATTTTACGAAGATTTTTCTCTTCATTACTATTCCTGTTCCTCATTTTGGAACAATAACAGAGAATGAGGTTGTACCAAATTCAGGTACAAAAGTGTTTACAAGTCATTTGGAATTCGGTAATAGGTCTTCAATGTTCCTAAAATAGGAACAAACCTAGATAAGAACTATGAAGACATTATTACTTGGAACAGTCCTAGCATCCTTGGCTCTGCTTACCTCATGCAGTAAGTCATCGTCCAATGGAGATGGAAACAATTCAGAAGCTCCATTGACACTGGAAGGAAAAACTCTTACAGGAGGCATGTATGTAGACTATCAGGAAGGTGATGGTTGGGAATTGGAAGCAAAGGATTTTGTTTTCAGTACCGGAACCGTTACATTTGATGCAGTCGAATATGATGCTAATGACCATGAAACAACCAGAACGATTACAGGAAGCTATGTTTTTGAAAAGACCGGAACCAATGTAGGAATTTTGCAGATTGAGTCAAATTGGGTAGGATTTCATCTTAATTTGACGTTTAATGGTAATAATGTTGCTGCTGAAGGTACAATGAAAGAGAATATGGGAAAGGAATTACCTGCAAAGGGTACATTTGATAAGATGTAATTTATTTATTACAAATATATTATGAAAAACGTTGACTAGAATACCTAGTCAGCGTTTTTGTCTAAGTTATTCACCTTCAGATGAAAAGGGAATGACGAAAATATTATAAAATAGTTTGGTTAGTCAAGTATATAGGTCCCCAATTTTTTAATGATACAATCAGCTGATGGGTTTTCTGTTTGGGATGTGATTTCCAGCATCCTGTTTTCTGCATGAACGTCTATGACGTTCATAAGGGCACAGGCGAAGACAATCATAAAATATTTCTCTGTTCTCATGGCGTTGGATTAAAAGATCTTAAAGGTTAGAGTGGATAAAATGGCTTATAGAGCTGGAACGCGCGAAGTCAACTTGACAAGGTTGGACTCTATCCGGGATTTACACTCTCTTGAAATGGGGAGGGCTTTCAGCACTTATATGATGTGAATATATAGCAATTCTGGATTTGGCTATATTTTTTAAAGTAATTTTATTTCCTTGTGATTGGAGCAGATTTCCATTTTACCATGTTTTTTTATGAATAGTGGATGGAGGAAAGGAAAAACACGGAGAGCGGCGGGAAAGCAGGAATACTGAGTGGTCGCTATGTCCAGCTTGTTTTCAAAGCGTTCCTTTTTCCTTGCGCAGACGTTAGTGTTTGTTAGATTGCCCCCGTCGCTACCTCCATGAAGTGTTTTTCCGCGTGTCTTTTTCTCGTGTGTTCAGCTATCCATCCCGCTGTTGCTTCAACGAATGTTCCGTTGCTCCGGGATGCGGCGCTGCATTTGTCCTTCCTGAGAATTCTGGTGGAAGATCCTGTGACCAAAATTATTCCCCAGTTGCTGCTGGGGATGTCATGCGTTTATGAAGATCAGCTTGGGGGCCCCGTTTTTTATGAAGAGGCCCCGGAAGAGCTTGTCTGCACGGATTCAACGGGAAGAAGCCTGAAGATTTACAGGGTTTCCGCCGATGCAACCAAGGCGTCCGGCGTGGGACACGGTGATCCCGTCTGGTTTGCCGTCGCTATCCAGCGCCCTGATCCCGGTGCGGAGTGGGTGCGCCTCCGGGGATTTCTTTTGTGCGCTTTTGCTGATGACCTGGTGGAGCTGCCCGCTGTAGTCCTGCCTCTGCTGGAGGAAGGAACCAGGGTGGAATTGCCTCTTGAAAAGCCGCGGAAGGACAAGGTGGCCCTTACGCTGGAAAAAAACTTTAACCGCTGGAATCTGAAGGTGGAGGGAAGGAGTGATTTTTATTTCAATTCCATGAGTGTCAGGGAGGAAAACGGGCTTCCCCTGAAAGGCCGCGGCGATTTGAACAGCCGGGGCAGGAAGATGCGCATGTGGGGGAAGGATTACCGTGTTTCCGCCCGCTGCCGCTCTTTGCGCGTGGTGGTTTCCTATTGGAATAAGCGCATGTTCCGCAAGGTGCCCGTAGATATGAAGATCGGCCTGGGAGGGGCTGCCATTCCCGGCTGTTAGTCCGAATAAGCAGATGAAATGGTTTGTCACAATCGCCTGCTGGTGTGCGGGAACGCTGATGGCGGCGGATGTTCCCATCAAGAGCGCTTCCTATTCCGGCACCAGCTTGAAGGGCCCCGTCATCGGGCTGTCTTCCATGGGACTGGTGAGGGGGGAGCCTTTTAATTTCACCAAGACAGGCATCGTGCTGTATTGCGTGTTTCCCGGTTCTGAAATGCTGGCTCCGGAACAGCCGGAACAGGAATTGACGGCTGTCGATTCCAATGGCGTGCGTCTGAGGGTGCGCTCCGTCCGTCTATGGGAAGGGGTTATTGAGGACAAGGGCTTGAGGCGGGTAAACGTGAGCCTTAATTTAAAGGATGTTCCTTCTCCGGGAGCCCGATGGATTCAGGTGAGCGGCACTCTCTTTCTTCCTTTGTGCCAGGGACTGGAGTCTCTGGATTTCGGGATGGTGGAATTGAAGGAGAGCGGAGTTTCCATTCCGGTGCCGGACCCTATTGCCGTGCGGAGAGCCCTGGAGAATAACCGGGTGGAGGTAGCCGACATGTCCAAGCTGGAGACGGTGACGCTGAAAGTGACCAGGCAGACGGGGCGCAGCCGTCATGCGCCGGCGAACGAACCGGGGGAGGAATGGAAGTTCATGGTGTATTCCGAGGTGTATTCGGAGAAGATGTTTCGGGCGGAGGATTTTGTGTTTCACGATGTGAAAGGCGCAAGATTGAAGCCTGTCCCTACCTGCGACCATTCTTATAATGAAGACAGGGGGAAGTCCTTCCTGTTCAGGAAATCGCCCCGGTTTGTAGAAGTGGCCGCCCTGTACCAGGGGGCTTCCCGCATCAGGCCGGTTCCCGTGAATATCAAAATAGGGATAGGCGGCGTGGTGCCGGAAGTCCTTCCGGCGCCTGCGGAGGTTCCTCAGGCAGATTCCGGTTCCCGCTGATTGGTCTCCAGCTATCGCCGGTTGCCTCACCATTTGAGAAGGGCGTTGCCTCCCTGGGCGAATCCGGAGAGCAGGGTGCCTGCCGCGGCGGTTTTCTGGGCTCTTGCATTGGCGCGGCCCATGTACTGTTCCATGTTCGCCCGGTTGTACAGGGACTGGGCATTCCTCATGGCTGCCGCCGCTTCATCCTGAATCCGGGTTTGCAGGCGCGTCGCCAGGGCCTGTTCCCTGACCGGCACGGAACCATCCCGGAGCAGGGAGGACTGGGCGGCGTCCAGGCGGGCGTCGCCCATTTGCCGTGTGGCGTCCTGCTGCATGCGTTTGGCATTTTCCACGCCCGTCTGTTTCTGGAGGTCCGCCTCGTTCCTGAGGGTGGCGGCGTTTGCATCCGCCGCCTGCCTGGTGGCTTCTGCACTTTTTTTCTGGGCGGACGCGGAGGCCGCGCCCGCTGCCGCCGAAGTGGCGGCCAGTGTTATCATTCCCAAAGATGCTGGATCAAATCCCATGCGCGCATCCTGATACGAAAAACGGTT
>OIYW01001598.1_pt1 | contig 14160 bp, 10 predicted proteins | sample 1588351 | NCBI WGS metagenome assembly OIYW01 (sample SAMN03283268) | human gut metagenome | biome: human-associated habitat; material: feces | host: Homo sapiens | place: USA | collected 2013 | reverse complement strand
GCGCTCGGCGGCCGCCTGGATGGTCTTGGGCTGGGTGTCGAGCACCCACTGAATCTTGCGCGGCATGTCTTTCAGGGAGTCGAGCATCTGATGAATCTCATCGCGGAACATCGCGCCCTTGACCTGCGCCAGATACAGGCCCAGCAGGTAGGCGGCGGTAATCTGCGCCACGAACGCCTTGGTGGATGCCACGGCAACTTCCGGGCCGGCGTGTGTGTAGAGCACGGCGTCGGATTCGCGCGGAATGGAGGCACCCTGCGTGTTGCAGATGGCCAGCACCTTGGACCCCTGTTCGCGCGCGTGGCGCAGGGCCATCAGCGTATCCATGGTTTCGCCGGACTGAGAAATGGCCACCACGAGCGTACGCGGGGTCAGAATCGGGTCACGGTAACGGAATTCGTGCGCGAGTTCGATTTCCACGGGGATACGCACCCAGTGTTCGATGGCGTATTTGGCTACCTGGCCGGCGTAGCTGGCGGTGCCACAGGCCACGACGATGATTTTGTCGATGGCCTTGAAGTCGTGTTCGTCGATACGCACTTCATCAAGGGTGATGTCGCCATTCGTGTCGAAGCGGCCAAGCAGGGTGCGCTGCACTGCGGCAGGGTCTTCGTGAATCTCCTTGTCCATAAAGGAATCCCAGCCGCCCTTTTCGGCGGCCGAAGCATCCCAATCCACGGTGTAGGTCTTCGGGTTTTCGACCACGTTGCCGTTGAAATCGGCGACGATGACCTTGTCGGCGGACACGCATACGGCCTGATCCTGGTCGACTTCCATGGCGCGCTTGGTGTAGGCCACGAATGCGGCGACGTCGGAACCGAGGAAGTTCTCCCCCTCGCCAAGGCCCACGACCAGTGGCGAATCATGGCGGGCTCCGACCACGATGTCCGGCTGGCGGCAGTCGGTGGCCAGAATGGTGAACGCGCCTTCAAGCATGCGGGCCATACGGCGCACAGCCTTGAACAAGTCTGGCTTGCCTTCGTCCGCGATAATCTTGTCCACGATCTTGCCGAGCAGCTTAGCGGCCACCTCAGTGTCGGTGGCGGAGGCGAATCGGTAGCCTTCGGCTTGCAGGTCGAAACGCAGCTGAGAGGCGTTTTCGATGATGCCGTTATGGATGATGGCCACCTTGCCGTCCATGCTGGTGTGCGGGTGGGCATTCACGTCGCTCGGCTCGCCATTGGTGGCCCAGCGCGTGTGGCCGATGCCCACCGTGGCGAGCGGCATCGGCTTGCGCTCGATGTCTTCGACCAGGTTCTTCAAACGGCCGGCCTTCTTGCGCACGACCACCTTATCCATGCCGGGCGCGGTCAGCGCCACACCGGCCGAGTCATAGCCTCGGTATTCCAGACGTTCCAGGCCTTGCAGGCAGACCTCCAAAGGCTTGCCGCATGCCGTTTCAATATTTCCCGCGTATCCAACGATTCCACACATGGCTCACCAGCCTAGCGGACGATTATTGCGCAAAGCGAATCCAACCCGCCGCCTTTGCAGGATTGGAACATGCCCCTTCGTGAAAAGCGTACGCTGAGTTCATCAGCGTACGCTTTTGGAGCTGCAACAACGAGCCTTCCTACAGCACGTGCTGTAGGCGGAGCCGTAAAGCGGGGAGCCCAGTGGACTCCCCGTAGGCGACGCCGAAGCATGACAGTGCTGAGGTAATATAACAGCCTTCCTACAGCACGTGCTGTAGGAAGTCCTTAAACCTAGGCTCGGTGGGGTGGTCGATGATGTCGGGGCCGCCCTTTTCTACGACTACGCCGCCGTCCATGAACACGATCTGGTCGGCGACTTCGCGGGCGAAGCCGATTTCGTGGGTCACGCACACCATGGTCATGCCTTCCTTGGCCAAGGAACGCATGACGTTGAGCACTTCGCCCACCAGTTCGGGGTCAAGGGCGGAGGTCGGCTCATCGAAGAGCATGATCTCCGGCTTCATGGCCAGAGCACGGGCAATGGCCACGCGCTGCTGCTGACCACCCGACAGCTGGGAGGGGTAATAGTCCATGCGATCGCCCAGACCGACGCGCTGAAGCTCGGCCACGGCTAGGTCACGGGCGGCTTTCTTGGACTGGTGCTGCACGTGGATCGGGGCTTCCATCACGTTCTCCAGCGCGGTCATGTGTGGGAACAGGTTGAAGCGCTGGAACACCATGCCGAGGCGAGAGCGCTGTGCGGCGATCTCCTTATCGTCCAGGGTCTGCAGCATGTCCTGGCCGTTTTTGGTCACGTGCTTGTAGCCGATGAGTTCGCCGTCCACCTCGATGGAACCGCCGGTCAAGGTTTCCAGCTGGTTGATCAGACGCAGGAACGTGGACTTGCCGGAACCGGAGGGCCCCAGAATCACGGTCACAGTACCGGGCATAACGGTTAGATCGATGCCCTTGAGCACATGCAGCGGCCCAAACGCCTTGTGCACCTGCACGGCCTTGACAGCAGGGATCACGGAACCGTCAGCCGCCTTGCGCACGACCGGGGCAACACTGGTGATGTCATTCGTAGTCATAATCGCGCTCCCGCCTTATGCATTCAATCCGACAAATGTGGTCTGGTTGAGCTTGTCCACGTCATCCTTCGGTTCACCGTCGGTCTTACCCGGCAATGGCGTCTGCTTGCCCTTGGTGCCCACCGGTCGGGCATCGAAGCCCTTGCCGAAGTGCGCCTCGAGGCGGGACTGCACAACCATCAGAATGGAGGTGATCAGCAGGTACCAGAAGCAGGCCACGAGAAGCAGCGGAATCGGCTTGTAGATACGGTTGGCGATGGCGTTGGTGGCGAACTGCAGTTCGAGGGTGAACGGCACGGCGGTGACCAGCGAGGTGGTCTTCAGCATGCCGATGGTCTCGTTGCCGGTGGGCGGGATGATGATGCGCATGGCCTGCGGCAGCACGATGCGGCGCATGATGAGCGTGCGGTTCATGCCCAATGCCTTGGCCGCCTCGGTCTGGCCGGGGTCCACGGCTTCAAGGCCGGCACGCACGATTTCGGACAGGTAGGCGGCCTCGTTCAGAGCCAGACCAATCCATGCGGCGTTGAATGCGGTGACCACCACGTTGGAGTCGATGCTCCAGAACTCCACCGAGGTGAACGGAATGCCGAGGCTGATCTTGGGAATCAGCACGGCGAACAGACCCCAGAAAATGAGCTGCGTGTACACAGGCGTGCCGCGGAAGAACCAGATGAAGAACCAGCTGACGCCGCGCAGCACCGGATTGATGGATTTGCGCATGATGGCAAGAATCACCGACAGGATGATCGCCACGACCATGGAGATCACGGTAAGCTCCAAGGTATAGCGAATGCCTTCAAGCACGTTCTCGTTGAACAGGTACTTCCAGACGGTGGGCCAATCCAGTCGCGGATTGGTAATCAAGCCTTGAATGAGCATCGCGGCGAGCAGTACCACGATCACTGCGGCCACAATCGGGCCGGGGCGCTTGACCGGCAACGCCTTGATGCGATTGGGGATGTTCAGCCCCTCACCGTCGACTTCTTTCTTCGCCATAATCTGGTTCCTTGGATGTGTTGGGCAGCCTGAACTGCAAGTTGCAACTAGCATTGAACCTTAGTGCACGAATGGGGCGACTGTGTTACAAACAGTGCGCCCCATCTGGATTGCTGGGCGTCGTGTGGACCACCCTCAGTCTCGCTCCGCGAGCCAGCTCCCGCAAGCGGGAGCATTCTTGGGGGGGGACTATTCGACGGCCGGGTTGATTTCGGCCTTGTCCAGTGCGCCGGATTCGACGCCCCAGTGCTGGAGGATCTTGGTGTAGGTGCCGTCGTCCATGAGCTTTTGCATGGCCTTCTGCACGGCTTCGGTGGTCTGGGAATCGCCCTTCTTGATGGCGATGGCGTTCGGCACGGAGTCGAAGTCCTTGCCGAGCTGTTCCAGCTGGCCTTCGGTCTGGGCGATGGCGTAGCCGACAACCGGGGAATCGGCGAAGAAGACGTCGGCCTTGCCAGTCACCACGGCAGTGGTGGCGTCGGTCTGCTGCTTGGAGGACTGGATGGTGATGTCTTTCTTGCCGTCCGCCTTGCACTGCTTGGCGGTCTTGTTGATGGCGTCCTCCTCGACGGTGCCGGTCTCGACGGCGACGTTCAGGCCGCACAGGTCATCCGGGTTCACGTTCTTGGGGTTGCCTTTGGCCACCGCGTAGCCCATACCGGCGGTGAAGTAGGAGACGAAGTCCACGGACTGCATACGTTCCTTGGTGATGGTGAACGCGGCGATGCCGAGATCGTACTTGGTGCCGATGGCCGGGATGATGGTGTCGAAGTTGGAGGAGACGATTTCGGTCTCGAGACCGAAGATGTTGCCCAATGCGTGGGCGAGGTCCATATCATAGCCGATCTGGGTCTTGCCGTCGGCGTCGAGGAATTCGGCCGGGGCGTAGGAGGGGTTGGTGCCGATGGTGAGCTTGCCGTCCTTGGTCACGGATTCAGGCAGCAGTGCGGCGATTGCATCGTCCTTCTTCACGGAGCTCACGTCGTAGCTGGTGATGGTGACCGACTTGGAGGAACCGCCCTTATCGGAACCGGAGTCGCTCGCCTTGTCGGAGGTGCCGCAAGCGGCGGTGGCGAACAGCATGGCCGAGCTCAGTGCAATGGCCATAATGGACTTCAGTTTGGTGGACTGCATAATCGTTTCTTCTTCTCTCTTGCGCCGCTTATGCGGCAACGATCAACGGTTAAGCATATTTATACACTATAGTGCATACATATACAAAAAGACTCCCGCCGCAGAGCAACGGGAGTCTTCATAGTAACCGAAACTACTCGACGGACGGGTTGATCTCGGCCTTGTCGACGGCGCCGGAAGAGACGCCCCACGTGTCGAGGATCTTCTTGTACGTGCCATCATCCATCAGCTTCTGGATGGCCTTCTGCACGGCCTCGGCGGTCTTGGAATCGCCCTTCTTGACGGCCACGGCCTCAGGGGTCACACCAACGTCCTCGCCGAGGGCCTCGAGCGTATCACCGGTCTGCTTGATGGCGTAGCCGGCAACCGGCGTATCGGCGTAGAAGATATCAGCCTTACCGGAAGCCACGGCGGTAGTCACATCGGTCTGCAGCTTGGAGGACTGGATGTCGATGGCATCCTTACCGTCCGCCTTGCACTGCTCGTTATCCTTGTTGACTTCCTCTTCCTGGGTGGTACCGGTCTGCACAGCCACCTTCACGCCGCACAGGTTGGAGGTATCGATCTTCTTCGGGTTGCCCTTCTGCACCACGAACGTGGAACCGGCCTTGAAGTAGGTCACGAAGTCCACAGCCTCCATGCGTTCCTTGGTCACGGTGAAGGAGGAGATGCCGATGTCGTACTTGGAGCCGACGGACGGGATAATCGAATCGAACGTGGAGGAGACGGTGTTTTCCTTCAGTCCGAACACTGCGGCCAGCGCCTTGGACAGGTCGACATCAAAGCCGACCGGGGTCTTGCCGTCCTCGGCCAGGAACTCGGCCGGGGCATAGGAAGTATCGGTGCCGACGGTCAGCGTGCCGTCGCCGGCCACGGAATCAGGCAGCAGTGCGGCGATCTCGTCGTCCTTCTGGATGCTGCTGGTGTCGAAGCCTTGAATCGAAGTGCTGGACGAGTCCTTGGATGAATCGCCGCTCTTGGCTGCGGTGTCGGTGCTGTCAGTCGTGCCACAGGCCGCCAAGGCGATCAGCATGGCCGCGCTCAGGGCGGCGGCCGCAGCGGACTGTATTCCCTTGCTTAGAGACATTGGATTTCCTCTCTCCGGATAGTCAGCTGGGCGGGTATGTTTCCCAGATGGTTCCGGAGCGTAGGAGTGCAATGCTACGGAAGCGTTAATCGTGGGCGAAATGGCCCACAACGTGGACATCCTACTCTTGGCTCCCCTCCGGAGGGGAGCCAAGGGACGGGACTAGTGGCGCATGTTGGCGTAGCGCATGGCGCGTAGGGCTTCGCGCTTGTCCTGCTCTTCGCGCAGGGCCTGACGCTTGTCGAATTCCTTCTTGCCTCGGGCCAGCGCGATCTCCGCCTTGACGCGACCGTCCTTGAAGTACAGGCTCAGCGGCACAATCGTGTATCCCTTGGCTTCGATGCCGCGGGCGAGCTTGGTGATCTGCAGTCGGTGCAGCAGCAGCTTGCGCTTGCGCTTGGGCGCATGGTTGTTCCATGTGCCGTTCAGGTATTCGGGGATGTTCGCGCCCTCCAGCCACATCTCGCCACGGCGGTCGATGGAGATGAACGCCTCGGACAGCGATGCGCGGCCTTCGCGCAACGACTTGACCTCGGTGCCGGTCAGGGCCAGCCCTGCCTCGTACTTGTCTTCGATGGCATAGTCATGCCGGGCCTTCTTGTTCTGGACGATGAGTTTCTCACCGGTTTCCTTGGGCATGTCTCCTCCTTTCGTGGGCAATAACTCGTGAGTAGCAACTCGTGGGTAGCAACTCGTGGGTAGCAACTCGTGGGTAGCAACTCGTGGGTAGCAACGCAACATCCGACGATATCACGGACCGGCCTCGAATACGAAAAAGGGTTCCTCTTCAAGAGGAACCCTTCAACCGCATATATCGGCCGAACCAACCGGTCAGTGGACGAACCAGTACTGACCCAAATTGGTCAGCGTGCGGTAGTTCATCATCCACAGGCCACCCACGTTCATCTCGGAGATCTGGAATGTGCCGTCGCCATACACGGCTTCAACCACGGCAACATGGCCCCAGGTACCGTCGGCACCGTCCTGACCAGGCAGGAAGGAGAGCGCGGCGCCGACCTGAGGGTTGTGGTCCACGCGCAAGCCGTACGAGGGGGCGCTGCGCCACCAGTCGCCGCCATTGCCGAGATAGGACGGCGTGCCAATGCCCATCTGCCTACGGCGTTCATACGCCCAGTACGTGCACTGGCCGGCGGCATAGGCGTTGCCGTAATCACCGTTCGACGTGCCTTGGCCGCCGACGCTGGGGGCGGGGGCGGGGGCCGGCGCCGGCGCCGGAGCCGGAGCCGGAGCGGGCGCCGGAGCGGGGGTCACCGGAGTGGTCGGCGTACCGCCCTGGTTACCGGTGTCCACCCGGTTGGCGGCGTCCTGCTGCTCCTTCTGGTACTGACGATTGTAGGAATCGATCTGGGAAGCAATCAGTACGGTCTGGGCAGCCTGCTTGGCGGATTGGGAATCCAGACTGTCGATCATGGAAGACAGTTCGTTACGCCTTGCTTCGCCTTCCTGACGTAGCTTGTCCAAAGCGTCACGTTCGCTTTGCGCGGTTTCGGCGACGGTCTGCGCGGAAGCGGCCTTCTCATCGGCCTGGGTCTTGAGCACAGCGATCTGCTTTTCGATGGCCGCCAGACGTTCGCCACGGTTCTTCGACGTGCTCAGCGAGTTCGCGGCGGAGGAAGCCGCATTCGCCTCGTTGCGGGACAACGCGTCCCGGGACTGCATGGAGTTGACGAAGTCCTGTGTGCTGGTGGCACCCGTCACCACGCTCATCACGTCGGAAGCATTCGAGCCGTGCATCTCGTCACGGGCCAGCTGGGCCACGGCGGCGTGCGCGTCATCGTAGTCCTTGCCGGTCTGCTTGATCTGCTCCTCGAGCGTCTCCTTGTCTTTCTGTGCGGCGGAAAGACGTTCGGATGCGGCGTCGGCCTCGTCCTGAGCGGTGGCGGCATCCTCGTTGGCCTGCGTGACCTTGTTCTGGGCGGCGACAATCTTGTTGTTCGTCAAATCATCCAGCTCAAGTACCTTATCCGCCAGTTCCTGGTTGACACCGGCCAACTGCTGCTTGAGTTCGGCCTCGCGCTGTACCGACGCGGCGTGCTGGTTCTGCGCATTGATCAGGTTGGAATAGGTGTCTGCCTGGGCAGGTTGGGACGAGCTGAACGCCAGACCTCCCACACAGGCTGCGGCGGCCACCAATGCCGCCAGTGCGGGCTTGATCACACGTACATTCGTCATATGTGAATGGTCCTTTCGTTCACTTAAGCCAATACCATAACATGCGAACCTGAGAGGCTTGCACACGATGTCATCACATTTCTCGCGGGTAAGCCGGTCGCGTTACGCCCTCAAATAACGCCGCAACGAAATGGTTGAAGCGATGATGGACAGCAGTATCGCGCCCACAACCAGGAACGGCGATATCACCAGTACCGTGAGCTGATTCACATAAGGAATCCATGTAATGGATTTCGCCAGCCAGCCGGTGATGAACACGTTCACAATGGCCGAAAGCATCAGGCACGAGAGCACCGAGCCGATCAGTGAGGCGATGGCGCCCTCCAGAATGAACGGCAGACGAATCGTCCAATTCGAGGCACCCACGTATCTCATGATTTCGGTTTCGGTTCGTCTGGACGCGGCGGACATGCGAATGGTGGTTCCGGTCAGCAGGATGGCGACCACCACCATCACGCCGGCGAGCACGGCCGTAACCGCCGTGGCTCGGTTGAGCACGGCGAACACCGGGTCGAAGATCTGGCGCTGGTCGGTGACGTCTTCCACGCCCTCCTTGCCGGAGAGCACTTCGGAGACCACCTGATATTTGGTCGGATCCTTCAGCTTGAGCCAGAGAGAGTCCTGCATATCGTCCGCGGTCAGCGTACGGCCTTGGAATTCGCCATTCGGGTACTGCTTGGTGAATGTGCTGTCGTAGAAGTCCTGCTTGCTGACGTAGTCAATGTTGGAGACCACGTCGTTGAGTTCGTCGCGAATGGTTTTCTGCAGTGCCGTGATCTCATTGGCTGAGGGCGATTTGCCGGAAGCGCAGTTCGCGGATTGGCTGGTGCCGTCGGGGCATAGCCACACCACGACCTCGACCTTGTCGTACCAGTCGCCCTTGGCTTTGGTGATCTGCGCCTGAGTAAGCACCGAAGCGCCGATGAACAGGAATGAGATGAAGGTGACCAGCGTCAGCGACAGCAGCATCGACAGGTTACGGGTGAGGTTGGCCCACGTTTCGGACAGAATGAATCGTGCTCGCATGATGATCCCCCCTTACTCCTTCACGCCCTCAGCGGGTTGATCGTCGGATGTTTGGTCTGCGGCGGACTGCTCGCCGGCAGGCTGCTCGCCGACAGGCGGTACGGGCGGTTCCGGCGGGGCCGGCGGTGCGGGCGGTTCCGGCGGGGCCGGCGGCTCGGCGGCGGATGACACGGACGTATCGGCAACCGCGGCGGTCTCGCCGGACTCGTCCTTGAACGGGTCGAACGCCTGGGTGCTTTCCAGGGCGGCGGCCTGCTCGTCCAGCGGAATGCCCTTGCCCCAGGTCAGCGTGTCTTCCAGCGGCGCAAACGTCTCGCCATAGCGGCCGGTGCGGCCGGAATGCACGGAATTGGCCAAACGGGCGATGCCTTCAGACGGCTCGTCACTGCCCTCGATGGCCTTGGTCGCCGCCGCCAGCACATGATGGGCGGTGTCGGACTTGGCTTCGACTTCGGCATCCGGGAAGAACAGGGCGGAATCGTAGGAGCCATGAGCCTCGTCACGCATGATCTTGCCGTTGTGCAGTTCGACCACGCGCTTGCGCATCGAGTTGACGATCTCTTCGTTATGCGTGGCCATGACGATGGTGGTGCCGGTGCGGTTGATGGCGTCCAGCACTTCCATGATGCCCAGCGAAGTGGTCGGGTCGAGGTTGCCGGTGGGCTCGTCGGCCAGCAGAATCTGCGGGTGATTCACGTAGGCGCGGGCGATGGCCACACGCTGCTGCTCGCCACCGGAGAGCTCATGCGGATAGTTCTTTTCCTTGCCGGTGAGTCCCACGGTATTCAGCACCTTGGGCACCAACGATTTGATGGTGGACCGCCGCGTGCCGATCACCTCAAGGGCGAACGCCACGTTCTCCCATACGGTTTTGTTATTGAGCAGCTTGTAATCCTGGAACACGAAGCCCAGCGAACGGCGGTACTGCGGCACTTGACGGTTGGTGATGCGCCGCAGATCGTTGCCGGCCACGCGAATCTCGCCGCTGGTGGCCTCCTCCTCGCGCAACAGCAGGCTCAAGAGCGTGGTCTTGCCGGAGCCGGACGCACCCACAAGGAACACGAAATCACCGCGTTCGATATCGAGGTTGATGTCGTCAAGCGCCGGTCGGGTGCCTTTGGGATAGATCTTGGACACATTGTCCAGTGAGATCAGTGCCATAATGCTGTTTACTCCTCGGTTTCGGCGGCGCGGCGCTGTTCATGGCGCCAGCGGATGCCGGCCTCGATGAACGCGTTGATGTCGCCGTCGAACACGGCTTGAGTCTGGCTGGTTTCGTAGCCGGTGCGCAGGTCCTTGACCATCTGGTAGGGGTGCAGCACGTAGGAGCGCATCTGATCGCCCCAGCTGGCCTTGATGTCGCCGGCGAGCTCCTTCTTCTTCTTGGCCTCCTCCTCGTGGCGCAGCACGAGCAGTCGGGACTGGAGCACGGCCATGGCGGAGGCACGGTTCTGAATCTGCGAACGCTCATCCTGCATGGTCACCACGATGCCGGTGGGAAGGTGGGTGATGCGCACGGCCGAGTACGTGGTGTTCACGCCCTGGCCGCCGGGGCCGGAGGAACAGTAGGTGTCCACGCGGATGTCCGTATCCGGAATGTCGATATGGTCGGTGGCCTCGACCAGCGGCACCACTTCCACGGCGGCGAAGCTGGTCTGGCGGCGGCCCTGGTTGTCGAACGGGGAGATGCGCACCAGACGGTGGGTGCCGCCCTCCACGGACAGTCGGCCGTAAGCATAGGGGGCATCCACCTGGAAGGTGGCGGACTTGATGCCCGCCTCTTCGGCGTAGGAGGTGTCCATGACCTTGGCCTTGAAGCCGTTACGCTCGCAGTAGCGCAGGTACATGCGCAACAGCATCTGTGCGAAATCGGCCGCGTCGACGCCGCCGGCACCGGAGCGGATGGTCACCACGGCGGAACGTTCGTCGTATTCGCCATCGAGCAGGGTCTGAATCTCCATCTGGTCGAGATCCTTCTGAATCTCGCCGATTTCGCTTTGCGCCTCGTCCAGAGAGTCCTGGTCGCCTTCCTCGCGGCCGAGTTCAACGAGCGTTTCCACATCGTCGATGCGCTGGGAGGCGGAGTTCAGACGCTTCAGCTGCGATTCCGCGGCGGACAGCCGTCTGGTGATCTTCTGGGCGTTTTCCGGATCATCCCACAGGCCCGGGGCCGCGGCCTGCGTTTCGAGATCCTTGATATCGGCCTTGAGCCGGTCGACGTCCAGCGCCTTGGCGATGGATTCGTATTTGGCGCGGGCTTCGCCGATCGCCTGGGTAAAGTCAAATTCTGCCATCGTGGTTTACCTTACTGTTGATTCTTTGAGATTCTTTGGGAAGTCACGTCCTTGTTGACAGCCTTCGCACATTCCTCTGGCGTTGGCGGGCATTGCCGCGCCACACGCGCATCCGCCTGCAATCCATGCTGCCAGAAGGTTCCGGGCCTACCTTGCCGATAGCCGGCCGGGCGACCTCACGAATCCCTCGCATCAGACGTGTTCAACTGCGGGCACGAATATGCGAAGGCAACGTCAAAGCCCCGCGTAAATCGCCGGGATGACCAGGGAGCCGAGCATGGCCACAGCTATGACGACGCACACCACACGCACGATGGTGCGGCGGCGGTTCTCACGCTGCTGTCGGCTGTCCTGATAGTTACTCACGAGACCAATAGTGTACTCACCGCTTACGACCGCAGGACTTGCCGCCGACGCCCGCCCTGCCGGTGGGCCCCCACGGCCCTTTCCCTTGCGCTTTCAGCGCCGCCAGATGGTGTTTCATGGCCACCAGCATGATGTGCGAATCCTCAAGGCCCAGGTGGCGTTCGTTGTGGGCGGAATCAAGCGCGCCCTGACGTTTGGCGTAGGCGTCGAGCGTGTTGTCTCCGTAAGGATGCTCGTTGGTGGGTACCGCGCCGGGGTCCCACTGCCGGCTCATCGGCAGGGTATCGATGATGGTGATGCGCCCGGCGCGGTAGCTTTCCGCGTATCCGGCGACGTTCAGCATGAACCAGCTATGTTCGAAGGTGGCGTTATGCGCCACGTACGGCTGCTGGGTAAGCCGCGCGAGCAGGCCGGCCTGGGCTTGGGGCCATTCGTCGAAGAGTCGGTACCCGGCCTCGCTGCTGCGGCCGCGTACATCGATGCCGGTGAGTTTGGCGATGAGGACGTTGCCGAGCGCCGCGTTTTCCGGCGGCACGCCAAAAGCGAGACGGGACTGGCCGTAAGCGTCGCCGGCGGCGTAATAGCCCTGCTCATAGGCGTATGTCTCGGGTTCGCCGGCCGGGCGCGGACTGGCCATGTTCATGAATTCGAAGCCGACGTCGATGATGTAGTCACGCGCCGGATCGATGCCGGTGGTTTCGATGTCGATGCCCATCACCGCATCCACGTCGCGGCCGGGCAGGTAGGCGTCGCGCCAGTCGGGCTTGGGATGGTGTCCGGTAGCGTTGCCAGACGCGGCGGCACCACCCGGCAGAGCGGCACCACCCGGCGAAGTCGCGCCGGAGAGATTGGCGCGGGCCATCGCCGCATCGCCCGCACGCTTCTGGAAGCGCTGGGCCTTACGCCGTTCGGCGCGTGCGTCAAGAATCGCCGCCGTACGATCTTGGATATCGTCCAAGGCGACTGTTGTGGGGAACTTGACATCGCTGTTTTCGGCGGCAGTGTTTCCGGCAGATGCGCCACCGGTTTCGCCGCTCAGATCCAGCATGCCTTGGTCATCGTTCGACGGGCCGCTGCCGGAGTACGGCTTGAGCACGGCAATGGTGGCCCTCCCCCGCCGTTCGCGACTGACCGCCCATAGGTGTTGCTGTTCGCCCAGATGCAACAGCGTGTTGATGTTGTCGTTGAGCCGACGATTGGCGTAGGCGAGCGCGCGAGGCAGACGATAGGAGCCGATGAACCGGTCGAAATCGGTCATGAATGCGCTGTTGCATTGGGCGATGATCGATTCCAGACGCTCGCGTGTGGCGTAGTCGACCTTCAATGCGTCGTGGATGGACTGTGGGATGGATTCCGGTATTGTGCCGACGCCATGCGCCAGGTCCAGAGAACGCACCCAGTCCCAGTCGATGGTGGTGCCATCGGCGTCCTTGGGCATGGACGCCGCCCATTGGGGAATGTCTCCCTTGGCGGCGTCGAACCATGCACGGTCGGTCATAGTGCGAAACCGAGCTCTTCAGCGGCCTCGGTGGGCACCGGGTCTTCGCACCAGTAGTCCTCGAGGTTCTCGTTGGTGGTCAGCGAACGGATTTCGGCGCGATCGATATACAGCTCGCCGCTCAAATGATCGGTTTCGTGCTGGAAGATGCGTGCGGGCCAGCCGTGCAGCGGCTCGCTGTGGTGTTTGCCGTCTTCATCATCCCATTCGGCGGTGATGTCGAGCCAACGCTTGCGCACAGCTTGGTATCCGTCGAAGCTCAGGCAGCCCTCGTAGAACGAGGCGGTTTTGTCGCTGGTGGGTTTGTAGCTCGGGTTGATGATCACGTGGAAGGGGAATTCCGCGATTTCGCGCGGATCATCCTCGTCGTCGCGCACGTGGTCTTCGACCACGGCGAGCGCGAGCCCCAAGCCGATCTGGGTGGCGGCGAGCCCCACGCCGGGTGCCTCCAGCATGGTGGTGTGCATCGTATCGATGAGTTTGGCGAGCGTACGCTTGGAAAGCTGGCCATTATAGGCCACTGTCCGTTGGCGCAACACCGGTTCGCCGGCCTGCACGATGGGCAGAAGCTTCTCCTTGCCGCCGGTTTTGATGAGTTGTTCGACATCACGGTTGAGTTCGAGGTCGACTTTGGCGTTCTTTCCAAACATTGTTTTTTCCTTAGGGAAGGGTGCTACAGCGCGAGTTCTTCGGCGACGATCTTGGCGAGGCGGGTGCAGACTTCGTCGGCGTAGGCTTGGGTGGCGGCCTCGGCCATCACGCGCACGAGCGGTTCGGTGCCGGAGGGGCGCAGCAGCACACGGCCGGTGTCTCCCAGCAGTTCCTCCTCGCGGGCCACGGCATCCTGGATGCGCTTGTTGGTGGAGGCGGCCTTCTTGTCCACGTTCGGCACGTTGATGAGGGTCTGCGGCAGCTGCGGGAAGTCGGCGGCGAGCTCCTTCAGGCTCTTGCCGGACTTGACGACCTCGTTGCACAGGGTCAGTGCGGTCAGGGTGCCGTCGCCGGTGGTGGCGAATTCGCGGTTGATCACGTGGCCGGACTGCTCGCCGCCGAGCGA
>OIYW01001597.1_pt1 | contig 14174 bp, 21 predicted proteins | sample 1588351 | NCBI WGS metagenome assembly OIYW01 (sample SAMN03283268) | human gut metagenome | biome: human-associated habitat; material: feces | host: Homo sapiens | place: USA | collected 2013 | reverse complement strand
GAACCGCCTGACATGGCGGTTCTTAATTTTTTAAGGTACTCGCTTTTGAGCGTTTACAACTAAATAGTGGTTTGGTTAAGTTAATATTTATATCGCGAAAAGCTGCACAGAATCTGAGAGAGCAGCAGAGGGATTTATAGTAAAAATAGTCGGCTGATTAAATTCCCGTTTAGTTAAGTAAGCACAAGACAGAGAGCGATTGAGCAGGGTTTACAAGATAGAAATAGGGTGATATGGTGTGGTTGTGACGAAAATCGAATAATTTTTGTAAAATGTGCATGAAAGTAAATTTAAAAAATATCAAACTCTTTGATTGGCTTTAAGAAATATAGTCACAATAGTGACGAGCAACTTTTGTGGAAAATGTATACTGAAAAATACAAAAATTAAGGTGTGTGTTTGAAATCTTTTGGAATTTGTGCTTAGATTAAGAAAAACCACCGATTACTCGGTGGCTTAGATTAAAGGATTATATCCGTTGTGTTTTCTCTTATGTCATTAATTAAAGCTTGATGCAGGCTTTTGGTGATTTGAGTGATTCGTTTTATCTCTTCAGTAGTTAAAGCAAAATCAAGACCAGCATAATCTAGTAACTCACAGGTGATTGAAAAAGCTTTTTCATTAGAAATTTGTTTTGGGGTTTGCCGGAGACGTTTCGTTCCGGATAAAAGCCACTTGTCTGTTTGACCAATGAGCTCATTAACAGAAAGTTCTAATGCGTTAGACATGTTCGTAATGAGTTCAATAGAAGGAGTGCGTTTTCCGCTTTCATAAAGCGAATAGGCAGAGCGTGAAATGTTTAAAATTTCAGCCATTTGGTATTGAGTGAGATTCCTTTTTTCGCGTATTGATTTGAGATTGGATGCAAGATTGTTTTTCATGGGAAGACCTCCTTTTGCAGAAATTATAACAGAAATGCTTCAAAATGTAAAATGAGACTTGACAAAATTCCTGTATGAAGCTAAAATTAAAAAAGATTACAAATTGAAGCAAAAGAAAAGGGGTGAAAGAATGAGTGTAGCAGTACATGTGAACGCTGACAAAATGTTAATTGCAATGGCAAAGAAACAATATAATTGTGCCGGACTTGCAAAAGCATCTGGAGTATCCAGGACAACTATTTCTTACATAAGAAATGGAAAATCATGCAAACCGGATGTTGCAGGAAAACTTGCAACAGCACTAGGATTGTCAGTTGAAGAATTGATTGTAACAAAAAAAGAACAAACACAGTAACTTTGGCGAGTGCGTGTTTGTTCAATGTAGAAACCCGTTAACCAACAGGAATTCTATGTTCATTATAAAGAATTCCGACCAGAATTACAAGGAGAATTTTAATAATGAAACAAATTGAACAGACGATTAGTAGTATTGAAGTGGCAGAGATGGTGGGAAAGAGGCATACAGATTTGATGCGAGATGTACGCAGATATCTTGAGCAATTCGACGAGAGCAATCTTGCGTCGGTTGAATTTTTCCTCGAAAGTACCTATAAAGATGGTAAAGGAGAAATTCGTCCTTGTTACAATGTCACCAAGAAAGGATGCGAATTTATTGCGCACAAACTGACAGGAGTAAAAGGAACTGAGTTCACTGCGAAGTATATCAATCGTTTCCATGCCATGGAAGATACTATCCGGCAGGGTATACCACAGAAGAACAAGCCACATTACGAACATCTAGCCAGTGTAAATAATGCAGTGAAAATCTTAACACCGATGCTTCAGGCGGCAGGATGTAACAGTCAGATTCAATTATTAACTGCAAAGACGCTTTATGAAAAAGCAGGAGTAGAACTTCCGGTGATGATTGAAGCGGATCAGCAGTATTTTGATACCGTACATATTGCAAGACAAGCCAGACTGTATTATCAGAGTTCCGGTAAGCCAGCAGATAAGGCAGTGAATGAGATCATCCGCAGATTAAACTTGCCAGAGAATTTGTATACGGAAACATGGGAATCGAAAGGAAATTGGCAAGGAGCGGTACGAAAATATGCACCGCAGGTTATTGGCATGGTGAAACGGTGGTATGCAGATAACGGATATCCAAGAGACATTGAATATACTCAAGTTGATGGTCAGAAAAAATGCTACCATGTTATCTTTAGAGAAGCGGAGGTGGCGTAGTATGTACTTTCCAAGAATAGAGATAATCGATGAAGAACTCGGGATAGGAGCTTGTAATGTTGAAGATATTCCGGAATATTTACAACAAGAGCTGCCGAAAGAACAGATTACAGTCTTATACTGGTATGAAAGAGATTGGATCGTGCTAAATAAGGGAAATCTGCACTATGACTATTATAAAGATTTTTTGACAGATTATTTACAAATGGATGATGAGAAAAGAAAGGCAGTAAATGAATTTGCAAGAACACTTAAAATGACGTTTTTCGATTTTGTAAATCAAGCATTGCGGATTCGGAGAAAACGTTGCAAAGCACAGTTAAGGAAAATAGCATAACGATAATCAGAACATCTATCAGAGTGGTAGGTGTTCTTTTTATAGACAATCAGGAGGTGATCCAAATATCTTCCGGCTCAGGGTTACGAGCATACAAGCATCCGAGAGGGTGCTATTTTTCTACCCTTTTTTATGGGTTGCAGGGTATAAAGAACAACGGTACATCCCAAGACTGGGAGAGCCAGTATATAAAATCTATGGAGGTAAGTAATTATGGATTGGTTACAGAAAATTTTAGCAAATGCAGTTTACGGAGAGGATGGAAAGCTTGATGTGGAAGCTACCATGAAGAAGATTAACGAGGAAGCTTCCAAGCATATTATTCCGAAAGAACAGTACAACGGTAAGGTAAAAGAGCTGGACGCAGCTAATAAGACCATCGGGGAACTGAAAAAGGGAAATGCAGACAATGAAACTCTGCAAAAGACCATCAAGGATCACGAAGCTACAATTAAGCAACTTAAAGCAGATCACGATAAGGAAATCAAGGGAATGCGTATTGATGCAGCTATCAGTAAGGTACTTGCAGACAATAACGCAAAGCATGCGGATCTTCTTTCCGGAAAGTTTGATCGTGAAAAGCTGATTGTGGCAGAGGACGGAACTGTGTCTGGACTGGATGAGCAGATGAAAGGGCTAAAAGAGTCCTACAAAGATCTGTTCGGTGCGACAGTATCAGGCAGAACACCAGCAAATCCAGAAGGAAGAAATAATGTACCAACATTTGAGTCACTTGTTAACAATGCGGACACCATGACAGCCGAAGAAGTGGCTGCACAGTTCGCAGCATTAGAATCTAAATAAAAAAATAGTAGAAAGAGGTATAACTTATGGCAGTAGATAATTTCAAACCGACGTTATGGGAAGGTGCACTCCTTCATAACTTTCATTCCGTATCCATCGCTGATGTGATGTGTACGAAACCATCTAATGTAAATGGTAAAACGGTAACTTTTAACCGTGTTGCAGCAGGCTCTTTGAAAGATTATTCCGGTACTGTTGACTGGGCTGAAATCGAGACAACACCAGTAGAAATGACATTCGACAAGAAAAAGTACTTTGCTTTTGCTCTTGACGATGTTGATAAAGTGCAGCTGAAAGCTGACGTTATGACAGCGACTACCCAGGAGCATTCTGCTGTACTTGCAGAGCAGTATGACAAAGATTTCTTCGTTGCGCTGACAACAGGTGTAAAGCTGAAAATCGGTGCTGCAGGATCTAAAAAGAAAGTAACTCCGGCAAATGCTTATGACTACATTGTAGATCTTGGAACGATGCTTTCAGAGAAGAAAGTTCCTAAGACAGACCGCTATGTGACTGTAAATGCCGCATATCTTGGACTTTTATCCAAAGATAAGAGATTTACAGCCAACCCAAATGTCCTTGCAAATGGTGTTGTTGAGGGACAGAAAATCAATGGCATGCAGGTAATGTGCTCTGAAGAGCTTCCGGCAAATCAGATTGTTGCTCATCATAAGTCTGCTATTGGTTCTGCAAAACAGCTTGACGAGATTGAGGCAATGAGACTGCAGTCTAAGTTTGCTGATGGTATCAGAGGTCTCTGCATGTACGGTCAGAAGCTTCTCAGAGATGATGCAAGTGCTGTCCTCTATTATGAGATCGGAACTGCAGCTGACGTTGATCCGGTTAATGTACTTGTGAAAAACACAGTAGACAATCCGGTTCATACAAAAGCTGGAGCCTAGAAAGAAAGTAGGTGACGTGATTGAAGGACAAAGTGTTAAAAAGCATATTGCTTCGTCCTGGAATGTCGGAACAGGATATTGATCTTTTGGACGATTTGATAGACGATGCTCTGTTAGATATCAAAAGCTATCTCAATTACGCATCTACAGAGGAGTTACCGGAGGGAATTGCACCGGCTGTAAAGGAGCTGGTGCTGATCCGGTTTAATCGAGATGGTGCAGAGGGGATTTCCAGTGAGTCTCAGAGCTCCGGTGGAAGCACAACCTACAGTGACGCGCTTCCAGATCATGTGAGGCGAATTATTCGCAAGTATCGTAAATTACCGAGGTGATTAAATGTCTATTAACAGGGATATGAAAAAGTATACGTTGGAGCATAGGCTCCCAGCACGAACTCCTTCGGGCGCTACGCATTATGAGTGGAATAAGGTTAAAGAAATCCAAGTGGCAGTATACAAGACGGATGATATGCGGGTTGTGTCGTCTGAAAAGTACATGAAATCTACACATTCCGGTCTTACTCATTGTAAAGAGATCAAAGCAGATGAATATCGTCTGATTCGTAATGGCACCGTATATGAGATTACAGACTGCAATACGGAAGGACGATTAACAAATCTCTTGTTGAAGGTGGTGGGGTAATGCCGGATAATGAGGAGTTTATTAGAAGCATGGAAAACGCTACGTTAAAAATGGTGATGGATATGTCCCAAAAGATGGATAAAGCGTGTTTAGTTGTGGAATCACAGGCAAAGCAGAATTGCCCGGTTGATATCGGTATATTAAGAGCTTCCATTACAAGCGAAACAGAGGTAACAGCAAGCGAAATTGTGGGGCGTGTTGGAACCAATGAAGAATATGGTCCGTATGTCCATAATGGAACCGGTATCTATGCAAAAGACGGGAATGGGCGTAAGACTCCGTGGGGCTATACGGTTCGTGCCGGAAAGTATAAGGGATTTCACTGGACGCAGGGGCAGCGCCCACAGCCATTCTTGGAAAATGCGAAACTTGAGAAGAAATCAACAGTGGAAAGGATATTGGGTGATTAAGATGATGGAAGCAGATATCAAGCAATATATTGAAGAGAAGATTCCAGAGTTAAAGGAGCGCTTGTTCCCTGTATTAACTACGGACATTTCCAAACTGAGCGTGGTGTACTTGCTTACAGATATCAGCTCAGACCATGTGAAAGAAAGTCAACTGACTTTAAATGTCATCTGGTCAGATTATGATGAGTGCATGGAGATACACCGGAAACTGAAAGAGATTTTTGCTATGGAGTCGGACACACCATTTGTAAAGTATCAAGATACCTATTTTCATTCAGAGTTGTCTTCCGGCGGTGGCGCACTTTTTAATGATGATCTGCAAATGTGGGAAATAAGCAAATATTATATTTTAAATTGGAGGTAATATAAATGCCAGGAACAGAAAAACACGATAAAAATGAAATTTTATTAGGAGCAGGCGAAGTCTATATGTACGAGTTTGATGGAAAAGAGATTCCAGAGGATTCTGTGATTGAGACAGAGGATCACAACGTAGGACATTGCCAGGGTGGATTTACAATCGACTACAAACCGACAAAGTACGATGTGATTAACCAGTATGAAAAGGTTGTAAAATCTTTTATCACAAAAGAAGAGATTACCGCAAAGACAGGTATCTTATCTTGGGCGCTGGACAAGTTGAAAATGTTGTCTACAGGAGAATATAAGGCAGACAAGGTAAAGAAAGTTCGTACCCTGTTATTTACGGGGAAAGGAAAATCTATTTCCACTGTACTTTTCCGGTTCGTACATGAAAAAGAGAATGGAAAGAAGATTCGATTTACCATGATCGGGCAGGGCGGAAGTGGTTTTGCTCTTGAGTTTGCTTCCAAAGAGCTGACGATCAATGCGGAGATTTCTGCAATTCAGAAACTGGATGGATTCCTTGCGAAGTTTGAAGAAGAGTTGACAGAAGAAGAGGCAGCAGCACTTACTGAGTAGAAGGGAGATCGTGAAATGTTAGATTTAGACAGATACATGAATCATTCGATTGAGATGAAGGTTTTCGGAAAGAAACTTGAGATTTTGGAGCCAAGCTTTGAAATGCTGATGAAAGTAGATGAGCTGGAAAAAGACTTGACCAGTGAGAACTTACACGAAAGGCGGTTAAAAACTGCCGAACTCTTCCTGAACCACAATAAGCAAGGTGTGAAGATTTCTCAGAACGATATTAAAAAGCTTCCGTTTGAAGCGGTTTCCCGTTTGATCGCAGAAGTAAGCGCCATGAGATATGAAGCCGATCAGAACCCAAACTCAGGATCCCAATCCCAGGAGGAGAAGTAGGACAAGCAATTGTTGAGAAATACTTTCCGATGGAAGATTGGGAAAGGGCATATAATCTGAATACAGCAATTATTAAGAGAATAAGTGAGTATGCAAGGCTTAGTTTCAAAGAGGTCATTCAGCTCCCTTATTCTTATTTTTTGCTGTTAAACCGTGAAAGCTGGATTGACAGCTACAATTCTTCTGTGGAAGGAAGAAAGATATTAAAAGAGTTATGGACGTTGCAACAGACGGGTGCAGATCTGGAAGCAGTGCATGCGTTTCAAAAGAGGAAGGAGGGAGCGTAAATGGCAGGAGGCATTAAATTAGCACCGCTTTTAACGGAAATGAAAGTGGATATTGCAGGCTTTAAAAGCGACATGTCCAAAGCGGCGGCTCTCGGTGTATCAGAGGCTGATAAGATCAGCAAGCAAATGTCAAAGACAGCGAAAGTTGGAGAAACATTATCTAGAACAGGAGCTGCATTGACCAAAGGGCTTACTGTCCCTCTTGCGGGTGCTGCTATTGCAACAACTAAGATGGCGGTGGACTTCGAAAGCAGTTTCGCCAAGGTGAGTACGTTACTGGATGATACAGTCGTAGATTTCGATAATTATAAGGACTCCCTAATTGCAGGATCCAACGAGACGAAGGTTGCAGTTGATGAATATTCAGAGGCGGTATATCAAGCTATTTCTGCCGGTGTTGACCAGACAAAGGCGGTAGAATTTACAACAGATGCCATGAAACTTGCAAAGGGCGGTTTCACCTCCGGTGCTTCCGCAGTAGATATTATGACTACTGCTATTAACGGATATAATTTGAAGGCGGAGGACGCAACAAAGATTTCTGACATGTTGATCACAACTCAGAACCTTGGTAAAACTACGGTTGATGAGCTCAGTCAGAGCATGGGTAAGGTTATCCCGATTGCCAATTCTGTTAATTTTGGAATGGATGAGTTGTCAGCATCCTATGCACAGCTTACCAAGAATGGTATTGCTACCGCGGAAGCCGGAACTTATCTGAAACAGATGTTATCCGAGCTTGGAAAAACCGGAAGTGATGCAGATAAGGCACTTCGAGAAATGACGGGCAAAGGCTTTGCTGACCTTAAGAAAGAGGGCGTGGCGACAGCAGACATCCTAAATATGATGAGCCAATATGCTGAGCAGAACGATATGACTCTGAAAGATATGTTTGGCTCTGTAGAAGCTGGTTCGGCGGCATTGGTTCTGGCTAAAGGAAGTGGTCAGGAATACAATGAAATGCTGGCTGCTATGAATACCAGTGCAGGAGCAACGCAGGAAGCATTTGAAAAAATGGATGCGACTCCTGCGGAACAGCTGAAAGGTGCTTTGAATGAACTTAGAAATTCCGGTGTGAAATTCGGCGCTGCTTTTGTACCGGTCATAACAAAAGTAAGTGATGTACTGTCAGATGCAGCAGACGCTTTCTCTGGATTGTCGGAAGAACAGCAGGAGAATGTGGTGAAATGGGGGATGGTACTGGCAGCAGTCGGTCCGGTTATGCAGGTGACAGGTGGTGCAATTACCACATATACAAAGCTTGCCAGTGTGATAGGCGGTGTTACAAAGGCAACGGGAACAGTAGGAGGCTCTTACGGTCTGATAGGAAGTTTCAGCGGTCTTCTCGGAACATGTGCTCCGGTGGCAGCAGGAGTAGCGCTTGTTGGTACTGGTCTGTATGCAATCCACGAAAACTCACAGTTGATGAACAGAAGTGTGATTGAGTCTAAAGAAGAGTTATCTCTGATGGAACAGGCACTTGCGAAGCTACAGGGGGTAGAAGTAAAGTCACGTGAAGAGTTGGAAGAACTTGGACTTGTGCATAAAGAGTTTAGTGATGACCTCAGCCCAGAATTTCAGAAGGCAGTTGAGAATTCTACCGAGAAGTTGCAGGAGTTCAGTGTATTTCTTCGAGAAATGGGCTTTGATGATGTCATAGATCAGCAGGAGAGTGATGAGTTTAACCAGAGAGTGAGCGAGATGTGTGACGAGGCAATCAGTACGGTTCAGAGCAAGAAAGAAGAGTCACAGGCTGCATTAAAAGAGCTCTTTGTAGCAGACGATCAAGTAATTGATGAGAGTGAGCAGAAAGTGCTTGAAATCTTGTCTACTTCTAGTGATAAACAGGTGGAAGAAATTACAGACCTGCATGAGAAGATTCTCGAAAAAAAACAAAATGCAGTGAATGAAGGGCGAGCACTGAATGAGCAGGAGATTGCTGATATTGAGTCAAAAAATGCACGTATAAGACAAATCGAACTGGAAGCTCTCGGAGGCACACAGGAAGAAATTGCTTATGCGAAGAATGAGTTTAATGCCAGGATTGAAACAATGGATGCGGAGTCGGCTTCAAAGCTATTACAGGAAAAAGCTAAGAACAGAGAAGATGAAATCGTACAAATCAAAGCAGCTTACGATACTCAAATTGATTTGCTGAAAAGCAAGGCTGAAGAATGCACTGGAGCAGAAAAGGAAGAATTAGAAAAACAGATACAGAATCTTGAAGAAGATAAACAAAAAAAGATAGATTCACAGAATGATCTTTGGGATGAGTATCTTAACATTGTGAAAGAAAAGAACCCAGAAATCTTAGATGTGATCAACAAATATAATGGCGAGATTCTTACGCAGGAAGATTTAAAATCTCAAGAGCTTTTATATTCTATGGTGAATACTTATGATGGTTTAAATCAAATCGTAGAAAGTGGTTGTTATCAAATTTATAACAAGGATGCTGGAATGTGGCAAAACATGCGTGTAACTGTCGATGAAGGAACAGGAGCAATCACAGGAATTTACAATGAAGCTACAGGGCAGTGGGCAGGATATACAGCTCAGATGGCGGAAGATGCGAAAAATATGGCAAATGAACAAAGCGGAGCTTATGAGCAAATTGGATCATCTATGGGATTGTATGTAAATCATGCAGGAGAAATTGTTGATGCGAATGGAGAAGCAGTGGCATCTATGAGTGATTTACAAACAGAGACGGATGGCACCCGTACCGGTATCGTAAAAATTAATGGCACACCTTATAACATTAAGGTCAATAAAGACGGTACGATATCTGCTCTCAATGCGGTGAATACTGCTGCAGATAATGCGGCAAGAGCCAGAAAGATTACTTTTTCGGTAGGAGTTAATATTGGCTCTTCGGTCAATTCCGCTTTGCAAAACGTAAAAGCAGGATTAGCCGGCTCTTATTTTAACGGTCTTGATAATGTTCCTTATGATGGGTTCCGAGCGGTACTCCATAAGGGAGAGAGAGTCTTAACTGCTGAGGAAAATAAAAGCTATTCTTCCGGAAGAGATCTGACGGATTATGGCGCCATTAAAAAAATTGTCAGAAGCGAACTGAACAACATTGTAATCGAATTAAATGATAGAGAAATGGGACGTGCATATTCGCGGTATGCAGCAGAGAGGAGGTAAATTGTGGAATTATATTATTTAAACAGCGAAGGGGAAAAATTGGATTTCACAAAGCCTCCGTATGTTCCCAGAGACATATCAGAGTTGTTGGATTATGAATGGGGTTATGAATCGGAAGGGAGCGGAATAACCGGCTTCACAAAGGAGATAGCGGAGTTATCCCTTGTAATTAATGTGTTCGCCGACGACGAAGAGACTTATATAAAAGCATGTGATCGGCTTTTTACTATAACAGAAAAGGATGTTATTAAAAATGCAAAAGGGCGGCTCTATTATAATGGCCAGTATGTATTGTGTAACTTGATAGGAAGTACGAAAAAAGACTGGTGTATGGGCGTTGACTTCCATTTGTGCTATATGCGTTTGATTACAGACCGCCCGGTTTGGATTAAAGAACGAAAGTATGAGTTTGTAAAGTCCATAGATGGGAAAATCAGCGATCCATATCTCGATTATCCACATGACTATCCATATGATTATATGGGAACTGTCAAAGGAACTGGAAATATTATCAATGACGGGTTACAAGCGTGTGATTTTAAGTGGATTATATATGGTCCGTGTACCAACCCTCGAATCATGATCGGCGGGAATTCCTATGAAGTAAAAACGGTAGTGTCTGACAGGGAATATATGACAATAGATTCCAGGGAAAACACGGTTGTAAGAACGAGGTTGAATGGTTTTAAGGTGAATGAGTTCAATAACCGGCAGAAAGAACCATCTATATTTACAAAGATACCGGTAGGAAACAGTAATATTACATGGGACGGTAACTTTGGACATGACTTAATCCTGTTTATGGAGCGTAGTGAGCCGGAAAGAGGTGGTATAACGTGATTGTAGCAAATGAAAAAGGCTGCGAATTAGGAGCGTTGAAAAATTATAAGGAAGTAGAGTTTTCTGTCGGTGCCGAAAATGACTTTGTAATCACGCTGGAATCACAGGCAGTAAATAAAGAATTTTTGTGGTATGAGTCCCAGGTGTTTATTCCTGGGACAGAATTTGGTGGCATTGTAAAAGACATTACCAGTCTTACCAAATCGAAAACTGTAAAGTTTATGGGAGATACTTGGCGGGGGATGTTGAACAAAAAAATCATATCTCCCCCATCCGGACAAGATTATTTGACCGTCAGTGGAGAATTGAATGAAGTCTTAAGAAAGATGTTAAAAGAGCATTTTGGAGATTGGTTTGTAGTGCCGGAAGAGAGTACAGAGGTTACGGTGAAGTACCAGTTTAACAGGTATGTAACTCTGTTGGATGGCTTAACCGCATTATTGGAATCCGTTAATTACAAACTCAGTATTAAGTACATTCAAGGCGCTCCGGGAGAAGCAGGATACGTGGAAGTATCTGCAGTACCGATAAACAACTATTCTGAAGAGGAAGAGTATAGTCAAGACTGTAATATAAAAATGACTGTACGCGATTACCGTCGAGGGATAAACCATTTGATATGTCTTGGCGAAGGCGAGCTGAAAGATCGGATTCGAGTCGACTTGTATATCCAAAAAGATGGCAGTATTGGTAAGACACAATACTATAAAGGGCTTGAAGAAAGAACAGATGTGTATGATTACTCATCTGCAGATGTTGCAGAGTTAGAAGAAGGCGGAGAGAAGCGACTGAAGGAGCTTGCTGACTACAAAGAATTTGATATGAACATTGAAAAAGCTAACTTAGAGCTTGGTGATATCGTATCAGGAAGAGATCATATAACCGGTCTTTATGTTGTGAAACCAGTCATACAAAAAATTTTAAAAATCAGTACAGGGAAAGAACGTATTGATTATAAACTGAAAGGAGATTAAAAGATGGAGATAGTAACAGGCCATAGAGGTACTCCACATGTAACACCATATAAAGTTCGTGATTTCAATATTGGAATAGTTGGTGCTGAAGATTATGTTATGAATGGGGGAAGTGAATTAGCGGCTCGGCTGGTGAGTAATAACCGGATAGACATCAAAGATGGTAGTATCTGTATGCAGGGTACGCATGCGGTCATACCTAAAAATATAAATGATGAATTAACTATCGAAAACGGAATGCAAGGAGAAAAGAGAATAGACCTTATTGTAGCACGCTATGAAAAAGTAGCTGATAGAGGAGTGGAAAGCGTGAATACAGTTGTGCTGCAAGGAACTCCGAGCAAAGAATCACCGATAGTGCCGGGACATGTGGTTGGAGATATCCGAAATGGCGATTTGAAACATGAAATGCCACTATACGAGGTGGAACTGGATGGAATCAACATCACCGAGGTCCGTCCGGTGTTCAAGAAATTGGTTAGTGCGGCGGAACAGCAGAAAATGATTGAGTCACTAAATGGCAATATGAACGAATTCGGTGAACCTATTGAAATTCCATCACTTCCTTATACTCCTGAAAAATCTGGAATGATACAGATATATATTGCTTCTGTCGGCTCTACGATTGCGTACTATTATACAAGCATAAACGGTCGAATTACAAGGATACAAACAAACGCCGGAGGTGCGACCACTGGCGCGTTTCCTGTACGAAAAGGAGAACAAATCACGCTTGATTCCAGTGCAAACATAGCAAATAAAACTTTAACTTTTATACCGTTTAAGTAATTTTATTGCCATTTAGTAAGTGGGAGAAAAATGTAACTCGTCAACCAAGAGCCGATACAGGCTCTTATTTTAATGCCTTGCCGGCGGCAGATTACCGGCAGAAAGGAGATAAGATGCAGCTAAGATTTAACGATGGCACTACACTTGCTATCCAAAAAGCTACAGAGCTTGGCGGTGGTTTGCAGGTGTTGATTGCTGGAATTACGCCAGAGAAGCTTCGAGAGCTGTTCACAGATTCAGTTAAGACCGTAAAAATGACCGTGACGGAACGGGGACAGGTGATAGAAGAGTATGAAAATTATACGGAGTTTTACCGAACAGAAGAATACACCGGGAAGATTTACGGGGTAGTGGTAAACCAGGTGGGAAAGTCCACAGAGGAGCGTTTATCTGATGTTGAGGGAGACGTGGAAACTGTAAAGAAAGATGTCGAAGAAATCAAAGAGAGTGGCGGCATTGTTCCAGAGAATTACGGTGCAGTATTCGCAATGGCGAAGATGAGTGCCGAGGAAATCACAGATGATGAACAGGCTCTGAAGGTCGCAGATCTTTACGATGCGTGGAGTGGAGCGTCTGTCGCATATAAGACTGGAAAGTATCTTACATATCAAGATGTGCTTTACAAAGTGTTGAAGGACCATACTTCACAAGAAACATGGACACCGGACACTGCCTCAAGCCTATACGCCAAAGTGCTTACGGATCCGTCCGGGGAAGTACTTCCCTGGGAGCAACCACAGAGCACCAACGGATATAAAAAGGGAGACCGTGTAACGCACAAGGGTAAGACGTGGGAATCTCTTGTGGATAGCAACGTCTGGGAGCCGGGAGCAGTCGGCTCGGAGAGCCTGTGGAAAGAAGTGAAAGAGGAGTAGAGGAGTATGGAGTTTTTACAGCAGATCTTAAGCATATGTGGGGCGGTGAGCATTGTTGGAGGAGCTGGAGCGATCATTGTAAAAGTGATCAAGCCGGCTTTTGTGTTAACAAAAAGGGTATCGCAGTTAGAAGTATATAATGATAAGGATTATAAGAAGCTGCAATCCTTGGAAGAAATGCAGAAACAACAGTCTAAGTGCCTTGCGGCAATGTTAAACCATCAAATCACCGGAAACGGGATTGATGAAATGAAAAAAATAAGAGATGAGCTCTTAGAAAACATCATTGAAAAGTAAAGGAGAATCAAGTATGAATATGGAAATTTTAATGCAGTATGTAACTTATATGCTGATGGCAATTGGCGTGTTGGCATTTGTAACCAGTGCTATTACTCAGGTCATTAAGGAAATGCCGGGACTTAAAAACATCCAGACAAATGCGGTGGCGCTTGTGGTCGCGTTGATCTTGTGTCCGCTGGCGGTTGTGATCTTATGTATTTATTTTAAAATGGCATTACTCTGGTATTATATCGTTGGAGCGGTGATTGCAGCGCCTATTGTGTACTTAGTGGCAACAGGTGGCTGGGAAAAGATCGCGGAGATGTGGCAGAGGACAAAATATAACAAACATAATAACACGTAAAAATACGTAAAAATAATTGACATACGTAAAAATACGTGATATCATATAACCATGATAAGGAAAGGAGATACAAAAGATGCCAATGACACCGAGAGAGATGATAAA
>OIYW01001583.1_pt1 | contig 14346 bp, 9 predicted proteins | sample 1588351 | NCBI WGS metagenome assembly OIYW01 (sample SAMN03283268) | human gut metagenome | biome: human-associated habitat; material: feces | host: Homo sapiens | place: USA | collected 2013 | reverse complement strand
TATTTCTGACTTATTATCTATAAAATATTGAGTAATAATCGGTTGTAAATACTGTTTCTGAATGTTCATAACCTTCCGGTAAGATAATGGAGTAGGAGACTTCTTGCTTTAGGGACGGACTGTAAATACTCATCCCTTCTTTTTCTATGGGAAGTGCCCAAGCTCCATCTATACCTGATAGAAATAGGATAATATATAACAGTATCTTCTTCATATTATTTCTTTATTAACTGTTCACCAATATAATAACTCATTGAATAAATACCTGTTTGGGCGGACTGTTCACTATCCAGCCCGTTTCTGACACGATATTGCACCGGAGCTTCTGCACCTCGCAATCCATTGAACAGAGTAAAGATGCTATTGTAGTTGCTGCCTTCGTCTGTTATGTCCAAATAATAGATTTTGGCACGATTCTCGGCAGAAAGGTTGATAATATCTGCGTCTTCTGCAAAGAAAAAGTTGATAGCAGGGGCATTGCCTGTTGACTGATTGTATAAGTAATCAGCTTCTGAACCGTATGTTAATCCTAATCTGAAATCTGCATTGCTTTCCGTATGAACCGTCTTTTCCACAGCATCGGTAATAGCTGAAAAATTTGTTTCATTTAGAATCATTTCTTTCACATTAAAACCTGCAATTATCATACGTTTGATTTGCATAAGAGAATCTAATGCCACTGCTACCTTCTTTGTTGTAAGATCAACATTACCTTCTCCTTTGCTGTAATAAAGAACTTTGTAAGTTAGTTCGGAATTGTAGTCATCCGGTAACCATAGTTCGATATTGGAATTACCTACTTTTATGTTTTTATTAGTAGCATGTAATTCCTCTGTGAATTTTTTCAGAGTTTCCTGCGGATAGTTTTCTCCTTTGAATGAACGTTCGATAAAAGGCAGTGCCTCTTTCATGGATTCACGCCAATAACTGTCAGTATGGGCACCGTTTCGTACACGATATTCGTGCTTGATATTTTTGTCCCGTAATAGAGAATGTAATTCACCGTTTCCTGCATATAGTCTTTCTTCATCATCACCGCAGTCTATGTAATACCGTACTGTTTGAAATGTGGAACTTGGTTTATCCTTGAAAAAGTGTAGCGGACATTGGCTTTTATAATAGCTTGTCAGCCTGCCTGTTCCTGTCTGGCCGCTTCCTCCGAAGTTGTTTCCCCATTGAAGATTCCAACCGTCTTGTGACAAAGAGATGTATTGTTCATCTGTATTTAGAGAGGGACTTAATCCTATTGATACCGAGAATGTTTCAGGATGTTGCGATGCTATACTTAATGCCCCGAAACCTCCCATAGAGAATCCGGCAACAGCTCTTTCCGTCTTACTGGCTGTTGTTCGGAACCGCTTATCAATCAGGGGTACGAGTTCATTAATGAACATATCCATATAGTTGAACTTTCCGTCATAGCGGTTGCAAAAATAAGTGTTGAAACCTTCCGGCATGATGTAGATCAATGGGCGAATACTACCATTGCTGGTTTGCGCATCAGCTATGCTTTGAATATTCAGACCTGAAGGTCCCCATGAACTTTGGTTTCCTCCCCAGCCATGTAGAAGGAAAACTACTCCATATTTACCCGTACTTTCCGATAGATATTCTTGAGGCAGTAATACGGAATATTTGATTTCTTGTCCTAATATTTTGCTGTAAAAACTTTGATCGGGATTATAGCGTTTGGTAAACAGTTCCGGTGTATCGGTCTGTTCGCCTTCGGACGGATTGTTATCATCAGACGAACATGATGACAATCCGTAGGAAAATAATAATAAGGCTAATAATAGGAGTAGTTTTCTATTCATGGCTTCTCTCTTTTATTTATAAGGATTGATTGGCTCTGCCGGTGTGGATGAATAAACCACCATGTCTTTACATTGAACGGCATATTTTTCATTTGGATTAATCCATTTAATAACCAGTTTGTGAGGTCCTTCCTCTAAATCATAATTATAGAAAATGTCATACTTTCTTTTTATGTAGTCATAAGGCATTTCTATGGTTTCTACTTTCTTGCCGTCAATGTAGGCCTCCAGGATGGCGATGTAATTGTCATTACTATCTTTAACATCTTGCCTGATCATCCCCATTAAAACAACTCCCTTGCCATTGAACTCAAATGTTTTTTCTGTACCGAGATCATATTTGATGACTCTTCTTTCAGAAGGATATAAGCCTTCAAAAGAAACTTCCCATGCTACGGTTTTTGGCTTCTGAATCGTGGTATAGTATTTATCTCCTTTTATTTTTCCTCCGTTTGCTTTTAATACATCACTCAATAGTTTGAGATTAATGTCGTATACAGAACTTAAAGAGATATCTGTGTAAGGGAACTTAATATTTTCACATCTTTCGAGTGCCGGTTTCCAGTATTCGGGGATAGCCTTGTAGCCTTGTATGACTCCAAGAATTCCTGCGGCAGTTGCCGGGTTACAGTCGGAATCTTGTCCGCAACGAGTGGCTATATCCATTGTTTTGAAAAAGTCGCCGTTGCCATATAAAAGTCCCATCACACAGTAAGCCGCATTGATAGTGGCGTCAATGTTAAATGCATTGAATACCCCTTCCGGGCAGCCAATCTCAAAAGCATGGCGGTTTTCTATTTCCAGCCAGCATTTACGCCAGTCATCGGGATATTGTTTCCAATATTTAATAACGTCTATGATGCAACGGTGAAATTTACTTTGTTCGGGTATTGTTTTAAGAGCTTCCGTGACAATTGTATAAATGTCGTTATTTACGTAAGCCAATGCATACATTGCTCCCATGTATACACCTCCATACCATCCGTCGCCGTAGTTCATGATATGCCCTATCTTGTCCGAAAAATTGGAGGCGGTATTTACCATCCCCGGACATATCATTCCAATGAAGTCTGCTTCAATCTGGAAATCAATATCGTCAGCGTGCGGATTATTTTTCCAATGTCCCGATGCTGGTGGCATAATACCGTGCAATATGTTATATCTGGCTGCCTGGTTGGCATGCCATAATTTGTAATCTGCGTTTGCAAAGGCTTTGGCAAATGATTCGGCAGGGGCATTTATCCCTTCTTTTTGCATTACTTCCAGAAAGGTAAGATCCATATATACATCATCATACAATCCCGGATCTTCTGCAAAGATGTCCTTGCAATAGTCATCATACCAGATTATTGGAGTTTTCTCATGAATGATCGCTCCTCTGTATTTAAATTCTGTAGGACCGCCATAGGTGCATCCTATGGTTTGTCCGGCCCAGCCTCCTTTAATTTTGTCGAGCAGTACCTCTTTACTTATTTCAACTGTTTTTCCATATTCTATTTGTGCCATTCCCGATATGGAAAAGGTAAATAGTAGAATGATGTTAATCAGGACTTTTTTCATCTTAACTTATTTATTAAAGTAAAATCTATCATGTTCTTTTTTCTCTGAATAATACATTATGTCGTTGATACGAATAATGTAGTCTTTTTTGCGGTTCAACCATTTCATTTTAACGTGGTGTCTTCCTTCTTTCATGAGGTATTTCCAGGCTGGTTCTACTTTGCGGTCTGTGTTTCTCATGGGTAAAGCTGCTACATGGTCCAGTTCTCCGTCAATCCATATTTCCACTTTAGCAACGTAAGGGTCATTGGGCTCTGCCAATCCGAACACCTCGGAACCGATGTGGCGTGTAGATACACGATTGATATAATCGGGAGTAATACTTCTTGTGCAGCAAATGTTGCCCCAGATAACAAATCCGTTACCATTGAAATCAAATTCAAATGTATCTGTCAGGAAGCAGTCTTTGCGTTCTCTATAAAGTGGATAGGTGTTTTCGAAATTTTGTTCTAAAGGAAGTACGTCCGCCTTTTTGATTGGAATTTCTATTTCCCCACCAGATACTTTTCCACCTGTTTTGACTATGAGTTGTTTAGCTTGATCGAAACTCATTTGGTATGCTTTTGCCAACGACATATTCGTTCCTTCAAATGTAAAGTCTTCTACTTCTTTCAAAGGGTTTAACCAGAATGAAGGGATTTTATCATACCCATACATGACGCCGAGTACACCGCCGACTGTAGACGGATTACAGTCAGAATCTTGTCCGCAGCGTGTTGCAATATCGACAGAGTTGGTGAAATCTCCTTTACCGTAGAGCATAGCTAATGCTACGAAAGCGGAATTGAGCTTGGCGTCAATATTAAAGTTTAGAAATACGCCTTTGGGACATCCTACATCGCAGTTCCATTTTTCTTGCAGGAAGTACCAGCAATCTTTCCAGTTGTCCGGGTGCAAAGAATGGAAATTGATTACATCCTGAATACATTGATGGAATGTACTCTTTTCAGGTATGGCAGAGATTGCGGTTTTTAGAATCGCTTCAGGACTTTTTTCATAGAAAGCGGAGCTATAAAGAGCTGCTACGAAAGCACCGCCATAAAAACCGTCACCGCTATTCATAATGTGGCCTACTCTGGAGGCGATATCCAATGCTTCCGGCAGCATTGCCGGAGCCATCAGACCAATGAAGTCTGCTTCGATCTGGAAATCCAGATCGTCTGCATGTGGGTTATTCAACCAATGACCGGAAGCCGGTGGCATGATACCTTGGCGGATATTATATCTGCCTGCTTGGTTAGCATGGGCCAAATGATAATCAGCGAATGCAAATCTTTTGGCAAGTTCTTCTTGTGAACAATCCAGGCCAAGTTCATCAAATGCCTCAACAAACGTGCAATCGTTATAAATATCATCGAACAATCCGGGTTTCTTTTCCCACCAATATTTAACGTAACCTTCCGCCCAGGGGATCGGCTGGTAATCTTGAATATAAGTTCCCGTGAACTTAAACTCTGTAGGTGCTCCGAAAACAACACCAATGGTTTGTCCGGCCCATCCTCCTTTAATCTTATCTAAAAGTTCTTTATCAGATAACTTTAAAGTTTTTACAGGCTGGGCTTGTACGTTGAGAGCAAAAAGCCCTATAATACATATCGTAATTATTTTCCTCATTCTTCTCCTCCTTTATTTCTCATAAACTCCCAACTCGGTGATAGAGATGAATGATGATACATTCTTTGTGTATTTATGCCAGTGTTCCTGCACTTTTGCATCCATTAGTACGCGTATTCCCTTGGTTTCTACTGCCGGGAATTCCAAAACATATTGTGCAAACGGAGGTTGGAAAAATACAATATCGGTTTCGGGAAGTGCCGGAGTTGATTTGAATTTACCTACGTCATACCAATGTCCGTCATTTCCAAGATATTGAATGTTTAGAGAAGTAAACCATCCTCCGAACTCTTCCAGACAGCCCATATCTAAAACAAGCATATTGATGTTATGCTCTTCTTTCCAACCGTATCCGAAATAGTCTATTTTAGGCAGATTACTTTTGGCCGCTAATGAATAAAATACAGATCCTACGCCATCTTTGACTCCGTCATTAATTACTTCTACATTTGTTGCGTACATCGGTTTTCCAAAGGTAATCCAGCAAGAATCGAGTACTTCTTCGTTTAGTTTGCGAATATTTGCGTAAATAGTGTCAGCCTTGGGGGCTATATTCTTGGTTTTAACCAATAACTCAAAGTCTTTAGTAATTGAGTTCTTGTTATTTGCGCTTAATTGAAGGGTAATTGGATATTTGCCGGCTTCTGTAGGAGTTCCTGCCAGTTTACCGTTTTGGAATGTAACTCCTACCGGAAGTTTACCTTTTACCAGTTCCCATTTGAAATCAGCGTTTGTTCTGCAGGCAAATGAGTAATCGGTAGGCTGTCCGATTTCCAAGTCCGGATTCGGACCGATACAGAATTCCATAGGGGGGATGAATTGTGCTTTGGGGTTAACATATACCATATCACCCTTTACTTTTCCTCCTTTGGCACAAACCAGTTCGATTGCTTTGTTGTAAGTACGTTCAATCATGTCTTCAATGGAAGCATCGGGCATATCAAACCTGGTGATATTGATATACCGGTCGTTGAAGGGTTTTTCCCATCCTTCGATAGGTTTAGTCAAACTTTCGGGAAGAGACTTTGCACCATACATTACTCCTAGAAGTCCGGAGATAGTGGCTGCCTGATTGTCGCAGTCAAATCCCATTGCACAGCTTAAATCCAATGTCCGTTGGAAATCTCCTTCGCCATACAACATAGCCAAAATCCCGCATAATCCGTTCAGATTAGCATTCCAGATTGTTTTTGTCATGGCTGGTTCATCTATGTAATATTTTTTAGCCATGATTTGACGTGCTTTTACCCAATCTTTAGGATATTTGTCATATAAAGCAATCATCTCTTTTACAGCTATCGCATATCTGTCATCAGCAGGTAGTTCTTTCAAGGCTCGTGTAATCAGTTTGCGGATATCCTTGCAGAAAAAAGCGTCAGCGTACATTGCACCATATAGGACAGTGGGAGATACCGCCCACGAATCGCTTGTGATACGGGCCGCCCAATCACTTTTTCCTGCAGCATATGAAATCATTCCCGGTGCTGTATACGCCCATATCTCGTTAATCAATTGAGGGTCGATCTGATACCAGTGCGGATTCAGATTTTCGTCACCTGTGAACGGAGGGGTGAATCCAAGATGCATTAATCCGAGTGCAGCCCTATTGGCTAGCCATACACGGTCACGGATATGATACATCCATCCTTCGCGCATATTGGCATAAGTAGGTTCTACACCATATTTCTCCATTAATAGTAAGTAGATATACTCAACATCAGTATCGTCATCAGAGAATGCACCATTATACTTCTGCAATTTATCTATATTTTTAGTGTAACCGAATGGAAATCTGGATTCCGGGGCAGGTTCATCTACAAACTTGTTCTCAAAAGGAAGTCCATATATATTTCCTACCATTTGCCCGATCCAAGCTCCAGCTATTTTGTCTTTTAACTCTGTCTTTGAAATTTTCTGTGCAGAGATAAATAAGATGTTGGTAATTAAAACAAGTAAAAAGATGATTGGTTTTTTCATACTTATCAGGGTTGATTTGTTGGAAGGTACACTTTTCTATGTGAACCTTCCAATTGTGGTTAATAATCTTTGTTTTGAGATAATTTTGGATTTGCATTTAAAATATCCGTAGGAATTGGAAATACATTTCTAAAAGTTTCTGAACTTTGGTCAGGGTGTGCCCAATATTTTTTCAGATATTTTCCGAAACGTATCATATCTTCATGGCGCCATCCTTCCCATGCCAGTTCTCTGCCTCGTTCTGCATAAAGTTCATCAACCGTCAATTGGCTTGTAGTATATGCATCAAGCCCTGCTCTTGTACGAATCTTCTTGAAGTCTGCCAGTTGGATGGCCTCACTTGTTCTGTTTTGTCGTACCAAAGCCTCTACATACATTAATACAACATCGGCATAACGGAAGATGGCAAAGTCGTTGTCCATACTAACTGTATATTCTTTTAAAGAACCATCAGTCTGGTAATGCCATTTCCAGCAGCGTGCACCGTCGTATGTGCCACGTCCTCCGTTGCTATTGTAATATTTTTCTTCGGGGAAGACAGGAGTATATTCGAAACCAAGATCCTTTCCGCTTAGGTCTACTTGAGGACCGTATAACCAGCTCTGACTTCTGCGAAGATCTTGTTCTGCGTATGTTTGGAAAAAGTCCGGTTGGCAGAGAAAACCCGACCATGGAGCTGCCGGAATATTAAATGTTGCTTGTGATGCAGCTTCCAGTGTCAGCGTATGCAGATAAAATGAGTTACTGTCACCGCTAGTATATACTCTGTCATACAGGATTACAAAGATGTTCTCCTTAGAATCTTCATTTTTAATATCAAAATTAGTGGAATAAGAGTCTTCAATGCTGTAAGCACCTATATCCATAATATCTTTACAGGCTTTCTCTGCTTTGTCATACATTGGAGTACCGAACCATGCTTCTGCATTCAGATACATTTTCGCAAGAATGCAATAAGCGGCAGCTTGTGTGGCCCGTCCATAATTAGTATCTGAAGGCTCCCTGTCTAGGAACTCGATATTGTCATTAATTTCTTTTTCCAGATAGTTGAAAATATATTCACGACTTTTTTGTTCCGGGTATCCGGTTTCCGTGTAGTCAGTTGTGAAAGGTACGTTTCCCCAACAAGAAATGGCTTGATAATAGTAGAAAGCACGCAATATTTTCATTTCAGCTATAATCTTCTCTTTTCCTTCAAACTGGATAGGTGATAATTCCGTTTCGTAAATAATTTCATTACATGCAGCAATACCATTAAATATCCAGTTCCATCCCCTTGTCAATAATTTATTTGCAGGTGGAATTTTATTCGTCTGGATTTCTTCATAACGTCCATTGCTGTACCAGGAACCACCACAAGCGGGAACGGCACATTCATCAGAAGCTTGTAAAAGCAATGTCCATAAACTTTGTTCGGAATTGTATCCTTGTAATTTCGTATACGCTCTACCTGCATTGGCTACCAGTTCTTTCTCATTTTTAAAGAAGTCATTCATCGCTACTCCTGTGTATACAGTTTCGCTAAGATCGGTACATCCGTATAATAATATACAGATAACGAAACTTAATATTATATTTGTCTTTTTCATGGTAATCTTATTTTTTTAGAATACTATATTAACTCCAAAAGTAAATTCTGTTGTACGCGGATAATAGCTCAAACTTTCCATACCGGGTTCCAGTCCGGAAAGAGCAACTTCTGGGTCGACACCAGAATAACCGGTGATACAGAATACATTCTGTGCAGTAAGAGACAATCTTAGTCTTTTTATCATTTTGGATGTGAAATCCCAAGTATATCCAAAGGTTACATTATCCAGTTTTAAATAAGAAGCATCCTCTATATATTTGGAGGAATATTTATAGGTCGTACTTGTGAAATTCGTTTGAGATAACCAGTTTGATGAGATATTTCTAAGTCCGATGCTGCTTAGATTTTCATATTCCATCGCATAGTTGTTCAGAATTTCTCCGCCGATAGATGCACGCAGTGAGAAACTCAAGTCGAATTTCTTATATCTGAAGGTATTACTCCAGCTAAGAGTGGCATCCGGATAAGCACAGCCAATTTTTTCCCATTGTTCTTCCGGTACGGAACCGTCTGCATTTTGTCCTAGCAATACATCTTTTCCATCTGTATCAGTTCCTAACCATATAGGACCATAGAAAGTACCCAATGACTGTCCTTCTATCAGACGTTGAGTGTAGCAGGCAGCACTTGTAGACCATCCCACTTTGTATGTTCCGTTAGTGAATTCATCATTGGTGAATTTCACCAATTTGTTTTTATTGTGCGAAACGGTAAGTGAGGTATTCCATGTAAAGTCTCTAGTGTTAAAAGGGGTACCGGATATTGTTAATTCAACTCCTTCATTAGTTACTTTTCCAACATTCGTAAACAAGGTATTATATACATAAGGAGGTGTTGGCACAATGTAGTCATACAACAAGTTTGATGTAGTCCGTTTGTAATAATCGAAAGTGAATGAAAGGCGGTTATCAAACATTGTCATATCGACACCAACGTTGAACTCTGCTTTTTTCTCCCATTTTAGATCCGGATTTGCATTACTTGCAGGTTGATAAGTATTGATCCATTGGCCATTGTAATAGAATTTACCGGCTGTAGTCATCATCATCAAAGATTTGTAGTTTGAGAAATCCTGGTTACCGGTAACTCCGTATCCGGCTCTCAATTTTAAATCATCGATCCATTTGACATTCGAGAGTAATTTCTCTTTATTTATACGCCAACCTACGCTGACAGCCGGGAACCATCCCCACTTATTATTGTCACCGAAACGGCTGGAGCCATCACGACGTAGTGAAGCAGACAAAAGATATTTATCATCGTAGTTGTACATAAAACGTCCGAAGAATCCGATATATGTATTATCTTCTTTATTGGACGACATGCTGGCTTTGCCTTCAGTTAGATTCGTTCCTGTTCCGATGTTATGAGTCTGGTTGTCATCGAAGTCGAAACCGGAATTAGTCATGGATGCAGATGTGCTGTAAGTATACTGGTATGTATATCCGAGTAATACCTGAATGGAATGTTTTCCGAAAATATTCGAGTAATTTAAAGTAGACTCATATTGTGTATCGTTTTCCTGATAGTTTTCAATATAGGCTTGCCCGTTTGTTCCTATTAAACTTGGATAATAATGTGTGTAGTATTCACGTGTCTCATATTGTTCCTTGTCGTATGAAACAAAGTTCTCCCATTTTAATCCTTTTATAGGCAATATGTTTAGAGTAGCACGAATATTTGCACCATAATTATCATTCTTACTTTCCATGTTCCTTTCGTTAATGATCGCTACCGGATTGTAATATTCCATTGCTTTGATACGGCTATATCCTCCGGCATCCGGATCGCTGTCGTCATAAACAGGCTCTGTTGGATTATGGGTAAATGCCTGCATAAAAGCACTTGTAGAGGAAGGGCTGTATTTGCGATGAATGATATTCAGGTTATAATCCAAATCGACCCATTTATCTAATAATGACTGGCGAATATTGGTACGTGCCATTAGCTTTTCGGAGCTATTATGCTTTTGCAAGCCATCGCTCTTTTCATAATTGAAAGAAGTGTGGTGTGAGAACTTCTCGGAACCTCCGGATATAGACAAGTTGTGCTTATGGCTGAACGGAGTTTGTGTAATTTCTTTAAACCAATCGGTATCACTGTCAAAAATATAACTTTCCAATTCTGGGCGATATTCCTTGATAACAGATTTGTATTCGCTTGCCGATAAAGGTTTTGCTCTGCGTGAAACGACTCCCACGGTGAGTTGCCCATCATAAGAAACTTCCGTTTTGCCACTTCTTGCACGTTTAGTTGTGACGATGATTACTCCATTCGTACCTCTTGTTCCATAAATAGCAGCTGCCGAACCATCTTTTAATACGTCAATTGATTCCACTTCCTGAAAATTGATATTTCTGATATCTGCACCTGCCACCCCATCAATAATAATTAATGGACCTTGGCCTGCGGAAAGTGTGTTTGTTCCGCGAAGTAATACTTCATATTTGGCTGTCGGATCAGCACCGTTCGGGTTGATAATTTGTAATCCTGCCACTTTTCCTTGCAACATTCCCATAGCATTGGTGAATGTTCCGGGATTGAGGTCATCTTTCTTCATGCTGGTAACCGATCCTGTAAGCTCTTTCTTTGTGGTAGAGCCGTAGCCGATTACTACAACGTCATTAAGCACTTTCGAGTCTTCGCGCAGGTGTATTACAAGCTGTGTCTGGTTTCCTACTTGTTGTTCAACAGTTGCATAACCTACATAAGATATAACCAATACATCAGAAGGATTCGCTTTTACATTGAAGGTTCCATCAACTCCTGTAATAGAACCATTTGTTGTACCTTTAACAAGGACACTGGCACCGATAATGGGTTCATTTGCTTCATCGAGGACTGTACCTCTTATTGCCTTCTGGGCAATAGCATCATTGCTCATCAAAGAAAATACTATTAACAACATACTTGTCAATAGACCGTGGATTGAACATTGTTTTATCATAATAACAGAATTAAGGATGATTATTGTATTTCTTTTCTCAAAGGTATAGATACTTGTGCTCCCATTCTGGTAACAGAAATAGAAGAGGCTTTACTTGCAAATATAATTGCATCTTTTAGATTTTTGCCCTCAGACAGAGCTACGCACAATCCGCCGCAGAATGTATCTCCGGCAGCGGTTGTGTCTACTGCTTCTACCTTGAAGGCTGGAATGTGGATAAACTCATTGTTTTCATAGGCGAGAGCTCCTTTGGCTCCCATCGTAATAATGACAGTTTTTATGCCTTTCGAACTAATATAACGAATCGCTTCTTTTGCCGATTCATCATCTGTAATGTGCATTCCCGAGATGATTTCAGCCTCTGTGACATTAGGAATAAGAATGTCGACATTGGCTAATAAATCGTCAGGCAGTTGTTGGGTAGGGGCAGGGGCGGGATTTAATATAACGGTAATTCCATCTTTTTTAGCCATTTTGGCTGCATAAGTGACACTCTCGATTGGAGTTTCCAACTGCATAATGACGATGGATGCCTGTTTGATGGCAGGTTCTGCATTTTGTATGTCATCAATAGATAAAGTCCCGTTGGCTCCGGAAGCAACAACAATACAGTTTTCCCCTTTTTTGTCGACATTGATAAGAGCTACTCCTGATGGTTCCTGCGGGGTAATTCCTACATAAGTAGTGTCGATCTTTTCTTTGTGAAACATTTCCAAGGTTTCATTTCCAAAAATGTCATTTCCTATTTTACATATGAAAGTGACATCTCCTCCTAGTCTTGCAGCAGCTACGGCTTGGTTAGCTCCTTTGCCGCCATGATTCATTAAGAAGTTTCCTCCCAGAATTGTTTCTCCTGGTTTTGGTAGACGGTCTGATTTGATAACCATATCCGTATTACTGCTACCTATCACTACGATTTTCTTCTTTGTGTCCATATAATGAGTATTAAGTATTAAGGCGAATTGAATCGTAAACGATGCGCAATCGTTTGCGCAAATATAGAAATTTTTTTCAAAACAAAATATTTTTCTTGCTTTTTTCTCAAATAAAATGTTATTTTTGCAAAAAACAACCAGTAATGAAGAAAACTCTGATTGATGTATCAAAGAAAACTGGGTACTCTATCTCTACGATTTCCAGAGTGTTAAATGGGAAATCAGAGAAATATAGGATCAGCCAGTCTGCTAAGGAGGTTATTTTGCAGTCCGTTAAAGAATTGGACTATCAGCCTGATATAGTTGCGCAAAGTTTGCGCAACAACACGACATATACTATAGGCCTTCTTGTACCACACATAGATAATCCTTTTTTTGCCAATATAGCAAGTGTTGTCATCCGTGAAGCACAACGTTATAATTATACTGTCATGCTTATCGATACCCTGGAAGATCCTATTCAGGAAAATAAAGCTATTGATTCGCTTCTGTCACGTAAGATAGACGGAATTATTTTGGTTCCGACTGGTGAAAACCCTTCTAAACTCGAGGAGATTAGTACTAAAACTCCGATTGTGCTAATTGACCGCTATTTTGAGAAGCATAATTTGCCATACGTAGCTACTGATAATTATGTAGGAGCCTATCAGGCAACGAAATTATTATTAGAATCGGGGCATAGTAAGATTCTCTGTATTCAGGGGCCGGATATTTCTATAACAACTAAGGAACGTGTGCGCGGGTATCTTGATGCGCTTCGCGAAGCTGGTTATCAGGATAACGCAATGATAAGAGGAAATGAGTTCTCGATTCAGAATGGTTATATTGAGACTAAGTTGGCTCTGAACTCTACTACAAAACCTACTGCTATATTTGCGTTAAGTAGTACAATTCTTTTGGGAGCCGTCAAAGCATTAAATGAGCATAAAGTGAGAATTCCTCAAGATATGTCTATCATTTCGTTTGATGATAACTTATATCTGGACTATTTGAACCCTCCTATTACTCGTATTGCACAATCACTGGAGAATATTGGCATTATTGCTGTAAAAATGTTGATGCAGAAGATTTTGGAAGAAACTGAATTACATTCGGAGATTCTTTTGAAACCTAATATTATAAAACGGGATTCGATAAAGGTGTTAACTGATAGAAAGTAGTATTTTAGATAATAGAAAAAATCGGGCTTGAACAATGTCAAGCCCGATTTTTTACATATTAATACCGTTTCTTATGCTGCCGGATCTGGTGCTTCACCACCGCCTTCATTTCCACCTTCTCCGTTGCCTTCATTTCCATTGTCAGGCGTACTTGACACCATTGCCTTTTGACACCAACTATATGAATTTATAAGTATCAAGAGTTCTGGGCTCAGTTGTAATTCTTGGGGATTGGGGGGATTTGATTCAGGGCAATCACATCCCTAAAAATTGATTCATTCCGGTACTATTTTGAGCTAAATTCATAGTTACAAGGACTAATCTAACGCAATACAGTTTTTAGTAATTCTTCTTAGAACTATTATTTTCTTCGTTCCCTAATGAGTTTTCGTTCCACTTAAGTGGAGCGATAGTTCAACTTAAGTGGTTCTATCGTTCTACTTAAGTAGAACGAAAACTGAAGTGCAGATCTAATTATTATTTATAAAAGCCAGGAAACTAAATACAGTATTAAGACAGGTTATCTCTTACTGACTATTGGAAGCTACTGTTTAGTTCATTTCCGTACCGGAATGAATCTATTTTTAAGGGTGTGATTGCCCTGAATCAAATCCCCAAAATTTTCAGATTGAGCCGGGTTCTGGTGGAATCACTCATATGTGAGGTGGATGTTGCTCATTCTTTTTCAGGTAAAGACACTAATTTATGCATTAAATGAGAAAATACGATATCCCCCCTTTATATTTTC
>OIYW01001571.1_pt1 | contig 14457 bp, 27 predicted proteins | sample 1588351 | NCBI WGS metagenome assembly OIYW01 (sample SAMN03283268) | human gut metagenome | biome: human-associated habitat; material: feces | host: Homo sapiens | place: USA | collected 2013 | reverse complement strand
GGTTCTCACGCCCTGGCGGCCTTTCTCTATTTGGCTGGGGCTTTGCTCTTGCCCCTGTCGTTTTCCACGATACCAGAATACCACAGGTGAATGTCCTGTTGTGTCCTGTCTTTTCAAGATGGCCTATTTTTTTCTGTGCATATCTCCGGTGCCTGCCTTTGCTCAAACTCTTGTACTAACTTCTGCGCCCGCGCATTGGATAGGATAATATCCAGGGCGGCGTTGTAGTAGACATTTACCCTTGACCTGCTCATGTGGACCTCTTTGCAGATCCGTTCCCATTTCTTGCAATCTATATGCCGCAGCTCCACCACAGTGCGCTCCATGCTGTTCTCTGGCAACAGGTCAATGAGATCCATTACCATGGTAACAGCTCGGCCCATGGCTATCCGCTGGGCCTCTATGCGCTCCTCAACCTCTGACAAGCGAAAGACAACGGACACGGCCCCCTCGCTTTCTGCCGCAGATTGGGAGGCCGGCATGGTCATGTATGCCGATCCGGGCGCCGGTGCCTTTAGCTCTCGCGCCAGTACATCGTGCCGCCGCTCCAGTATGCGCCGCCGTTCCCGCGCCATGTGGTACTGCTGTAAATATTCTTTTACGGCTTCGCGGGTGGCCCCGCCCGTTGCCTGCTGCTTCATGTTCACACCTCGGTTATGTCAATTCCGCGCCGCTCTTTCATCAGCTTTCGCTTAATCAGATATTCCCGCGTCCTTGTGGGCTTGCTTTTTACATCCTCCACCACCAGCCGCCCGTCCCGCTCCCTGTATGTAAAATCTGCCCGGTATCGGATGGCCCGTACTCTCCGCCCCTCCTGGTCTGTATATGCCTCTTGCAAAGTAAAATCCACCTGGAGGCGCAGATCATGGATTTCTCCGGCTTGCTGCCGTAGGGTCAGGTGGTCATATCTCCGGGCCTCTTTTTGACTGTCAAAGCGGAGAACGGCCCCGGAGGCGGTGACCCGCTCGGTGGGGGTGTTGCGATATTTCGCCGCCCTGTCCGTATTCTGCACAGCGGCGGCGGGAGGCGCAGGCCCCCGCCTCTTCTGCTGCTTCATGTACTTTTCCATGGCCTGCTGCTGATATTTGGGCGGCAGGTCCGAAAGGTTGATGGCCATTTATTCGTCCTCCAGGTCCGGGACCTCTACATATTTCCACGACATAGGCGGACGGTTTAGCCCGAACTCTGCCAGCGGGCTGGGGGTGTCGTATTCCTCCGCCTCTCCCACAATCCAGCCATACAGCGATTTTCCGCCGCCGTCCTCCGCACCAGCGGAATGGCCTTTTTCAGCTCATTCACCGCATAGGACAGGCGCCAGCGGGCGCAGATATATGCGTCATGCTCTGCCAGCGCGCAGCCCTCACATTGCTGTGGCCTTTTCTGCTCGGTCACTTCTGGCCACCTCCCGGCAAAGGAATAAACCGGCATTTATCCACGGCAAACTCCGCCACATATCCGATGTCCGTACATGCCAGCATAATGTCCGCCATGAGATCGTCCGCGTCCTCCTGTCCGCGTCCGTCCCTGTTCATGTTCCGCAGGTTCCGCGCCATGATCTGGCCAAACTCGTGCAAATTTTCCGACGCGGCCAGCCACCGCTCTTTCTCCACGGTGTAGCCGATTTCGATTTCGCCCACGGGTCACACCTGCCTTTCAAAGCGCCCCATGTAGTGGGCGGCCCATTCCGTTGTTGCGTCCTCCCGGTCATCCCACGGTGAGGCAGAGGGCGGGAGATCCGGGAAATGCGCCCGCAGGTTGTCCTTGTAGAAAACCGGGATTTCGTTCTCCGCGCAGAACTGCGTGATCTGGTCCACCCACTCCCGCCGCGGTGTCACCTTGTCCGCCCGGTTCCCGGTTTCGGCCCCCAGGATCACCCACTGGGGCAGGCCCTCCGCCGCGCTCATGTCCACCGGCCCCAGCAGCGGCTCCATGGACCAAAAGCTGTTAATTGCCACGCCCTGCATGGTGTACATGGCCGCCGCGTCCTCATTGGCCACCGTGGACCCATACCAGAAATTATTTTCATGCGGGAGTAAGCCCATGTAGTCCAGTTGCAGGTATCTGGCCGGGTTTTTCGTCAGGAACAAATAGCGGTGCTGCGGTGCGCGGCGGCAGGCGTCCAGGACCTCCGCGATCCAGGAGGTCGGCACCCAGCGCCCGAACAGATCCGCCATGCTGCACACAAAAATCGTCTGCGGCTCCGCCTGGCGTTCCGGCTGGTTCAGGCGGTATCTGTGCATGGTGGGTTCAAATCCGTATGGGTATGGCGTGGCCTTGATCTTCTCCTCCAGCACATGGAGGCCGTCAGCCAGCGGATCAGGATCCGCACACCCGGCGTCAAAGCGGTGGGCGGTTCGTCTGGCGTAGCAGTATGGGCACCCATGGCGGCACCCGGTTACAGGGTTCCAGCTCATGGTGGCCCAGTCAATTTTCGTCTTGTTCATGTCGCTTCCCCTTTCAAAGTTTTTCCACGATTTTCCCCAGCCACCGCTCGGCGGCCTCCACGCAGCTGTCAAACAGGAGGCCGTCCGGGTGTTCTTCGATGTAATGGCACACGCCGCCGTCTTTTTCGTAGTCGCAGCACTCGCAAAATTCAGCGGTGCATAAGATCCTGGCCAGCTCCTCGCGGGAGGCCGCCCCGATCATGTCCTCCATGGTGGCCAGGACCTCCGGTGCGTTTTCTTTTCTCCAGTGTTTGCAGGCTTTCCCCATGTAGTCCAGCAGGCACCCGCCGGCGCCTTGGCACCTATCGCATATTTTCATTTCTCTGGCCTCCCAGCATAATCATTTTTCTCTTACCAGCTTGTCAATTATGCGGCCCTGCTCCTTGTAGCCGCACATGGCTGCCAGCTTTTCCAGGTTATAGGCCGTCTGTGCGGTCACCAGGACGCTGATCCGGCGCATATTTTTTTCTTTTGCTCATACGGTCACCGCCCTTTCCAGTTCCTCCATGGTGTTGATCTCCACCCCTGCACACCACTCCGGCAGATTAGCCCGCACCAGGGCCGTGGCAAAGGGAGGCGGCACCGCATTGCCGCACCGGGCCACCTGCTTGCTTTTCCCGTAGGTCTGGCCGGTGTAGTCCCGCTCGATCTTGTAATCATCCGGGAAACCGTTGGCCCGGTACAGTTCCCGCGGCGTCAGCATACGCAGGCCAATGTCCGCCATGAAATACCAGGCACCGCCGATCTGGAACAGGATCACATCCTCCGGCCCCAGGTCATAGCCGCAATATGTATTCAGCAGCTCCCGGATCTCCGGCCAGTGTCGGAGATCCGCCCCCGGCTCCGCTCTGGTGATCTGCGTGGTGACCACACCATGGTGGCCTCCGCCGGCGGTGATAGTCTGCACCGGCTCCGTGGCCGGTCCTCCCAGGTTTGTGCCTTTCATCTTGACCAGGTGGGCAGTTGTCAGCCCCTCCCGGTCCTTTGCCGTTACCGTGTGGAGCGGGTCCTGTATGTTCTGTCCGTGCTGGTCGCTCCCGTAGTATTTGACCAGGCTGGCCGCCGTTAAGCCGTAGCGGTTGGCGGCGTCAATGGTCATAATCGGCCCGGTGATCTCCTGGCCTCTCACATGCTCGGACTGTTCCGTGTGGTACTGGATCAGGGAGGCCCCCAAAAACATTTGCCCGCCTCCGCCGCCGGTCCGCGCCGTGTCTATTGGCTCATTGACTGGGTGGCCCGTGGAGTTAGTGGTGTTGGTCACTGTCCAGGGCACCATGGCCGGACTTACCACCCCATACCCATGCTTTGCTGTAATGGTCTGGAGCGGGTCCTCAATCTCCTGTCCCCGGAACTCTCCAGCATGGTTGACCACCACCAAAAACGGGTTTGCAGACTTGACCACGAACTTGTCCACGCCCCTGGCCACCCGGCGCATGGTGTTGGGCCGGAGTGGCCGCTGGGCGGAAAGGCCGTATTTCTCCCGGATTTCCTCCCGTGTGTCAAAAATGGAGGGACAGGGCAGGCTCCAGTCTATGATCTCCGCCGCACTCCGCCAGGGCAGTTTCTTCCCGGCCAGTACCTCCTGGCTGTCCGCTGGCGCGTGGGTAGGCTCCGGCCATACAATGGGCCGCCCGTCACAGCGGGCAATCAGGAAAAATCGCTTTCTGGTTGTCGGCGCCCCATAGTCAGCCGCCACCAGCTCCCGCCATTCCACCGCATAGCCCAGGCCCTCCAGTTGGTCAATAAAGCGCCGGAATGTTTGCCCGGCCTTTGCCTTTACCGGGTGCCCACGGCGGACCGGCCCCCAGGTCTGGAACTCCTCCACATTCTCCAGGATGACCACGCGGGGCCGGACTGTCCCAGCCCACCGCAGGACGATCCAGGCCAGCCCCCGGATGTTCTTGTCCACGGGCTTCCCGCCCTTGGCCTTGCTGAAATGCTTGCAGTCAGGGGAGGCCCACAGTAAACCCACCAGGCTTCCTCCTGTGACTTCGAGCGGGTCCACATCCCACACGCTCGCCTGATAGTGGACGGTGTGCGGGTGGTTGGTCTTGTGCATGAGGATGGCGTCCGGGTCATGGTTGATCGCTATGTCCACCACCCGGCCCGTGGCCAGTTCAATTCCCGTGGAAGCTCCACCGCCGCCGGCGAAACTGTCCACGATCTTTTCCTCCCACATGCTGATCTGCGCCTTGCTCATTTTCCTGCCGCCTCTCTCATGCCGTCCACATACCTGGTGGCCGCCTGCTCCGCCTCACAGTATGGGCATTTCCCATTCATCCACCCAGCGCGGAACATGCCGCCACATTCCCGGCATGTCACGGCGTCGTGTTCTCCCGTGGCCAGTTGCACCATAAAGCCCCGCAGGTTCATGGCCCAGGTTATATATACCTCCTTGGCGTAGATTGCCGTTGCCAGGTTGTCCGCCATGTCCACAGCCTCCCAGCGCGGGATTAGGATCGCGTGATTTTCCCGCGTCCGTTTCCCCGGCTCTGCCCATCCGGCCCTTTTTGCTCCTTGGTATTCCAGCGCTTTGGCGCTGGCCGCTTTGTATGCTTCTGCAAAGTCTTTCACTTTGTTCTCCCTCCTGTCATTTCCAGATACAGGGCGCAGTCTTTCCCAATCCTCTGGCAGTACGCCCATTCCACCATGGCGCCCCGGCTCTCCTGGTAGTCCGGGAGGAACACGGCCAGGTCCGACGCCTCCAGCATGGCCAGCGCGATCCGCATATAATCCCCGTCGGTCAGACCGTCCGGCAGGGTGGCAGGGTTCAGGACTACATGGCCCGCCGCCTCCAGGGTCTTGGCTGCCTCCCGGAACTTGGCCCGATAACGCCGATCCCCGGCAATCTTTCCCGCTATGTAAATTTTCATTGTCTGCGCCTCCTATTCGTTGAAAACCTCGAAATATTCCTGGTATGGGTAGCCGCTAATCTCATGCCACCCGCTCCGGGTGGTGGATCCGTCATCGAACTTGTACAGCACGGCGCCCTTGCTGGCCTTTGGCTCCTTGCGCCAGGAGGAGGCAGACACGGGGGTGTATGTAATAACGGGCTTGTCCATGTTTTTGGTCTTGCTGTACCGCTTTCCCCGTTTCCCCAGCTCCCTGTATTTCTCCATGGTGGATCGGCTTTCTTTGACCAGGTAATGCGCCAGCTTCTCATGGTTGCCTCTGCGGTCCAGGGGTTTGAAACTGATACCCCCGCCGCCCCTTGGGACGCTCTCCCATGCCTCGGTGATGATCTCCGGGTCCATGCGCGTTATTACCACATGAATGTGCGGGTTTGTCATCCGCTTGGTTTCGATGACCACCACGGCCTTGTATTTGATCCTGCGCTTTTTGCAGATCTTCCGCAGGTTGGACAGAAAGGCGGCCTTGTCTGCCAGTATCTCCGGGAAAGTGGTGTCCTTGGCATAGTAGTGCAGGACGGCGTGGAGATCCCGGTGGTCAAAGTTGGCGTTTAGGTCCCAGCGCAGGTGTTCCTCCGCCACCCTCTCGTTGACCTTGGCCTGCTTCTCCGATGTGGTCCCATGGTTGGGGCCTCTCTGGACCCCCTTTGTGTGGATCCGGTATGACTGCATTTTCCTGTGTTCGATGGTGCGGCCAGCCTTTACCCGCCTATGGACATAGGCCATGCTGTACTCCTCCTTTGGGCCTGCTGGTCACTTTACTAATAGCTCTTACCGGAGCTATACGGGGCCGCGGCCCCGTTGAATTTTGCGGCTTGCAGGCCGTCCGGGAGTATGCTATAATGCAACTATCCAGGACGGCCTCCGCGCCGCCTCGTATCTGTCCACCTGCGCCGTGTTGTCAGCACCGGGCGCAGGTGGTTTTCTTTTTATGATAGGTAGTCATTGGCCAGCTCCAGCAGCTCCGCCGCGTGTTCCTGGTCCACAATCTTGACCTTTCCGGGCCGTTTCGGATCTTCCTCAATGGCCCAGGTCACTTTTTTGCCATGATTTCCCATTCACTTAACTTGGCGGCCATTTCCCTGGTGTACCGCTCCCGGTCCTTTTTCCATGCCATGAACTCCTGGAACTCCTCGGCTCTCATATTTACAGTTACTTCCATTACTCTGATACCTCCAGCCCCAGCCACCACGCGGGGCTGTTTCTTTTTCCCTCGTGTGGGCATACCTTGGGGCAGTTCTCCATGGGGCAGTTGTCGCAGAAAATCCGGTGAAAATCGTCATCCCATGGCGCGTCCAGGCAGGGAAGGGAGGCCAAAAAAGAGGCCAGGGCCTCCGGGGAGGCGGTAATCCGGTCAAAATTCGTCTTTCCCATCGTCACGCCTCCTCTTTGTGCAGGTCCACGCCCTCCAGGTCGTTCCACACGGCCCGCTCCCATTCCTTGGCCCAGCTTGACCGGGCTTTTCTTACTGCGTCCATGGCCACCACCTCGGTGTCCCCACGCCACAGCAGGCGGTCCCCGTCGATCACGGCGGCGGCTCCATGTTCCACCATTTCCCGCTCCATAACCCCCAGGTCAAGGAGGCTTACCCCGTAGCAGGCCCCGCCGCCGTCCGGCTGGAAAATCTGGTAGCCCTGCATGATCACCGTGGCCATGGTCACCGCGTCGGTGCGCTCCCCGGTCCTCCAGTGTTCAATTTCATCCGCCGCCACCTCCGGCATGATTAGCTGCGGCTCTCCATCCTTTACGATGGACACGGGTTCCGTGTCCGGTATCATTCCCATGTGTTCCACGATGGTGGCCAGCACCTTGCGTGGGATGGCCGCCCGCTTGCATTGGATATACCATTGTTCTGTGTAAATCGTCATGCAATCGCCCTCTGCGGCCACCGCATACCCGGCGGATTTATAGGCCCGCTTGATACAGCGCACCAGGCCGCTTTCGTTGATCGGCATTTCGCCGCCTCCTTTATTTATGTAATGTAGGCATGGGGGCCGCCTGCTCCCCTTGTGCGGCCCACACTTGCGCGTCCAGGATTTCCACCCAGTTGCACCCCCACACCTCCGCAGCGTTCAGGATCGCCGCCAGGTTTGAACAGTGTGGGACCACCACGGACCCGTGGGCCGGGTGTGTTACTCTGGCCCTGCCGGGGACGCTCCAGCGGTGGATCCGTGCCCGCCTGGCTGCCGCCGCGCGTGTGTCTGTGCGGTTCAGGTTCCATTCCATGCGTTCACGGTCACCTCCCACCGCTCCATGGCCTCCACCACAGCGGCGGAGTAGTCGGTTGATGTGCCCCCCGCCTCCCAGGCGTTTTTTGCTCCGGCCACGCCCATGTTGTACGCCATGGCCGCCTTGTGCGGGTCCTTATAGTCTGCCATGTACTTGCCCAGCAGGTAGCACCCGGCGGCGATATTCCCGGAGGGGGTAGTTGGATCCAGCCCCGTGGCCGCCTCCAGCTCTGCGTGGTAGGCACCATCCGGCCCCGGATTTAACTGCATGATCCCCACCTCTCCGGCGGCGCCCACGGCCTCCATGTTAAAGTGGCTTTCAACCTCCGCCACGGCCAGGGCCAGAGGATAGGGGCACTCATAGGCCGTGCAGTAGGTCCGCATATAGTCCTGGTATTCGTAGCACATAGGCACCGCCATGGAGAAATACCCGGAGGCCAGCAGGGCCTTCTCGATCTTCTCCGCCTCTCTCGGATCCTCGCCCTCTCCGTCCCACACATCCGGCTCCGCCGTCAGCAGGGTGACAGGCCCACAGGTTGCGGTGATCTCCAGCTCCTCCGCCGCCGCTGTGTCCGCCGTCATAGCTTTGATGGCCAGTGCCAGCAGCAGGACCACCACCAGGGCACCGGCAATCAGGACAGCGATCCGCCGTCTGGCAAGCTGCCGCCTCCGTTCCTCTGCCCGGATCCTCCGCGCTTGCTCCATGCTTTTCTTTCTTTTTTTCTCCCATTGCTCCGCCTCCCGGCGGGCCTGCCTGCGGCGGATCTCCTCCAGCTGGTCCTCCCTGCGGTGGCGGGCTTCCATGGCCCCGATCCGGCGTTTCAGATCATCCACATCCTCTACCGCGCCCCGGTACTGCTCCATGGCCTGGCGGTACTCCTTGGCCTTTCTCTGGCTCATGTCTGCTTGTCCTCCTTTTTTCCGCGGGTTGCTCTGCCTGTCACCTCGTAGGTGTACCCGAAACGGCGGCGGCCACACTCCGCGCAGGTGATTTTCTCGCACCGCCCGTAGACGGGCTTCACGGTCTTTCCCCGGCTTGACAGGAAAATGGCGCAGGGCCTACACAACTCCTGTTTCATTCCCTCGCCTCCCGTTCATCCACCCAGGCCGCGCACATGTCCGCCTCCTGTAAGCGCCATACCCATGGGGAGGCTGCCATGGCCGCGTCCATGCTCCTGGCGCCGGCGGTGGATGTGTCATAGGCACCCATGTGCCACCGGATGGCCAGCGCCTCCTCCGGCAACAGGTCCATGTGGCGCTGGATCAAGTATAGGCTTTTCTCTCCATGTCCCAGCGGCAGGGGATCCTTGTATGTATATCCCTCGTAATCCTCCCAGCGGCCAGTTTCCGGGTTCTTTCGCCGCTTGGTTTCCGTGCAATAGCAGCCCACCTTGCACACATCATGCAGCAGGGCAATGACCGCCACCGTTTCCTCCTGTTCTTCCGAAAGTCGATATTCTCCCGGATCTTCCTTGCCCGCCATGTCGCGGATCGCAATATCCCGCAGGCGGTAGTACACATTCAAGCTATGCACCAGCAGGCCGCCGGGGTGTGCCCCGTGGTGCTTCGTGGAGGCCGGTGCTGTGAAAAAGTCCGTTTCCCGCTCCAGCCAGCCCAGCATGGTGTCCGCATAGTTCCGGTGGATATTGTTTTGAAAAATGTCCTTGAAATGGGTCTGTGTTGTTTGAAGCCCGTTCCTTTCCAAAAAATTCATGGCTATACCTCCACCCCCTGAAAACTTTCCTTTACCGCTCCGCCGCGTGTCTGAAATTCCACTGTATGGAATAGGCCCCGTGGATGGATATACACGACGCGGCCCCACATGGGCCGGTGTTCCGCCTTTCCCTTGGCGTCAGCCTCATAAAAGGTTTGTGGGGTCCTCACTACCTCCGCGCCCACCTCCAGGCGGGCGGGCCCTCCTTTTGCTTTGCTCATGTGTCCTCCTTTTCTCCCGGCGGGATGTCGTATGCCACCCAGTAAACCCCGTACAGATCCAGTAAATACCCATCTTTGTCCCGCTCTCCCTTGATACAAAGCCGCCCGGCATGGACATGGGTGGCGATCTCCCAGCCAGGGCTTTTCTGTAATTGGTGTAGGCCGATCCACTCAATCCAAACCGGGCGCGGCTTTTGGATCTGTTCAACCTGGGCGCGGGTCATCGGTTTTCTTTCGTTCTCCACATTGCCCTCCTATCTATCCGTCGGCGCTCCGCCGCCGTTACGAACTCCTCCACCATGCCCCGCTCCCAGAGATCCCGGAGGGTCAGGGAATAGGTGGTGCGGCTCGCCGTCTTTCCGGTTTCTCCGTCCCGGATCTCAATGGATAGGAGGGGGTGGCCCATGCAGGTTGAGAAAAAGGCGTGGGCCGTGTTCCATTCCGGGGTGATCCAGTTCAGGGCGTAGTCCGGTGTGCGCGAGTATTTAATGAACTCTGTCCCGCTCCGCATGGGCGGGAGGTTGTCCACATAATCCGCCACCAGCTTATACAGGGCGGTTTTATTCGCTTTTAGTCGCAGCATTACAGGATCTCCTCCCGATACCAGGCCAGGATCCGCTTGGCGTACTTCTTGCGGATCCGCTTCTTTTTGGTGCGGTGGTAGCGGGCGGCCAGCGGCCTGTTGGCCGCTTCCGCCCACCGCAGGGCCTTGTGGAACTCCGCCGCCTCCTTGATCGCCTCCCATGCGTCTGCCACCGCTCTGGCGGCCTCCTCCAGCTGTTCGCAGAAAACGCGGAACGCTTCCGCCAGATAGCTGGCCGCCTCATTGGCCTGCTCCATCGTAAAACCCATTGACGCAAGGAGCGGCGGCGCCGGGCGTTCCGCTCGCTCCGGCAGGGTGATTTCTCCGGCGTATTGCACCGGCTGTCCGTCTATGTAGACTGCCGCCTGGGCGGTTCCTTTCCCGTCAGGTCCCATCCGGCCAGCCCTCCCCTCGGTGGTATCCCATAAGGATCTGGTGTCCCATTTCCCCCAGGGCGTGGCGCATGACCTCCAGTTCCAGCAGGTCGGTGTACTTCATCCCGTACCCTTCCAGCATGGCGGTCAGCCTCTTGGCCTTTTCCGTGGTCTTTCTCACGGCCTCCCGCTCCTTGGCCATGTCCTCCGCGTCGAACTGTGCCCGCAGGTCCTCCAGGCCAATTTCACCGCCCGCGATCTTCTGGCAGAACTCCACTGCCTCCTCCCAGGTAAATTCCCGGTATCCCGCCGTGCTTATCTCTCTCCCGGCCCCTCTTGTGTCGTAGCAGCTTACGGTGTGGCCCCGTTCCTGTGCGTCCCACAGCCGGAAAATCCGAAAAATGATCCCGTCCTGGCGCCCGGTCATGGTGCCGCGCCCCTCTCTCCGCCACTTGATTTCCTTTCTCTTTGCCATGTCCGTCTCCTTTCTCCGCCCCTTGCGGGGGCGGAATTTCCGTTGATACGCTCCGCCGATTAGATCCAAAAGCTGGGGGCCAGCGCCCTCGAATTGTCCGCGTCGTTGGTGGTGGGCGTGCCGTCCGTGCTGACAAGGCAGAAATAATCGTAGTTGCCGGCATAGGCGGAACGGGTGTAATGCGGCCATGTCTGCCCGTTCCACATCTTCACGCGGTCCCGCTCGGTCTTGTAGACCGGGAGCTGCTCCTCTGTTGGATCGTCCCCATCTGCCCACGGCTTGCGCCCGAAAAACTCTGTTGCACTATGTAGCCATAGCAGATCCGTGGTCACCAGCTCCTCGCCCTTGATGGTCTGGCGGATGGTGCGGGGGGTGATGATGGACACCAGATCCTCCGGGAGATCCTGGACCAGATCGCTGTTGCACCATTTCCGGGCGTCGCTCTCTTTCCAGGACACAGGACGCTCCAGGCGGTTATACATAGGCCGCTCGGCCACGCCGTCCACAAAGCCCATCCAGACCCGGCCCGGCTCCACCTTTTCCACCATGATGGCCACCTCGGTGCCGCTCCGCAGGTGGAAGCGGATCACATCCCACTCCGCCAGGAGCTTGTCCAGTACGCCCATTTCTCTGGCCCTGGCGATCTCCGCCCAGTTGATTTCCTCTTTCGTCTGCTTGATGATGGTTGCCATTGTCATTTCCTCCTTTGTTTTATCCGCCTCCATGGCGGTGGGGTCACTCATTCATTGGCCGCCCGCGTTCTGTTCAGGGGCTTGCCGCGCCGTCGGAGGCTTTCCTGGAAACGACGCTGGGCCAGCTCCGGGTTGTATGCCTTGCGGCTATTCTTGTCCAGGGTGCCGTTGCTCCCGCGCCTCAATTCCTCGTAAATGGTTTTAGGTGCCACACCTACCAGGCCCGCGATCTCCCGCACCGACGCATAAGCGGCCCACTTCTCTGCAATCAGCTGCCGATCCGCAGGCCCCAAATATTTGTTGCTCATGGTCCTTTCACCTCCGTTTTTTGATAAAAAAATAAGAGTAACAAGGCTTTACGCTTTGTTACTCTTATTAGTAGCATTTTCATTGTCGTGGCGGCCTTTCGCGTTTTCTTGACACTTTGGGCCGGTTTGGAGTAATATAATAAGATGTAATTTTCTGATTTTGGAACGAGCGAGGAGAGGCCCATGGCGAAAAGCAATTCCCCCAAAAATTACGGAAACGACTCCATTTCCTCCCTGAAGGGGGCCGACCGGGTACGCAAGCGCCCGGCGGTGATCTTCGGCTCCGACGGGCTGGAGGGCTGTGAGCACGCGGTCTTTGAGATCCTGTCCAACGCCATCGACGAGGCCCGGGAGGGCCACGGCTCCCTGATCACCGTCACCCGGTATGAGGATCACTCCATCGAGGTGGAGGACTTCGGCCGGGGCTGCCCGGTGGACTGGAACGAGAAGGAGCAGAAGTTCAACTGGGAGCTGGTGTTCTGCGAGCTGTACGCCGGCGGCAAGTACAACAACAACGACGGCGACAACTACGAGTACTCCCTGGGCCTCAACGGCCTGGGCTCCTGCGCCACCCAGTACGCCAGCGCGTACTTTGATGCGGTGATCCACCGGGACGGCTTTGAGTACACCCTCCACTTCGAGAAGGGCGAGAACGTGGGCGGCCTGAAAAAGGAGCCCTACTCCGGCAAAAAGACCGGCTCCCGCTTCCGCTGGAAGCCGGATCTGGATGTGTTTACCGACATCAATATCCCCGTGGAGTACTACACCGACGTGCTCAAGCGCCAGGCGGTGGTCAACGCCGGGGTCACCTTCCGCTTTCGGGAGGAGACTGCCCCAGGAAAATTCTCCAGCACTGATTTTCAGTATGAGAACGGCATTCTGGACTATGTCACCGAGCTGGCCGGGGAGGAGCCCCTCACCCAGCCGGTGTTCTGGCAGACCGAGCGGAAGGGCCGGGACCGGGCGGACAAGCCGGAGTACAAGGTGAAGCTGTCGGTCTCCTTCTGCTTCTCCAATAAGGTGTCCGTCATCGAGCACTACCACAACTCCTCCTGGCTGGAGCACGGGGGCTCCCCGGAGAAGGCCATGAAGTCCGCCTTCGTCTCCGCCATCGACTCCTATCTGAAGCAGCAGGGGAAGTACCAGAAGAACGAGGCCAAGATCACCTTCAACGACATCCAGGACGCCCTGGTGCTGGTGTCCAACAACTTCTCCACCCAGACCAGCTACGAGAACCAGACTAAAAAGGCCATCAACAACAAATTCGTCCAGGAGGCTATGACCGATTTCCTCCGCGCCCAGCTGGAGGTCTATTTCATGTTTATCCTCCAGAATCTGCTTATGTTCTTCTTTCAGCTTGGCCAGTACCGAGTCAAAATACTGCTTTTCCTGCTCAATGATGCTGTTATACATGTATTCAAGGCCGCTTAACATATTCTGTGTATACTGGAGAGCGCCGGTCTGCAGAGTCCGGGATGTTTCCCTGGCATGACTGATGATATCACCGGCTTCCGTCTCGGCGTTGCTGACGAGTTCCTCCGCCCGCATGTTGGCGAGGGCGACGATCTCATTGTCATCAATCATGACTCCGGCTTCCTTGGCAGCATCCTGCACGATCCTTTCTGCTTTAGCTCTCGCATCGGCAATGATCGATTCTCGTGTCTGTATGATCTGGCGGCTCTCCGCCAGCTCTCTCGGAAGCTGTGTCCGCAGTTCATCCAGCATGGCAAGCAGTTCTTCTCTGTTTACCTTTATCATACTGCCTCCGCTTAAAACGCCAGTGGTTTTGCAGTTATCAATATATACTTCAATTTCATCAATCAACTGATCTATATTCATATGCTCTCCTCCTGAATCCCTTTCCCGGTACATTCCAGGTCATCTGTCTGTCCCGGCTGCCGGACCGCATAATCCGGTTCCCTTCTATATATTTTATGATTCTGTCGATCCAAATGTGTCTCTTATTTATCGCCGACTTCCGTACTCCTGTGCTCGCCGATCTTCTCGTAAACCTTTTCCCTCACATAATTCGGTACGAACGGAGAAATATCGCCATCAAACATCGCCAGCTCTCTCACTGTACTGGAGCTAAGGAAAGAATATTTTGCGCTGGTTGCAAAAAACATCGTCTCCACGTCGGGATGCAGCTGTTTGTTGGTCTGCGCCATCATCAGTTCATATTCAAAATCGGAGACGGCGCGGATTCCGCGGACGATCACGTCCGCATGCATTTTTTTGGTAAATTCAATCAAAAGCCCCTGGAAGGATACCACTTCCACATTGGGATAATCCTTTACCACCTCCCGAATCATATCTACCCTTTCCTCAAAATCAAACAGAGGAGTCTTCGTCTGATTCTTGAGCACGCCGACGATCACTTTGTCAAATACTTCCGACGCGCGGCGGATGATATCAAGATGCCCGTATGTGATCGGGTCAAAGCTGCCCGGATATACTGCTGTAGCCATAGTATTTTTTACCTTTCTCTTATCTTACTTATATTATAAAG
>OIYW01001570.1_pt1 | contig 14472 bp, 7 predicted proteins | sample 1588351 | NCBI WGS metagenome assembly OIYW01 (sample SAMN03283268) | human gut metagenome | biome: human-associated habitat; material: feces | host: Homo sapiens | place: USA | collected 2013 | reverse complement strand
AACTGTTAGAATTACAGGACCAACAAGGGTGTTGCACTTCTAAATAGACATCGGGAGTTACATGGGGAGTATGACTGAAAACATCGCTGATAAGGCCATAAACGATACTCGTATCGTCAAGCAGTTCACCAATCCCGTCAAGGAGCCGATTGACAGCGACATCAACCTGTTCGATCTGCTCGATAACCGCGCCAAGCGCGATCCCGAAGGTGCCATGATCGAATACAAGGGCGATGATGGCACTTGGCACCCGTACAGTGCCCAAGTATTCCGTGACATGGTCATCGATCTGGCCAAGGGCCTGATCGGACTTGGCGTCAATAAGGGCGATTCAGTCGCTATCGTCTCGCGCACCCGCTGGGAATGGACCGCGCTGGATATGGCGATTATGTCCATCGGCGCGCTCACTGTGCCGGTGTATGAGACCAACTCTGCCAGCCAGGTCAGCTGGATTTTCAACGATTCCAAAGTCACGCTCGCCATCGCCGAAGATGACGGACAGCGCGACAAGATCGAATCCGTGCGCAGCGAGGTACCCACCCTGCGCAACGTGTTCGTAATCGAGGCCGGCGGCCTGAACGCCATCAAGACCTATGGCGAAAGCGTCACCGATGCCGAATTCTGGGAATACAAGGAAGCCTCCCACGGCGACGACCGCGCCACCATCGTCTACACATCCGGCTCTACAGGCACCCCGAAGGGCGTGGAGCTGACCCACCGCAACTTCGCCTTCCTGGTACTCTCCGCATTGCAGTACATGCCGCGCGCCGGCGCATGGCCCAACCGCCGCCTGCTGCTGTTCCTGCCGTTGAGCCACGTGTTCGCCCGATTCATGGAATTCTTCAGCTTCGGCGGCACGATTTCGCTGGCCCTGAGCTCCAATATGAAGACGATGGTCAAGGACTTCGAAACCTTTGGCCCCACGCTGCTGCTCGCCGTGCCGCGTGTGTACGAGAAGGTCTACAACGCCGCCTCCCAGCGCGCCGGCACCGGATTCGCTGGCAAGATGTTCATGCGCGCCGCCGAAAACGCGCGCGAATGGTCCAAGGCCGAGCAGAAGGGCGAACAGCTGCCGATTGCCGGACGTATCGCCCACGCCTTCTATGAGCAGGTGGTGTACAAGAAGATTCGCACGATTTTCGGTCCGAACGCCGACTTCGCCATTACCGGCGGTGCCCCGATGGACTCTGAGCTTTCCCACTTCTTCAACGGCATCGGCATGCCGGTGCTTGAGGGCTATGGCATGACCGAAACCTGCGGCCCGGTGTGTGTGAGCTTGCCAGAGGACAACCGCATCGGCACCATCGGCATGCCGATGTGCGGTATCACCGCCGGCATTGCCGAGGACGGCGAGCTGGTGGTCAAGGGGCCGCTGGTGTGCAAGGGCTACCACAACAACCCTGAGGTCACCACCCAGCAGATCACCGATGGCTGGCTGCACACCGGCGATCTGGGCGATATCTCCGAAGACGGCTTCATCTCCATCACCGGCCGTAAGAAAGACCTCATCATCACCGCCGGCGGCAAGAACGTGTCGCCGGGTCTGCTGGAGGCTTCCGTAATGACCTCGCCTGTGGTCAACCAGTGCTTGGTTATTGGCGATAAGAAGCCGTTCGTGGCCGCTCTGGTCACGCTGGATCTGGCGGATGCCAACAAATGGCTGGAATCCCAGGGCGCCAAGCCGGAACCCGATCTGGCCTCGCTGGCCAAGAACGCCATCGTTCATGCCGAGGTGGAGCGTGCGGTGAACGCCGCCAACGAGGGCGTTTCCCGCGCCGAGTCGATTCGTAAGTTCGAGATTCTGCCCGACGAATTCACCGAGGCCAACGGCATGCTGACCCCGAGCCTGAAGACCCGTCGCGCGCAAATCGTTGAGCACTATCGCGAGCTCATTGACAACGTGATCTACGTCCCGCTGAAGAAGTAACCATCAACTCCCTCTGATCCAAAAAAATAAGCTCTCTCTGACGGGGGAGCTGTCAGCGAAGCTGACTGAGGGAGAGACCCCGCGGCTTGCCCGCGAAAAAAACAACAGGGCCGGGTGCGACTTGCACCCGGCCTCAGCTTATTCAGTCCAAAATCGCCGAAACATAATCGGCGGCGGCCTGATTCAGCTCCGCATCGCCGATGGTGGCGGTGCCCTGCACCAGGAACGGCTCAGCATAGTTCATGCCGACCTTGTACGCCACGACCTCAAACGGGCTCAGCAGCTCCTCCATGGTGTGGCTGTACTCGCCGTCCTTGCGGTACTTGGCGGCGTCGGAACCAGTGGTGACCACCAGTTTGAGCTCCTTGCCCTTGAGTGCGTGGCCTCCACCGTAGGCCCAGCCGGCGGTGATGACCTCGTCTTCCCATTCCTTGAGTAGCGCGGGGGAGGAGTACCAATAGAACGGGAACTGAAGGATTACGCGGTCGGCAGCCTCCAGCAGCTCGTGCTCCGTGTCGGCGTTGACGGAGAAGTTCGGGTATTCGGCGTATTCGTCGCGCACGATGATGTCGTCCTCGCCCTGTGCGGCGAGTTCGGCGAGCAGGCGGGCGTTCACGCGCGAGCCGTCCTTAAGATGCGGATGGAATACAAGAATCAACGTTGACATGGGATTTCCCTTCTATAAACTGCTGCCAATGTGGCCTAATCACCACTATCGTATGCCGGGAAGCAGAACTCAGTCCAGTCCGGACTCAGGTGCGAGCCGCGGGATGCCGCGCCGGGAGGCAACTCAGTCGAGGTTGGACTGCGTGCCTGCGGTGGCTTCGTTGGCGGCTTGCTCGGCTTGTGCTTGGTCGAGCTTGGCACGGACGTCGTTGAGCAGACCCTGGGCGCGCTTAGCCAAGGCCTCGCCGATCTCCCATTGACGCATCGACTGGTCAAGATTGAGGCCGCCGGTTTCCAGTGCCTGGACAGCCTGAATCAGCTTGTCGCGCGCCTCCTCATATGGCATCTGGGCGATGAGCTCGCGTTCCTTGTCCGTCAGGGACGTGGCGGAGGTGTTCATGTCGGTGGATGTGGCGTTTTCGGTCATGATGTTCTCCTTATATATACGGTATATATGCGTGGCTGCGTATGGCGTGTCACGCGGTTGCGGATGTGGTGGTTGCGGTAATGACACCCTTCTTCAAGGTGACGGTGATGCCATCCCCAGGGCTTACCTGCGAAGCATCGTCTAGTACGTGGCCATCGGCGGACTGCACCACCGCATAGCCTCGGTTCAACGTGGATTGCGGGCTGAGTGCGGTCAGTGAGGCGTGAGCTCGCTCGACGGTGAGCTGGGCATCGTCCACGATGCGTCGCAGCCCGATATCGAGCCGTTGCAACGAGTCGTCAATTAAGCGCTGATGAGGCTCAAGCATGGTGTGCGGCTGTGTCAGGCTCGGGCGGTTCGCATATCCCTCGATAAGTCGAATCTCGTTCTCCACGCGCGAACGGACCCGCAGTCGCATACGGTCGATGGCACCTTCGATGAGCTGCGACTGCTCACGCACATCCGGCACCACGCGCTTGGCCGCATCGGTAGGGGTGGAGGCGCGCAGATCGGCGACCAGATCCAGCAATGTCCAGTCATCCTCATGCCCGATGGAGGAGATTAATGGTGTAGTGCAGGCATACGCCGCACGAACCACACGCTCATCCGAGAAACCGATGAGATCCTCAAACGAGCCGCCGCCACGGGCCACGATGATCACATCCACGCTCGGGTCGGCATCGAGTTGTGCAATGGCCTGAACCACCTCGGCCGGGCATTGCTCGCCCTGAACATGCACATGGACCACCTTGAAGGTTACGGAAGGCCAACGAAGGTTCACATTGGTGATCACATCGCCTTCCGCACGTGCCTGAGGTGCGCAAATCAGGCCAATAGTCTTCGGAAACTCCGGGAGAGGCAGTTTGTGATCGGCATCGAACAGGCCCTCGCCCTTAAGCTGCTTGCGCAATTCGTCGATCATGGCCTTGAGGCTGCCACCGGCTCCGACCTTGAGAATCGTGTCCCCGCGCAACGACAGCGAAGTGCGCTTCATCCACAGGTTCGGTTTGCCGTGAATCACCACGCGGTCGCCCTGAACGAACTGGCTGGCCGCGGCCGCGAACCTGCCGAAGCCATTGACTTCCATGGCGATATCCTCGAAGTCGTCGCGCAGCGTGATGTAGGCCGAGCCGGCGCGACGGGTATTGATCTGCGTGATCTGGCCGGTGACCCACGCGGACGGCCATCGTTCCACGGCACCGTAGAACTTCTGGCTCAGCACGCTTACCGGCCACGGATTTTGCGCGGTGGTTTCAGCGGCGCGTGCAGGCAGCTGATCGATAGGGCGAGGCTCATTCGGCAGATTGATGGCGCCCCGATCGGGCGCGAAAGTGCCTTGACCCGGCTCAAAGCCAGACGAGGCCAGTGAAGCGGCGGTCGGTGGACGGCCGGTAGATGAGTAGCCCATTGCAGTAGTCATGCACTCCACTATAAGTGCGTTGGTTGATGACGGTAAAAATTTACCGTCGCCTGAAAACGGTGTGATGATGAATGCAAGAACCGTACGAAGCGATGTATCAGCCGATGATGGAGATGGTCTGGTGCATCAGAAGAAAGGAGTCATTATGGCGAAGAAACGGGTGCTATGAAGAGGAGTGAGATATGCGTTGCACTGACGATTGAGAGTCGTCAGTGAGCTCGCTGTGCGACACGCGAGCAGAAAACAGTTACGCTAATCACACACTTGTAGTTTTGGCGAAAAATAGCCGAAAAACCCTATAAATAGTTCGACACACCACTGTTGAGCACTAGATATAGGGGTGGGGATGCCGTATTCTTCTAGAGGTTCAAGAAAACGATATCAATGTAATTTCGTGTGGCCCACGTCGAGTGCGGCCAAAATGCGGAACTCAGGAGAGTGTTCGCCTTATAGGAAAGGGGTGCCCGATGGGCGCACAGGTGCTGGAGGAAACCGTCACCGATAACGAGACCAAGGTGGCCGCCAAGGCCTCCACCGTGCTCGTTGAGAAGCGTGATGGTCGTGTGGTCGACTTCGACCCCATCAACATCATCTCTGCGGTCAAGTCTGCTTTCGGCGACCTGAACAAGGAAGTCGGCCCCGAAGAAGATGCCATGATCCGTGGTTTCGCCAACCAAGTCGAAGGCGAAATCAAGGGGCGTTACACCGGCCCCGCCAAAATCGAGGACATCCAGAATCTCGTGGAGCACGCCCTCATTGACGCCCACCTGTACGATGTGGCTCGCGCCTACACCAATTACCGTCTCGACAAAGACATTCAGCGTGCCAAGGCCACTGATGTCAACGAGGCCGTTGCTCGCTTCATTAATCATGACCCGACCCTGATTCACGAGAACGCGAACAAGGATTCCAACGTCTACTCCACCCAGCGTGATCTGCTGGCCGGTGCCGTGTCCAAGGCCGCCGCGTTCAACATGCTGCCGCCGGCGGTGTCCAACGCCCACATGAAGGGCGACATTCACTTCCACGATGCCGACTATTCGCCGTTCACTGCCCAGTCCAACTGCTCCTTGCCGAACTTCTGGGACATGTTGGCCAATGGCTTCACTCTTGGCAACGCTCCGATGGCTTCCCCGAAGTCCATCGCCATTGCGGCCACCCAGATTACCCAGATCATGAAGGACGTGGCCTCCAGCCAGTATGGTGGCCAGACCGCCAACCGTGCCGACGAGCATCTTGCCCAGTATGCCAAGAAGGATTACGAGAAGTTCCTTGAGGAAGCTCGTGAGACCATCCCCGACGGCATGCCGGTTGAATTCGCCCGTCGTCAGGTCGAGAGCGCCAAGAAGAACGAACCCGCCAAGCTGCATTTCGGTTCCCGTGAACCGCTGCCGATGGACACCCCGTTCCACACCGACGTTGACGAACTTGAGCAAGAGCGTGAAATCCTCGCCAAGATTCGTACCCGCAAGGCCATCTATGATGCCATGCAGACCATGGAATACCAGATCAACTCCAACCGTGTGTCCAACGGCCAGACCCCGTTCGTGACTGTCGGCTTTGGTCTCGGCACCGACTGGTTCTCTCGTGAAGTGCAGCGCGCAATCCTGCTGAACCGTATTCGCGGCCTCGGCAAGGAACACCACACCGCCATCTTCCCGAAGCTCGTCTTTACTGTGAAGCACGGCGTGAACGCCGACCCGGGTGACCCGAACTACGATCTGAAGCAGCTTGCCCTCGAGTCCGCCACCAAGCGCATGTACCCGGATGTGGTGTTCTACGAGAACATCGTCAAGATCACAGGCTCCTTCAAGGCTCCGATGGGTTGCCGCTCCTTCCTGCAGGGTTGGATCAACCCGGAGACCGGCAAGGATGAAGAAGACGGCCGTATGAACCTCGGCGTGGTCACCGTCAACGTGCCGCGTATCGCCATCGAATCCCACGGTGACAAGGCTCGCTTCTGGAAGCTGTTCGACGAGCGTATGGAAGTCGCCCATCAGGCCCTCCAGTTCCGCATCATGCGCTGCAAGGAAGCCACCCCGGTCAACGCCCCGACCCTGTTCCGCTTTGGTGCGTTTGGTCGTCTTGGTGCCAACGACAACGTGGACCAGCTGTTCAAGAACGAGCGTGCCACCGTGTCGCTCGGCTACATCGGCCTTGCCGAGACCACTGCGGTCTTCTATGGCAAGAACTGGATTCGCGACCACGGCTGGGATCCGGAAGGCAAGGAGTTCGCGCTGTCCATCGTCAAGCGCATGAACGAGCTGTGCAAGCAGTGGAGCAAAGCGGAGGGTTACCACTATTCCGTGTACTCCACTCCGGCTGAATCCCTGACCGACCGCTTCAACCGCATGGACCGTGAAAAGTTCGGCCGTATCGAAGGCGTGACTGATCACGACTTCTACACCAACTCCTTCCACTACCCGGTGTGGTTGCAGCCCACTCCGATGGAGAAGCTCAGCTACGAGAAGGACTTCCCGTACTACGCTTCCGGCGGCTTCATCAACTACTGCGAGTACCCGTGCCTGCAGGACAACCCGAAGGCGCTCGAAGCCGTGTGGGATTACGCCTACAACATCGGCATCGGCTACCTGGGTACCAACACCCCGATCGACCACTGCTTCGTGTGCGGCTTCCAGGGCGACTTCGAGCCGACCGAGGAAGGCTTCAAGTGCCCGGAGTGCGGTAACTCCAACCCGGACAAGTGCAACGTCACCAAGCGCACCTGCGGCTATCTCGGCAGCCCGGTCCAGCGCCCGATGGTGCACGGCCGTCACGAGGAAATTGCCCACCGAGTCAAGCACATGAGCGGCGAAACCGGTCGTGTGACGCTGGATGACGGAACCACTCGCGAGTGGTTCGAAGAGACCAAGTAGGGTTTATACTTGCTCCCGCTGACGGGAGCTGTAGAGCGTAAGCGAGACTGAGGGCGGTCATCCTTTATGGTGTTGACCACCCTCAGTCCGTCTGATGACGGACAGCTCCCGCCAGCGGGAGCTAATGCTTTCCGTAAGGAGGGAATCATGCCGGAGCTGCATACGACCAAGCCCGAACCCAAGCGCCATGACTTTGCGGCCGGCGAGACCGGGCGTGGCCCCTCCGTACCCTCCAACGGTCTTGCCAACGATCCGAAAGCCGGTCAATGGGATGGCCGGCGCATGTCCAAGCGGATGATCGCCGACTACAAAACCTTCATTGTCACCGACGGAGAAGGCGTGCGCAACTCCCTTTACGTCTCCGGTTGCCCCTTCCACTGCGTCGACTGCTTCAACGCCTCCATCTGGGATTTCCAAGCCGGCCACGAATACACGCAAAAACTTGAAGACAAAATCATCGAAGATCTGAAAGCCCCATGGGTGCAAGGCATTACGTTCCTTGGCGGCGAGCCATTCCTCAACACTCCCGTGCTGGTGCCGCTCGCACAACGTATCCGCCAGGAATTCGGTCATACCAAAGATATCTGGTCGTGGACCGGCTACACATGGGAAGAACTCATGCGCCCCGGAGAAACCTCAGACAAGCTTGAATTGCTACATCTCATCGACATTCTCGTCGACGGCCGCTACCTCAGAGACCAGAAGGACTCGCTGCTGCAATTCCGCGGCTCCAGAAACCAGCGCATCCTCGATGTGCCCAAGTCTCTGGAAGCCGGCGAACCGGTCATCTGGGCCAAGCTCCACGATCAAGAACGAGATATCCCCGAAATCTATTTGAAAGACCGCGAAGCCGGCGAAGGCCAACAGGCCTCGTAGTAGCAGTTCTGGAATGCCGCACTCAGCAATATCGTTGGAACTGTTGGGAAAAGGCCTTCCCGTGAGCGAAATCACCTCGCCTCGTGCCATGTTGGGCAGGTGGTCGGACTAATATTCCATAAGAAGTAGCCGGGCGAAGCCGTCCGCAGGGTATCTGCCAGCCGTCCCGAAACGGTTCATGATGCCTCAAAGCGTGCACTCCCGGAAGTCGGAATTAAGAGGAACACATGGTTGACATCGCCACTGACGCGAGCGTAAAGCCCGCTTCACACCCGAAGCCCCTGCGTGTGGGATTGGACATCGGTTCCACCACCGTCAAGGCCGTGGTGCTTGATCAGTCCGATTCCCTGGGAGACACCCTCTTCTCCGATTACCGACGCCACCACGCCAACGTGCGTGCCACCGTGGCCGGCCTGTTGGTCGACATCCACAAGAAGCTTGTGGACCTCGGACGCGGCGACGAACCGATTCGCCTGTCTATCACCGGTTCCGGCGGTCTGGCGCTTGCTGACAATCTGCATGTGCCTTTCATTCAGGAGGTCATCGCCGAAACCGAGGCAATCGACAAGGAATACCCGCAGGCCGATGTCATCATCGAGCTCGGCGGCGAGGACGCCAAAATCACCTACCTGAAACCCACGCCCGAACAGCGCATGAACGGTTCGTGCGCAGGTGGTACCGGCGCGTTCATTGACCAGATGTCCACACTGCTCGACACCGACGCCGCCGGCCTCAACGAGATGGCCAAGAGCTACGAGAACCTGTATCCAATCGCCTCGCGTTGTGGTGTGTTCGCCAAAACCGATTTGCAGCCGCTCATCAATGATGGTGCCGCCAAGCCCGATTTGGCCGCCTCCATCTTCACCGCAGTGGCCACGCAGACCATCGCCGGCCTGGCTTCCGGACGCCCGATTCACGGCACCGTCATCTTCCTCGGCGGCCCGTTGTTCTTCATGTCCGAGCTGCGCGCCGCATTCCAGCGCGCGCTTGAGGGCAAGGTCGACGAGTTCATCGTGCCGACCGACGCCCACCTGTATGTGGCCTACGGTTCGGCATTGCAGGCCGACACGGATTCCGACGATCAGGGCCACCATTTCGAGGCCTACACCTGCGACGAAATCCTGAAGCGTTTGGACGAGCTGAAGAACCTGCCCTCCAACACGCCCACCATGCCGCCGCTGTTTCCCACCGAGGCCGACCGCGAGGACTTCAACAAGCGTCACCATAAGGAACACATCCACATCGGCACCCTCGAAGGCGCGCATGGCCCGCACTTCCTGGGCATCGACGCCGGTTCCACCACCATCAAGGCCACGCTCGTCAACGACGACCGTGAAATCGTCTGGTCCAGCTACGCCAACAACGAAGGCAGCCCGCTGACCGCCGCCATCAACATCGTCAAGAAGATTCAGTCTGAGCTGCCCGAAGGCGCGTGGATCGCACGCTCCTGCGCCACCGGATACGGCGAAGGCCTCATCACCACCGGCCTGCACTTGGACGAGGGCGTGGTGGAGACCATGGCCCACTATCGTGGCGCCGAAATGGTCAGCCCCGGCGTCACCGCCGTCATCGACATCGGCGGCCAGGATATGAAGTACTTGGCCATCACCGATGGCGTTATCGATTCAATCGCCGTCAACGAGGCCTGCTCGTCCGGCTGTGGTTCGTTCCTGCAGACCTTCGCCATGTCCATGGGCCTGACGATTCAGGAATTCACGCAAAAGGCTCTGGCTTCCACCCATCCGGTGGACCTCGGTTCGCGTTGCACCGTGTTCATGAACTCCTCGGTCAAGCAGGCGCAGAAGGAAGGCGCCTCCATCGAGGACATCGCTGCCGGCCTGTGCTACTCCGTGGTGCGCAACGCCCTGTACAAGGTCATCAAGCTGCGCGATTCCGGCGAACTCGGCGACACTGTGGTGGTCCAGGGCGGTACGTTCCTCAACGACGCCGTGCTGCGCGCCTTCGAGCTGCTCACCGAACGTCAGGTCACCCGCCCGAACATCGCCGGCCTTATGGGCGCGTTCGGCGCCGCCCTGACCGCCCGCATGCACTATCAGGATGAGGCCGACCACTTGGATGTGGTGGTTAAGGCCGATGGGTCCGAGGAACAGTCCGAGGCTGAGCCCGCACCCAAGTCCGAGCCCAAGGCCGCAGCCTTCAAGAAGACCGAGCCGGCCAAGCCTGAGGTCCATGTCGTTGTCGTGGACGGCGTGGCCCACACCGCCAGCTCCATCCTGACCGGCGAAGCGCTCGACAACATGAGCATGACCACCGAGCGTGACGTGTGCAAGCTGTGCCAGAACCACTGCAAGCTCACCATCACCACGTTCTCCGACGGCTCGCGCTTCGTGACCGGCAACCGCTGCGAACGCGGCGGCGACGCCAAGAAGAAGCGCTCCGACCGCCCGAACCTGTACGACTACAAGTACAAGCGTTGCTTCGCCTACCGCAGACTTACCGACAAGGCCGCCACCCGTGGCGAAATCGGCATCCCGCGCGCCCTCAACATGTACGAGAACTACCCGTTCTGGTTCACGCTGCTCACCTCGCTGGGCTTCAAGGTGATGATCTCCGGCCGCAGCTCCCACGAGCTGTTCGAGACCGGCATCGAATCCATCGCCTCCGAAAACATCTGCTACCCGGCCAAGCTGGTGCACGGCCATATCAAGTGGCTGCTCGACAAGGGCGTCAAGACCATCTTCTACCCGTGCGTGAGCTACGAGGAGAACCTCGTGCCCAACACGGACAACCACTACAACTGCCCGGTCGTGGCCAACTATCCGCTCGTCGTCGGCGCCAACATGCCTGAGCTGCGCGAGGATGACGTGCGTTACATGCACCCGTACTTCAACCTTGCCAACCATGAGCTCATGGTTGACCGCATCGTCGAAGAGTTTGCGTGGGCCAACGTGACCCGCGAAGAGGCCGAAACCGCGGTCAAGGCCGCCTATGCCGAAGACAAGGTCTTCAAGCATGACGTGCAGCAGGAAGGTTTGACCGCGCTTGCCTATATGAAAGAGCACAACTGCCGAGGCATCGTGCTCGCCGGCCGTCCCTACCACATCGACCCCGAAATCAACCACGGCATCCCCGAAACCATCTGCTCGCTCGGCATGGTGGTACTCTCCGAGGATTCCATCTGCGAATTGCAGCCGGGGGAGAAGCTCAACCTGACCGACTTCCTGTCCGAAGGCGAAGAGGACCCGCGCAAGAAGAACGCGAACGGATTCCGCCACGTCGACGACCGCAAGGTCACCGTCAACCGCATGCCGTTGCGCGTCACCAACCAGTGGGCCTACCATTCGCGCCTCTACGCGGCCGCGCACTTCGTCGCCTCCTATCCGGGCCTCGAACTCGTGCAGCTCAACTCGTTCGGCTGCGGCCTCGACGCCATCACCACCGACCAGGTGGCCGAGATCCTCGCCGACAAGGCCGACGTGTACACGCTGCTCAAGATCGACGAGGTCTCCAACCTCGGCGCGGCGAAGATCCGCCTGCGCTCGCTCAAGGCCGCCGTCGAGGAACGCGAGGCGAACAAGGCGCGCATGGCCAAGGCCGCGCTCGCCACGTCCGACGAGTCCGGTTCCGCCGAGTCCGACGCCCCGCGCAACGCGGCTCACGCCGCCGCGCAGGCCGCCGCCCGCAAGGCGCAGGAGCAGGCCGAATCCGATCTCGCCACCGCGCAGGCCGCGCTCGCCGAAGCGCAGGCCGCCGTCGCCGCCGCCGAAGCGAAGGTTAAGGCCGCCGACAGGCCCGTGGACGCGGCCGATGCCGGCAGCGACGCCGCCGCCCCCGCGAACGCGCCGAAGTCCACCGGATTCCGCAAGACCGGCTCCAAGGCGCCCACGCCGGGCCGTCAGGTCCTGCTCGACGCGACGATGGCCGCGAACCCGAAGCTCACCAAGGCGATGCGCGACGCGTCCAAGCGCGCCGCGAAGCGCGACATCGCCGATGTGCGTCTCGCCGCGCTCGGCGACGGCACCACGAACGATGCCGCGAACGCCAAGTCGAAGTCCGCGAAGTCGAAGTCCGGCCACAACAACGCGACCATGTCCCGTTACGCGCACCGTGAGAAGTTCGTCAAGGACATGAAGAAGGACTACACGATCGTCGCCCCGCAGATGAGCCCGATCCACTTCTCCCTCGTCGAATCGGTGATCCGCTCCGGCGGCTACAAGTTCGACATCCTCAAGCACGCCTCGCGCGAAGACGTGGAGACTGGCCTCAAATACGTGAACAACGACGCCTGCTATCCGGCCATCATGGTCATCGGACAGCTCATCGACGCGATTCTCGAAGGCAAATACGATCCAGACAAGGTGTGTCTCGCGATTACGCAGACCGGCGGCATGTGCCGAGCCACCAACTACTTCGGCCTGATCCGCAAGGCCCTGATCGACGCGGGTTACCCGCAGATCCCGGTCATCGCGATCTCCACGCAGGGCCTGGAGGACAATCCGGGCTTCAAGGTGACGCCCGCGCTGCTGCACCGCACCGTCAAGGCGCTGATCCTCGGCGACCTGCTCATGAAGTGCCTGTACCGCGTGCGCCCGTACGAGGTGGAGAAGGGCGCGGCGAACCGCCTGTACGAGCAGTGGGACGTGATCGTGCGCGAGGCGCTCGAACACCACGGCTTCTCGAAGACGGCCGCGAAGACCCCGTGGCTCAAGCGCCGCTACCTGCCGTACCCCGTGCTCGCCCGAGAGATCGTAAAGAGCTTCGACGCTCTGCCGTTGAAGGACGTGCCGCGCAAGGTGCGCGTCGGCGTGGTCGGCGAGATCCTCGTCAAATACCAGCCGGATGCGAACAACCATGTCGTCGACGTCATCGAATCGCAGGATTGCGAGGCCGTGGTGCCCGGCATCATGGAGTTCATGACCACGCGCCCGTACATCACCGACTGGAACGAGAAGTATCTCGGCACCGGCGGCAACAAGACGTTGTACGCGCTCATGCGTTGGAGCCTCGACCGCTACAACGCGCCGATCAAGGCGGCCATCGCCACCTCTCACGGCAAGTTCAAGCAAGACGATCCGATGCCCGAACTCGTCGAGAAGGCTGCCGAGGTCACGTCGATCGGCGTGCAGGCCGGCGAAGGCTGGCTGCTCACCGCCGAGATCCTCGAGCTTATCGAACAGGGATGCCCGAACGTGATCTGCGCGCAGCCGTTCGCCTGCCTGCCGAACCATGTGACCGGCCGCGGCATGTTCGGCAAGATCCGCCGCCTGCACCCGGAGGCCAACATCGTGTCCATCGACTACGATCCGGGCGCCTCCGAGGCGAACCAGCTCAACCGCATCAAGCTGATGATCGCGGCCGCGAAGAAGGCGCACAAGGCGAAGTTCGCCGACGGCGACGAGCCGCAGGGCTTCACTGCCGCCGACTGACCTCAAACCGACGTCCAACCGACGCCCGGTCGGCACCAGACCGGCGCAGACCGGGCAAACCGGTCTGCGGCCTACGACAAGGCGGGTGTCCCATTCCGTATGGAACGGGACACCCGCCTTATTCGTTCTGGTGCTTTTCGGCCGGCACCGGTCACACCCGTCCTACCCGAGCCTGCCTGCCGTGAACCGGTACAGCGCGTCCCATGGCAGGTCGGTCACGTCGATCGCTTCGGCGCGCTGGCTCACGAGCTCGTCGTAACGTTCCGACCGCATCTGCGCCTTCACGTTGCCGCGCACCTCGTCCAGCGGAGCCTTCCCGTCGACGCCGTCCTTTGTCCAGTCGTGCTCGTCGTAGTAGCGTCGCACCTCGTCGTCGGACAGGCTCATGCCGGGGTTCGACTCGTCGCCCGTATAGGCGTTCTTCAACGCGGACAGTTCGTAGCTCAGGTAGCTGTCGATGTCGAAGCCGGTACGGCCGTAGACGATGCCGCCGTCCGATTTCAGTTCCGCGTTGCCGCTGTTCACGGCCTCCATGCGCGCGACGATGCTCGCATAGGAGTCGTCGGCCACCTGCCCGAGATCCACGCCGATGAGGTACGCGGCGTGCCGACGTCGCAGTTCGTCGATGGCACGGCTCGCGAGCCAACGGCACGGGACCTCGCCGTCGTGCGCCTTATCCCAGCCGTCCTCGGCCGGGTCGACGCCGTACGTCTGCCGAAAGTACAGCCGCGCCGCGCCGTGTTGCGCCTTGAGCGCCGCGACGTACTCCTTGCGTTCGATGACGGTGTCGCCGAAGACGATGGTGGGGAACATGTCGGAATCCTCGCTTGCATTGGAGCCGGTATCGGAGCCGATGCCGGCGGATGCGCCCGCGCCCGCAGGCGTGCCTGCGG
>OIYW01001569.1_pt1 | contig 14490 bp, 13 predicted proteins | sample 1588351 | NCBI WGS metagenome assembly OIYW01 (sample SAMN03283268) | human gut metagenome | biome: human-associated habitat; material: feces | host: Homo sapiens | place: USA | collected 2013 | reverse complement strand
GGGGCCTTTTTTGCTACGTCCGGTTAAGGGGAAGAGAAGCGGCTGACAGGGCGAAAAAGAAGCTTGACCCAAGGTAAAAGCCGGGTAAAGAGCAGCGAAAAACTGGGTAAAAACCAGGCCGGGAGGCCCACAAGCGCCCCGGGGCCTTGGTATGATGGAAAAAAACCGGAAAATGAGCGGCCCGGCCCTGGTTTTGCCGCCGCCCGTTTCGTATTCTGTAATACCACGCCCGGGGAAAGGAACGACCACCCTATGCAGACCGACCACGCCATTCTGGAGCAGGTGGCTCAGGCCAAAACCAGCCTGGAGCGCGCCGACGAACTGATCCGGCAATATCAGCCCTTCATCAAGGCGCAGGCCAGCCGGGCGCTGGGCCGCCTGTGCACCGAGCAGGACGACGCCTTCAGCATCGGGATGATCGCCTTTCACGAGGCCATCCGGGGCTACAGCCGCGCCCGGGGCAGCTTTTTGCAGTATGCGGCGCTGGTGATCCGCAGCCGGGTGCGGGACGAGCAGCGCCGGGAGCTGGAGCAGATTCAGGCCCGCTCCGCCCAGACCGAGGCGGATACCGCCGCCGCCCGGGCGCGCATTGAGGCCCTGGAGGGCTCGGCCGCCGCCCTGCGGGCCGAGGCCGAGGGCAAGGCCCAGGGCCAGAGCGAGCTCCAGGCGCGCACCGCCGGTATCCGGGAGGCCATCGCGGAGCTGAACATGCGCCGGGCCGGCCTGGAGGCGGAGCAGCAGGCCGCCGGGCAGAGTCTCACCGAGCTGGAGGCCCTGCGGCGGGATCTCACCGGCGACCGGGCCGAGCGGGAGCGGATGCTCACCGCGTTTGAGGAGAAGAACGCCGCCCTGGAGGAGGAGATCCTGGAGAAGGAACGGCGGCTCCAGGCCATCCGCCAGGAGAACCGGGAGCGGCAGGAGGCCATCGCCCGCATCAATGAGGAGAAGCTGGCGTTGGAGGCCCGGCGCAACCAGGCCGACAAGCAGGCGCGGGAAAAAAACAGCGAACTGTTAAACTTAGAGCGGGAGGTCTCCGTCTTAGAACAGAGGAAGGCCGCCGCCGCCCTGGAGGAGAAAACCCTGCTGGACAAGCTGTGGGAGACCTATGAGCTGTCCCATGAGGCCGCCCGCGCCCAGCGGGTGGAGTTGGAGAGCGTCCCCAAGGCCCAGCGCCGGGTGGGCGAGCTGAAAAAGGCGATCTCCGGTCTGGGCAATATCAACCTGGATGCCATTGAGGAGTTCCAGCGGGTCAACGAGCGGTACACCTACCTGACCGACCAGCGGGACGACGTGCTCAAGTCCAAGAAGGAGCTGGAGGGCATCATCGCCGACATCACCGAGGAGATGAAAACCATCTTCGCCCGGCAGTTTTCCGTCATCAACGAGGCGTTCCAGCAGACCTTTACCGAGCTGTTCGGCGGCGGCAAGGCCACCCTGGAGCTGGAGGAGCCGGAGGACATCCTCAACTGCGGCATTGAAATCCGGGTGCAGCCCCCCGGAAAGGCCCTCAAGGTGCTCTCCCTCCTCTCCGGCGGCGAGAAGGCCTTCGTGGCCATCGCCCTTTACTTCGCCATTCTGAAGGTGCGGCCTACCCCCTTCTGTGTCATGGACGAGATCGAGGCCGCCCTGGACGACGCCAACGTGGTGCGCTTCGCCCGCTACATGCGCCAGATGGCGGACAAGACCCAGTTCATCGTCATCACCCACCGCCGCGGCACTATGGAGGAGGCCGACGTGCTCTACGGCGTCACCATGCAGGAGCAGGGCGTGAGCCGGATACTGACCATCAACCTGAACGACGTGGAGAAGGAATTGCACATCAAATGACGCCGGACGCGGCGGACGGCAACACCCAGCAGGGGCAGGCCGCACCTGTGCCGCAGGGTATGAGCAGACCCCGGCGAAGCCCAGTGAAACGGGTTCGCCGGGGAGAGGAGACGCAAGGGAGCGGGCGAGGAATTTCCGCCTGCGGGAGTTCCGAGCGAAGCGGACTTTGCGTCGACGAAGGAGCAGGGCGTGAGCCGGATTTTGACCATCAATCTGAACGACGTGGAGAAGGAGCTGCACATCAAGTGACAGAGCTTCCAAAGTGGGTGCATCCGCGCCTGCGCGGGTATGATTACAGCCGGAGCGGCGGGTATTTCCTCACACTCTGCACCCAGGGCCGGGCCCCGATTTTAAGCGAGATCGTAGGGCGGGGCTTGCCCCTGCCGGACTCCGTTTCCTCCCCGCTGGCCGGATTGCGGCGGAGGAGTTAGAGCAGTTACCTAAGCGATTTCCGAGGCTTCAGATAGAAAAAGCGGTGATCATGCCAAACCACATCCATCTGCTGCTGGTACTCATGACGGCGGGGGCAAGCCCCCGCCCTACAGAGGGAGCGCATTTTGGAATCCCTGATGTGATGCGCGTGTTTAAATCGCAGACGACCAGACGATGGAATCAATATCGGGGGACGCAGGGCCGTCCGCTCTGGCAGGCCTCCTATCACGACCACATCATCCGGGATGAGAACGACCTTCTCAACCACTGGAGCTACATCGAGCATAACCCCGCCCGCTGGGCGGAGGATGAATACCATGTTTGAACGATGAAAGGAACCAACACCACATGGGCTTTTTTGAAAAGATCAAGGCGGGGCTGACCCGCACCAAGGAGAACATCGGACACTCCTTCGACCAGCTCTTCGCCGGAGAGCTGAACGACGACTTCTACGACGAGCTGGAGGAGACGCTGATTCTGGGCGACATGGGGGTGGACACCACCATGAAGGCCGTGGAGGAGCTGCGCCGCCGGGTGAAGGCGGAGAAGATCAAGGACATGGAGGGGGCGCGGACGTGCCTGCGCCGGGTGCTCACCGACATGCTCCAGGTGGGGGAGCCCGCCCTGAAGCTGGACACCACCCCGTCGGTGGCCCTGTTTATCGGCGTCAACGGCGTGGGCAAGACCACCACCATCGGCAAGCTGTCCGCCCGGATGAAGGGGGAGGGCCACCGGGTGCTGATGGCCGCCGCCGACACCTTCCGGGCCGCCGCCGTGGAACAGCTCCAGAGCTGGGCGGACAAGCTGGGAATTCCCATCTACAAGGGAGCGCCCAACCAGGACCCGGCCTCCGTTTGCTATGAGGCTCACACTCAGGCCATCCGGGAAGGCTTCCAATACCTTATCTGCGATACCGCGGGGCGTCTGCACACGCGCCACAACCTTATGGAGGAACTCTCCAAAATCCGCCGCACCCTCGCCAAGCAGGATGCAGCGGCCCCCCATCGCACCCTGCTGGTGGTGGACGCCACCACGGGCGCGAACGCCCTGGCCCAGGCCAGGGAATTCCACAAGGCCACTCCCCTGGACTCCGTCATCATCACCAAGATGGATGGCTCCGGAAAAGGCGGCGTGGCCGTAGCCATCATGGATGAAATGCACATCTCCCCTGCCTTTCTGGGAACCGGGGAAGGAGCTGAAGACTTTGAACCCTTCAACCGGGACCGCTACGTGGATTCCCTGCTGTAACGGGTCCGTTCAACCCCATGCCCTCTCTTCCCCTCATTACTGCCCAGACGGAGGAAAAGCTGCTCGCCTTCCTGACGGAACGCGGCCACACCAAATTCCGTGCCCAGCAGGTCCTGGACTGGATATGGCGCAAACGCGTCACCTCCTTTGACGCGATGACCAACCTTCCCCCGGCGCTCAGAAACCTGCTTTCGGAAAACTTCCGTTTCCACACACCGGAAATCGTGGAAATCCACGGCTCTGCGGACACCACACGGAAATTCCTGACCAGAATGGAAGACGGCAGTCTGGTGGAATCCGTCATCATTCCCGCCGCCGCTGCGGAAAACGGGGAACAGGCGGACCGCATCACCCTCTGCGTTTCCTCCCAGGTGGGCTGCGCCTTCGGCTGCAAATTCTGCGCCTCCGGCCTGCTGGGCCTCAAACGCAACCTCACGACCGGGGAAATCATCGGGCAAATCCTCTCTGCGGAAGCCATCGCCGGAAAACGGGTCAACAACCTCGTCTTCATGGGCATGGGGGAACCGCTCTCCAACTTCGACAACCTGGAGGACGCCCTGGAAATCATCACCTCCCACCGCGGGCTGGAAATAGGCGCGCGCCACATCACCATCTCCACGTCAGGCTTCGTTCCCGGCCTGAAAAAACTGGCCGCCTATCCCAGGCAAATCCGTCTGGCCGTCTCCCTGCACGGAGCCACGGACGAGGTGCGCGACCAGATCATGCCGGTCAACAAAAAATGGCCCCTCTCCCAGCTCATTCCCGCGTTGGAGGAATGGGGGAAGGACAAGAACCAGATGCCCACGCTGGAATACATTCTCATCCGGGACGTGAACGACTCCCTGAACGACGCATCCCATCTCGTCCGGATCGCCAAGCGCCTGCACGCCAAGGTCAACCTCATTCCATACAATACTGTGGAGGGGCTCCCGTGGCAACGCCCTGCGGAGAGCCGCTGCCGCGCCTTCCGGGACGCCATCCACAAGGCGCGCATCCCCGTTACCATGCGGTATGAAAAAGGCCATGACATCAACGCCGCCTGCGGCCAGTTGAGACTGAGGAAGGAACGGGAAAATAACAATAAGTAGGCAACACGCCTCTCTGAACCGAATTTGCTAACCCATGGTTAGTATTTGCCCGGCCCCCTCCATTGTGCTATTTCTTTTCTGCCGGTTACCTCCTTCTACTAGCATCGTCATGGACACCACGGATACCAATAACGCTAACTCCCCTTTGGAAATGACCAAGGCTCCACGCAAAGCTATGGCACTGGACGTCCGAGATATTCCCCAGGCACCAGGGCCAGAAAAAGGCGTACTTGCCCTCATGACCATGGATCCTGCTACCTACATAGGCCAGTGCATCACCATCGGCATAACGGAAGACTATTTCTATCTGCCGGCTCATCAACTACTCTGGAATCTCTTTCAAACCCGCTACAACAAAAACCAACCCATTGACATCGTCTCCATTACCCAAACCCTGGAAGACATGCACCAGTTGGAAGCTGTGGGAGGAAGTGCAGGCTTGGCGGAAATCTACACTTTTACCACCACGGGGGCCTACTTTGAGCATTATCTCAATATCCTGAAGGATAAATTTATTCTGCGCTCCATCATCAAGATCGCCACACAATCTACTACGCAAGCTTTTGACAATCCAGAAGATGTGCCAGAATTACTGGATTCCGTAGAAACTAACATCTTTCAGATACGAGAGCGCTATACTAGCGCCAAAGATGAACAAAGCTTGGCTAATGTCCTCAAGCAGGCTGTCACCAACTTTGAAAAATTCATCGCCAGCAAGGGACAGATCCAGGGGCTAACCACGGGCTTTGAAGAACTGGATAAAAAAAGTAACGGACTCAAACCGGGAGACATGTTCATTATAGCAGCACGCCCCTCCATGGGGAAAACTTCATTCCTGCTCAATATCATAGAACACATTGCCCTCAATGAAAAAAAGCCCACCCTGCTCTTCTCCTGTGAAATGCCCGCGGTCCAAATTGTAGAACGCCTTCTCTTTGCCCGTTCCGGCGTGCGGCGTGCGGAAATTATCAAGCGCGGCAATTTGACACAGTTGGAAATGAAACATTTCAAGCAAGCGGTCAAGGAAGTAGGTGCATCTCAACTCGTCATTGACGATACGGCTGCCATCTCCATCAACGAACTCCGGGCCAAGGCTCGCCGAGTTATGAGGGATCAGGGAGGGTTAGCCGCCATCGGCGTGGACTATCTGCAACTTATGCGTTCCCACTCCAAGCAGGCAGTTAACAGCCGTGAACGAGAAGTCGCGGAAATCTCCTCCGGACTCAAGGCTTTGGCCAAGGAACTCAAGGTACCCGTCATCGTCCTGGCCCAGCTCAACCGCGGCCCGGAAAGCCGGACGGGCGCCAGCCTGGGCGTCCCTCGCATTTCCGACCTGCGTGAATCCGGCTCCATCGAACAGGATGCCGATATGATCGGCCTGCTCTACCGCTCCGCCTACTATGCGGAAGATGAGGAAAAACGCCAGCAGATGGCCGGACGGGCCAACCTCCACGTGGCCAAAAACCGCAATGGCCCCACCGGGGACGTGCCGCTCCACTTTGAAGCGGAGCTCATGCGCTTCTCCACCCGTGAAGCGGATGAATACGACCAGGAAAACTAATGAATCCCTTCCGCGCTTCAATTTTCTGCGGATTTACAATCCGTTACGGATTATAAACGGAAAAATGTCCATCTCCCCGCAGGAAGCACCGCATGCCTTGCGGCAATTGAAATACGTGTGCCCGTCAGGACGTACCGGCTTCCAGGAAAGAGAGTTCGCTAACGCTCCCTTTCAAATTCAGATGCCGCAGACGTCTGCGGCACTCCTCGCCGGAGTTCGGCAACTCCGGACGGTTCCCCATTTTATGTAAACAGCTCCCGATAGGCGAAGGAATGCCGTCGCAAGTTCTTTTCCCTTAGAATCACAGCTTGACTCCGGATTGTAAATCCGGTAGCCTCATTGTAGCGCCAGCGTCTCTTCTGGGCTTATTTATCAAGTCATTTCTGTTTTAATATGAAAAAAACCTTATCTATCGCCGCCCTGCTCTGCGGATTGTGCGTTTGCGCCCATGCCGCCAGCATGGTCACGGAATGGACCGGTGGGGCCGGACCTACGGAAGGCAACACCTATGAACTGGGCAACGCGGGCAACTGGAGCAACGGCATTCCCAGCCGCGGCAACGGCCAGGGCCCGGATGTCATCTTCAACAATGCCGGAACCGTCAACGTCAACGGCGCCATGGTGGACACCTCCGACGGCGGCGGCATCACCGTTACGGGCAACAGCAACGTTACCGTCGGCGGCACCCGCTATACGGGGAATGTAACGGTCGGCTCCGGTTCCACTCTCAACCTCGGGCAAGTGGACTTCAAAAGCAGTGACATCACCCTTGACGGAACCCTCAACCTCACCGTCTGCGGCATTGATCCCGGCGGCAATGGCGCACGGCTTGTCTTCGGTATTGGAGGCATCATGAACGTCAACCAGAAAATATGGGGCGCGTCCAGCTTCTCCGTCTCCGGACTGCTGGCCACCACATCCACGGACCTGACTGTGGGAGAATTCCAGTTCGTTACCCGTACGCTGGTCACCTCCGCCGGTTTTGACGGCGGTTCCATCTCCCTGGGGGACTTTACCGCTGAAGACGGCAGCGCGCTGACCAAGGCCTCCGGCCTCATGGAAGGAAATGCAGCGGACTATCAGGGCCAATACTACCTCTACACGGAAAACGGAGACGTCAAGGTGCAATACGTAGTAGCGGGCGCCGTGCCGGAACCCGCCACGGCTACCCTCAGCCTGCTGGGGCTGGCAGCTCTGATGCTGCGCCGCAGGCGCGCCTGATTTCCGGAATCCCATTTTTTCTTCAAGAGGCTGTACGCTAATGCGTACAGCCTCTTTTGCATTCGCCGGGCGGGTGACGGAAACGTCACGGAAAACATCTTCACGCCATTGCCGGAGGCCGTAACATCTTTCCATTACCCTTTATTCAGCATTATGCAAGCCCACGCAAAATCACTCAACGAGCGCTTCCGCACACTCATCTCACTCCTCTTCGGCCTGGCTATCGGCTGCGCCCTGCTCTTTGGGGAATCCCGGTGGGAAATGTCCCCGCTCATAGAAGAAAGCCTCATGCTCCTGGCCTGTTTCATGGCCGGCATAGGCGCCTTCGGGCGCATCTGGTGCTCCCTCTACATTGCTGGTTATAAAAACAACGTCCTTGTCATTGAAGGGCCGTACTCCATGTGCCGCAACCCGCTTTACTTCTTCAGCTTCATCGGCGGCATAGGCGTAGCGTGCGCCACGGAAACCTTCACGATCCCCCTGCTGACGGCATTGGCCTTCGGCATTTACTACCCGTCCGTCATCAGGAAGGAACAGGAACGGCTCATCTCCCTCTTCGGAGACGCCTACCGGAACTACTGCCGGAGCGTCCCCTCCTTCATTCCCTCCCTATCGCGGCTGAAGCCGCCGCCCGCAACCTACTCCGTCAATCCTGCCACCTTCACGCACAACATCGTGGACGCGCTGTGGTTCATCTGGTTCATCGGCATCTTTGAATTCATCAGCGGGCTACATGAAGCCAGAGTGCTCCCCGTATGGTTCCTCATTCCGTAACCTGCTCCCTTCTTCTGGCGTCCAGAAGCCCCGCCAGGGCCTTCTGGGAAACCATCTGCCGGAAAGACCCTCGGTCCCTCGGATAAAGCATCATCTCCGTCCGCGTCTCTCCCCCCCGGAAAGCCCAGGCGAGCCATACGGTACCCACAGGTTTTTCCGGCGTGCCGCCTCCCGGCCCCGCAATGCCGCTGACGGCAACCGCCACATCGGCACCGGAACGGTCCAGGGCCCCCTCCGCCATCGCTTTCACCACGGGTTCGCTTACCGCTCCGTGAAGCTTCAGGATATCCTCCGGCACCCCCAGCATCTTCGTCTTTGCCCGGTCAGCGTAAGTCACCCAGCCGAACTCAAAAACGCCGGAGGAACCCGGCACATCCGTAATCCTCTTGGCAATCAGGCCGCCGGTGCAGCTCTCCGCCGTCGCCACCTTCAACCCCTGTTCCGCCAGATGGAGCACCACCGCCTTCTCCAGGGATACTCCCGCGGGAGTCAGCACATACGCTCCTGCCAGGATGCGCAGGCGCGCCTCCCCCTGTTTCAGCGCCACTTCACTGCCCACCAGGCGCACATCCACCTCTCCGATGCGCGCGCAATACGCCACCTCCAGTCCCTCCACCTGGTGCAGGGAATCATCCACCAGCTCCTGAAGGTCGCTCTCCCCGATTCCTACCAGCCGGAAAACGCGCAGATGCGGAATATCCTCATCCGCCAGATCTTCCAGAAGCGGCATCACTGACTGCTCCACCATCGGCTTCAACTCCGACGGAGGTCCGGGCAGCAGGATGAACATGGGAAGGGAACCGCTGGCAGGCATCACCAGGCCGGGCGCCGTGCCGTTGGAATTCTCCAGCACCGCGGCACCGTCCGGAACCATGGCCTGTTTGAAATTGCATTCCGCAATGGAAATTCCCCTGCGTTCAAAATAGCTCTTCAACCTCTCCGCCACCTGCTCGTCACGGTGCATGTCCACGCCGCACACGTCGCACAGGGCTTCTCTGGTCACATCGTCGCTCGTCGGTCCCAGGCCTCCGCTCACAATCACGATATCCGCCCGCCGGGCGCTCTCCCTCATGGCCTCGTTAATGGCATAGCCGTCGGGAACCACGGTCTCCCTCTCCACACGGAATCCGGCCTCAAACAGCCTGTTGCCCAGCCACGCGGCATTCGTATTCACAATGCTCCCCAGTAAAATTTCCGTCCCGGTGTTGATCAATTCAACCCTGATCTGCTTCATGCCGCCAGTATGCTCCCGCATCCGCTCCGTGACATGCAACAATCCTGCCATGTACCACAAAAAACTTCATTTGAACGTCCCGTAGGATACAGTATGGGCACTGACAAAGACCATGAGCACACCTTCCCGGCCCCGCGCCACCAAAATCATCTGCACCATTGGACCAGCAACAGACACTTCCGACATGCTGGGCCAGCTTATTGAAGCCGGAGCCAACGTTTTCCGGCTCAACATGAGCCACTCCAAACACGACTGGGTCCGGGAAGTCGTCTTCCGCATCCGCCGGAAAGCCGCGGAGCTGCAGGCGAACATAGCCATTCTCTTTGACCTCCAGGGGCCATCCATCCGCACCGGGGACCTGCCCGAACCCTACCATCTGAAAAAAGGGGACACGCTGGAAATCCGCCTGAGCACGGCCAAGCCGGAACTCCCCTTCTCCACCACGGTGAACTATGACGGGCTCCTGCAGGACGTCCAGGTAGGCCATACGATGGTGGTGGACAACGGAGGCATTCTCATGCGCATTGAGGAAGTGCGCCCGGACAGGCTCATCTGCAAGGTGCTCACGGAAGGAGTATTCGGCTCCCGCCGCCACATCAACCTCCCCGGCGTGGCCCTGCGGCTCCCCGCCCTGACGGAAAAAGACCTGGCGGACCTGGCCGTAGCCGTGGAATGCGAGACGGACTACGTAGCCATGTCCTTCGTCCGGGACGCCGCCCACATTGCCCAGCTCCGGGAGCATATCGACAACCTTGGAGGAAGGGCCCAGATTGTCGCCAAAATCGAGGACCAGCAGGCCATCCGCCACATTGACGACATCATCCTGGCTGCAGACGTCATCATGGTCGCGCGCGGCGATCTGGGCATTGAAGTCAGCATTGAGGAACTTCCCATCATCCAGCGCCGCATTATTCGCCACTGCCACAGGCTGGGGCGCCGCTGCATCGTCGCCACGCACATGCTGGAATCCATGATCACGCAGCCCACCCCCACCCGTGCGGAAGTCACGGACGTTTCCAACGCCATCTTTGAACAGGCGGACGCCGTCATGCTCTCCGGAGAAACCTCCGTAGGCCATTATCCCGTGCGCTGCGTGGAGGTCCTGGACTCCATCGCGCACCGCATGGAGCGCTCCGGCAACCTTAACTTTGCCGCCTCCGCCATCCTGAACGGAGACAGGCAGAAGGCCACCAAGGCAGCCATCTCCCTGGCGGACTCCGTGGAAAACGCCTGCATGGTCATCTTCACCCGCCGCGGCCTGGCCGCCACGCAGGCAGCCGTCCTCAGGCCGGAACGGGCCCCCATCTTCGCCTTCAGCAATGACCCCGTTGTCGTCCGGCAGCTCGCGCTGGCACGCGACGTGACCGCCTTTGAATCCCCCTTCCTGAAAGACCCGGCCCGCATGATCTCCACCGCTCTGAACCTGCTGAAGGAAAAAGGGCTTATCACCTCCGGCCAGCCCGTCGTCATCCAGGGGGACAGCCTGCAAGGGGAACTGCTGGCGGACTCCATCATCTTCATGCGCGCGGAATGATGGCCCCTGCCTTCCATGTGGCGCAGGAAACAGCCGTGTGGCCTCCGCCCCCTCCCCTCAGGGAACTTCTGCTGGATGCCGATCCGGACGAACGGCAGGTAGCGGACCATCTGGCCCACGGCGAACTTTACGTCGCACGGAGCCGCGGAGCTGCCGCCGGAGCTATCGTCATCCGGCAAACGGGGGAAGACACATGGGAAATCATGAACTGTTCCGTAGCCCCTGAATACAGAAGGCACGGTTGCGGAACCGCTCTGGTGCTGCACGCCCTGCACATCATCAGGAACAAGGGAGCAAGATATGCGGAACTGGGAACGTGCGATGCCTCCCCGGGCCCAATGGCCCTGTATGAAAGCTGTGGCTTCCGGATTTCAGGCGTCGTCAAAAACCACTTTACGGACAACTACCCGGAACCCGTCTGGGACAACGGCGTGCAGTGCATTGACATGATCCGCATGCGTGCGGACCTCTTCCCGCAGGAGGGGGAAACACCTCCAACTGGTCAGAAGCTATAAACCAGGCTGACGCCCGTCACCCAGCTATTGCCCTTCACCAGCGTTCTCCCATACACCCGGTTCACTCCGTGGGCTCCCTTGCCGAGCCAGTGCAGCCCCACAAACGGCTCCACAAAAATATTCCCGAACAAACGGTAATTCGCCGTCACCCTGACGTACAGGGACTGCCAACCGTTGCTGCCGGAAGGCCAGTAGGAGGAACTCAGCACCGCGCCGAACTTGAAACCCATGTAAAGGTTTTCCGTCATCCGGAAATCCGACCCGGTGCACATGTCAAACCACCAGCCCGTAATGCCGTAAAAGGAATAAGCGGCGCTTCCCTGCGCATAAAAACCGGGCAGGAAGCCCAGATCATGGCGCAGAATCAGCGCCGTTTCATACGTTGTCCCACCGTTGCCGAACAAATGTTCGGAGGCAAACCCCGCCAAACCGCCGTCATTCGCACGGAAGGATAATGCGGCGTAAGTGGCCTTCCCGAACTTCCTTTGAAGCCCAAGATCAGCCATTGTCTCATTCTCCAAGTCAACCGCCGGATGCCCCAGGAAAATTTCCTCCTTCAACGCCAGAATCAGGGAATACCGGTCATTCAGGTCGCTTCTCCAGTCCAGACGCAAGGGGGCCGTGGGATTACAGCCGCCGGGAATCAGGCCGCGGAATTCGTAATTCGTGGAATAGCCCGCCTTCAAGCTGCCGCTCACGGGTCTCAGAGGCGGATCGGAAGGAACATCCGGAATGCGTGACTCCGCCAGGGAAATTGAAATGGAAACGGCCAGAACCGCCCCAAGAGCAGAAAAAAAGGAAAAACTCATAAACTTGGAACTCCTGTTCCGCGGCATTCTGAATAAAAATACTGCCTCTGGCAACAAGCAAAAAAGGAGCGGAGCAATTCTCCTTTACCCCGGAAAGTCAATTCCTCCGCAAGCCGCTCATCCTGCAAGGAATAAAAAAATCCGCCCTGCCGCTGCCCCAAATTTTCCAGCCAGTGCAACAGCAGCCATATCCGTGACGGCTTTTCCTAAGCCATCACCGGCCGGAACAGGAACAATGGCCGGATCTTAGTCCCCGCCTTAATCGGCAATTTCTCCTTCCTCCATCCGGAACATGAAAGAAAAAGAGCGGCGGATTGCTCCGCCGCTCTTGAAACATGATTCAATCGTAAGCCGGACGGCTTAGAAGGAATAGACGAGGTTGGCGCCAGCCACCACGCCGAAGTTCTTGTAAGGCTTGGAACCTGCGTCCACGCCCTTGTTAGCCTTCAAGGCGCCGTTGCCGGCCCAGTTGAAGCTGACGAAGGGAACCACGGCCAGATTCTTCACGCCCAGCTTGACAGGCAGTTCAGCCTTCACCCACCAAGCTTGCGCGCCGTTGGACATGAAAGCGGACTTGCTGTCGAAGTAGCCGGCAGTGGCAGACATGCCGCCCGTGATCACGATGTCCGTGGCGGGGCAGATGGAAGCCTTCCAGCCCACATACGGCTGGAACCACCATCCGGTCATTCCCTGGAAGCCATAGCTAGTGGTCACACCGGCGAACCAGTTGCTGCACAGGTCATAGTTCAGGTTCAGATAGAATTCCTGAGCCACGGAGTGGGCATGACGCTGGCCAACGACGCCGTTTGCAAGGAGGTTGCTGTAATCATACTTGGCAAAGTTGCCGAGCAGACCGCCATGAATCAGATTCCAGCCGAGGGTGGTGGACAGGTTCTTCAGCAAACCGTCCTGGTTCTTCCAGCCAAGGTTGAAATTGGTTTCATTGTGGAAAGCAATATCTTTCATGCCAAGCAGCTCGTGACCGGAGGTCAGGGAGGTGTAGGAAGCGGCACCCACAATGGAGTTGGCGTCGCTCAGCTTGTAATTCAGATTTACACCGGCAGGGATAACGCTATCCCCTCCCACCAAGGCGTGGGAAGCCACGATGCCGCGGCTGGTGTAATTGGAGGCATAACCGGCGTAGATATCGCCGGACAGCGGGCTGACAGTCGCCACGGGAGTGGGAACCGGAGTCGGAGCAACAATCTTGACGGGAGTGCCCGCAAGAGCAGCGCCGGCAAAGGATGCCACAGCTGCCGCAACACTGATGATGTTCTTGGTTTGCATGACTATTACTTGGTTAGGGTATTAATTGTTGATTTGCTAACAAGGAAAGAAAAGTATCTTTTCCCCCTTGTTAAGGAAAGTGAAACATTTCCGTCACAAATGTAAAGCCTTTTCTCCCCCACAGTTAGCTAATCATTGATTTTCTAACATTTATATTTACCATCCCCATGACAAAAAGAGCAATCTTCCAGATCTTGCCAAGCTTTCCTCTCCATGGCCGGGCAGGATACAGGCATTCCGCCCCGGCCAGGCGTTCGTCTTCCTTCAGGGAAGGAGAAGGATTCACCAGGACCCTTCGCCCGCAGGAAAGCAGCATGGGCATATCCGCGCCACTGTCGCTGTAGGCGGCGGCATTATTCAGAACGCCGTGCTCCGGCAGCACCTTCCGCTCGCGCAGGCGCTCCACTTTCATCTGTCCCTTGTTGTTGCCGTTCGGCAATTCCGGCATCGCCGGCATGCGGCCGTCCAGAAGCACGTCCGTTCCCAGAACGCCGTCAAATCCCAGCAGCTCACCCAGAGGTTCCGCGTAAAAGGTTGGGGAGGCGGAAACCATGAGGCACAGATCCCCCTTCTTCCGGTGTTCCTCCAGCCGTTCCTTCAGTTCCGGATAAATCCATTCCTGTGCCAGAGAGCCGAATTTCCTTCCATACTCCCGCACCGTTTCTGCGGGGAGTCCCCACAAATAAATGAGATAGGCCCTCTTCATCCGGTTTTCATCCCATATCCTCAGAACATAAAGAGGAATGCAGGCCAGGAAAAGCAGCACCAGCAGGCGCCGCCATGGATGGAGCCTCAGCACGAAACAGGAAAAAACGTATTGCGTATCCCAGGGCAGCAGCGTTCCGTCCATATCAAAAAGGGCCACTCCCCTTCCGCTCAAATCATCCGTCATACCCCCATCCTATACTCTCAACTCTCAACTCTCAACTCTCAACTCTCAACTCTCAACTCTCAACTCTC
>OIYW01001545.1_pt1 | contig 14749 bp, 14 predicted proteins | sample 1588351 | NCBI WGS metagenome assembly OIYW01 (sample SAMN03283268) | human gut metagenome | biome: human-associated habitat; material: feces | host: Homo sapiens | place: USA | collected 2013 | reverse complement strand
CTTCGCCCCAAACTTCCTCATAAATCTGCTGTTTTGTCAAAATTTTTCCTTGATGTTTCGCGCAGTATAAAAGCAGGTCAAATTCCTTTGGGGGCAACTCAAAAGTTCCATTTTCCGTAATAATAGAACGATTTTCAAGGTCTATTTTCAATCCGTCAAATTCAAGCTGCTGTGTCATTCCGTCTGTTTGATTGAAACGGGTATAACGCCGTATAAGAGAAATAATACGGGCTATTAGTTCGTCCATATCAAAAGGCTTTGTCAAATAATCATCGGCTCCTGCGCGTAAGCCGCGCACTTTGGAAGCACTGTCATTTTTAGAGGTAAACATCAAAATCGGCAGACTGTTTTCTTTTCTGATTTCTTCCAGTGTTTCAAATCCGTCCATACCGGGCATCATAACGTCCAGTATCACAAGTTGATATTCTTTTTCTTTTAATTTTTGTAATCCCTCTTTTCCTGTATTACAAAAATCAGCTTCTATATCTTCTGATAAAACGCTTCGCTTAATCAGCGCACAAAGCTCTTTATCATCATCTATAATCAAAACTTTATTCATGGTGTAGCTCCTTTCCTTGTTTTGTTCTCCCGTCAATCGGTTTTTCCGCGTCCTTTGGTATCAGCCACATATATCCAAGTTTTGAAACACCCAGTATGCGGTTTTCTCTGCAAAGTACCTGTACCCGCCTTTCAGAAATTCCCCATTTCTTCGCTGCTTCGGGGCAAGACATATATTCCATAACACCCAAGTCCTTTCTACAAATCATATCAGTATAATTATAGTCGGGCATACGAATAATAGCAAGTGCAAGCATATGAATTATTATGGCTATAAATAGGAACTGTATAGACATATTCAGTATGAAAGAGGAACAGTAGAATGTATATGGGTGAATAAATATGGCAAAAAGACCAACAGCTAAATATGACTTTAAGGCTTTCGGACAAGCTATCAAAGCAGCGAGAACCGAACGAAAAGAGAGCCGTAAAAAAGTAAGTGATGAAATGTATATCTCACCACGTTATCTTGCTAATATTGAGAATAAAGGACAACAGCCGAGTTTACAAATTTTTTATGAGCTTGTAACACGCTATGATATATCCGTAGACCAATTCTTTTTCCCAGATAAATCAGCGGAAAAAGATACACAACGTAGGCAGCTTGATACACTGCTTGATAGTATGAGTGAGAAAGGAATACGGGTAGTCACCGCCACAGCAAAAGAGATAGCCGAAGTCGAAACAGAGGACAGGGGAATGTCCAGAACAGAATTTTAACGAGAAGACACATTGTAATCTTTCAGGAAATACAATGTGTCTTCTGCTTTATATAACTCTATTTCACAATCTTCCAGTTTTCCACGTTCTTTTCCAGTACAAGGTTAAACTGTGATACCTGTGTTGTCATGGTCTGGTTATCCAGATATTTCACTGCAAGGGAAGCTGTCACCTGATTTCCGTTTCGGTTGTAGACCGGATTTACCAGTTCCGAGAAAATATACTCTTTTCCCACAGGTTTCAGCACACCCTCATTTACATAATAGGTCAGTTCCTTTGCGGTTGCCGTAGGGTACAGCTTGAAAAAGGTAGTGAGAAATTCGTTGATTTCCTCTGTGGTGATGGAATCCACCGTACCGTCACTTTGTATCGCTTTTGGGGTGTAGCCGGATTTTACGGGAACGCTGGTAATGGTTGGGTTCTGGATAATCGTCAGGTTTCCAGAGCCGTCTACATAGACCGTCACCTGATAGGCGGAACGGATGGTTTTACTGGATTCTCCCTCTGTGATACGCTGTTCCACCGTATAGGTCACTTGATAATGCTGCTCCTTTTCTTCTGTGATTTCCCATATCTGGAAGTCAGTCAGGGCAGATGATACGGGGATGTCTTTTCGGACGGTATCTACATTCAGGGCTTGTAGCTCTCCGGTGAGATACCCTTTTAAAGCATTTGTCCGGTTGTCAATGGAAGCGGCGGACTGTTCCCATGAATAGTAGATTTTTGCGAAATTCTCCACAAAGTTTTCTATCTTGTGGGTGTCGAGGATTTGTTCCTCAATCACTTTCGTTTCATGGACAGTGTGAATGTCTATCGCCGTGAAATTCTTATAGACAGCAAACAGGAAGCTCACTGCAAGCAGCACCCACAGGGCAATCACGGTTTTCTTGTGGATATTGACTTTGTAGACTTTCAGCTTCTTTTCTTTCTGCTTTTTCTGGTTTTCCTCTTTTCTAATCTGAATCATATCGGTTCATCCTTTCTTATTGTTTGATTCGTCCGGCTCCGGCAAGGTGCTGTTGCCAGTAGGAGCCTGTCAGGTCTGCGTAACCAATGGGATTTCCGGCATGGTACATCCGGTTATTTCCCACATACAGCCCCACATGGGTGATATAGGTTCCGGCATTGTAGGTGGAATGGAAAAAAACCAAATCCCCTGCTTTTGCTTCGGACAGGGGGATGTGCTGCGTCACATTGTACTGTTCCTGTGCTGTCCGTGGCAGGGCGATTCCTGCCTTGCCATAGCACCACTGCACCAGTCCCGAACAGTCAAAGGAAGTGGAGGGGGAATCGCCCCCATACACATACGTCCAGCCCTCATACTTTAAGGCTTCGTCCATGATAGCCTGTACCGTTTCATTATCAAACTGTGCCACGGTCAGGTATTGCGATACCAAGAGGACATAGAACATATTCCCGTAGGAATACCGCCAGCCCCCGTTTTTCTCTACGGCAACAGGGTTGGTGTAGGTGACTTTCTTTCCGCCGGATTTGTCCCTTGCGAAGCTCTCTGCCAGTTCAAAGGTGTATTTTTTTCCGTGCCCTGCCACATAGTCTAGGAAACCGCCGCCGTAGTTGTAGGACTGAATCACACTGTTTAAGTCACAGCCCTTTGTTTCTGCCGCTGCGAGCAGTTCCGAGAAATATTTGCAGCCCTGTTTGATGGATTCCTCTGTGCTAAGAGAGTTCGGGGGAAGCCCCAGAGATTCCGAGGACTGCATAACGTCTTCCAGCGTGCCGCCAGATTCCACCTGAATGATGGCGAGCAGCACATTTAAGTATTCCTCTATGCCATATTCCCTTGCATATTTTTCCAGCATAGGTTTATGGGCGAGGACTTCCTGTGATACGCTCACGCCCCCATAGATAAGGTTTCCGCCGCTTCCTCCGTCTTCCTCATCCGAGAAGACAATCACCACCAAAAGGAGCAGGGAGAACATCATCACGAACACGCCGGAACAGGCAAAGAAAAGGTGTCTTAACTTCATGGTTTCTCCCCTTTCTTCTGTTTGGAAACCGCTGTTACTGTTTTTGTCCACTCCTTTCTGGCGGTGGTACGCCGGATGGTAAAGTTGGATTCTTTTACCACAGGGGCAGCCCGTTTTCTTTCCGGTATCACAGGAGCCGTATCATTCTGGACAGGTCTTGCCGGACGGGGAGCAGCAGGTGTAGTAGTTGTCTTTTGTCTTTCCTCTGGTTTGTCTGGGGAAGCCGGAGGGACTATCTGGTGTTCTGTCCTTACAGGCGGTGTCTGTTCATGGTGGATGGAAGCCGCTTTTACCACCGGAACCGAAGCCCGTTCTGCCACAGTTCCCCCATAAGGAACCTGTCCCTGTTCCCTGATGGATGGGGAAGCTGGCTGCATGGCTGGTTTTTCTGTATGAGCGGTATCTGCACGATTTCGGAAATCTTCTGGCTGCTTTGCAGTAACAGGGCGTTCATGGACAGGAGCAGTCCCTTTGGGTGCTTCGGAAGCTGTCTTTTGCGGTTGTTTTGCCTGTTCCAGTTCCGCCCTGCGTTCTGCAATGGTCTGTCTGCGGCTTTCTGCCTGTGCGTTCCGCTGTTCCGCTCTGGCAGTTCGGGTCTGGGTCATGCTGGAAGTAAAATCCCTTACGCCCTCTGATACCTGTGTTTTTCCGTGGTAAAGGGCGTACTTTGCATTGACAGGCAAATCTTTTGCCTGCTCCCGAAGCTGTCCGGCAGTATCGGCTATCTTATCTTTGGTATCCGCCACCGCACCCACCGCAGAACCAGCCCGTTTCCATACGGATTCCTGTTCCGGTGTTGCCTGTCCGTCTGGTCTGCTGTGGTCTGCCTGTGTCCGTTTGGAAGAGCCGGAGGTGGAAGCAGTTCTCTGGTTTGAGCCAGCCTGTTTTCCTGCGTGGTATGCAGCCGTTCCAGCCCCAAGAGCCGCCACGGAACGTCCCAACTTATGCTGTAAACGGTGCATATGGGCGTGCATGAGCATACGGGGTCTTCGCATGATACGGCTCCCCATGCTTTGGGAATCGCCGCTCTGTAAGGAGAACATCCCCATCAAATCCCCCAGCTTGAAATAGATTCCGGCAAAGGTCACTATCTGCAAGAACGCCGTCAGGAAGAACGGATATTCCCCAGACAGGTTGTAGAGCATGGTGGAAATGCTGAACGCTACCGTGATAATCAGGGTGATTCCGGCTCTGGTAAGGATGGTATTGAACAGTTTCGTAATGGCACGCTTTGACATCCCCTCAAAAGAGGGAACCATGCTAAGGAGGAAACTCACAGGCAGGAACATGGCGTAGATGATAAAAAGCACCTGTGAGAAAATCATTATCCCTGTGAGCAGGAATACAAAAATGGAGATACCGATATTGAACATGAACAGGAAGAAGACGGTTCCCAAGCGGTTGATGGTCTTTGTGATGGTAAGGTTGGTGTTTTCCCTGTCTTCGATTTCCTCCACCACGATTTCTTCCCTGTCCTGCCCGTTGTTTTCGTCTGGGCTGGTTGAGATCAGGCTTTCCACACGGTCACTCCCAATGCTTTCTACATCCGAGTTGCCGTATTGCAGCAGGAGCCACGGCTGCTTGACCTGAATGGAAAACAGGCTGTCCCGTATCAAATCCACACTGTCTTTTCCCTGACTTTCCGAGTTTGGTAGCACTATTTTTGTGCCAAGGGTCAGGCTGGCATTGCTGATGTCTGCGGAAAATTCATTGATTTTCCCGATATAATCAGGAGCATAGGCGATAAAGGCAGCGGACAGCACGAACACCACCACGAAGTTCACAACGGCATGGATGGCTTTTGTGGTTTCCCGTTTGATAAGCCCTGTGTAGGCAACGTAAATCCCCACCACCAGAATGAGAATCAGCAGGAACCCGATATAAAAGCCCTCCGAGGATAAGCCGCCTGTGGTAACTCCTGCCAAGGTCTGCATATTTTTCCCGATAGAATCCGCCGTAGAGGAAATGAAGTCCAGTGAGTAGGCTTCCTGAATCAGATACCCTGTGGCGTTGGAAAGGTACAGGCTGATTGTCCAGATAAAATTTGTGATGGCATACAGCCCGTACATCACCTGTTTTCCGATACCGTCTAGCCAGTTCCACGGGAGCCAGTCCCATCCGCTGTCCACATAAAAATCAAGCTGGTAGTTGTCCAGAGGGTATTTGCTGTATTCGTTGGCAGCGTCCACCGTATCATCCACCAGTCCGGCAGCGTGGGCGGCTGTGCCGAAGACTGCAAGCAGCAGGAGGATGAGCAGGAGTGCCAGAAGCACCCTGCCAATCACTTTTCCTGCCATCTTCCAAGACAAGCCCTTTTTTGTGTGATGAGGAACTGGGAATTGCGGTCGGTTGGAAGTTCTATGTATCACCATCATTCCACCTCTTTTCTTACGGGCGGTCTGGTATCAAAGGCATGGAACAGGTCTTCAAAGATAGGATGGAACTGTATCACGCCCACACGCCCGTACAAATCACTGATAAGGCACTGTCCGTTTTCCAAGTCACGGAGCCGCTTCTGGTTGTTTTCATCTTCGGAATCCACCCCGAAAAAGGCGAGGGTCTTCTTGATTTCGTTGATGTCTGTGGAACGGAACGCAAATTTCAAGCCCAGATTGTTTTTCAGCTTTTCATCCAGCAAATCGTCCGTGTTCTGGGTGACAAAGTAAACGCCTGCGTTCATGGCACGTCCGGCACGAACCAGCTTCATGGAGAGGGTCTTGCCCTGTGCCACCTGTAAGAAGCTCCATGCTTCATCCAAATCCACAATCTTAAACACGCTGCGGTCAGTGTGGATGAAGTCGAGGGCAAAGGTGCTGATTACAATGAGCATTGCCACGGAAAGCAGCTCCATTGTGGTGTATTCTTCAAACGAGGTTTCCTTATCCGGCAGCACCAAATCCGCTACCTGAATGATGTTGAGCTGCTTTTCAAGGCTGATGGACTGTGTGACATCCCCATCCGAAAAGAGCAGGTGTGCAAAGTCATAGTCCGTAAAGGATTCGATATGGTCGGCTATGCTGGTGCTGATGGTGGTTCCCTCCGCCCGTAGTTCCTCAATCACTTTGAAAAGCCCCCGTTCCTCACTGTTTGTTACTGCACGGATGGCTTTCCGAAGAACAGGGAACTTCTCCCCGTCACGGCTGGAAATGCCCGTTAAAAAAGTCAGGATGTCGATTGCCAGTGATTCGGAATCCTTTGGGTTCTCCATAATCACATACGGGTCGAGCAAGCCCCTGTTCTGTTCCTCCGAGGTCAGGTTTACGATATTGATTTCATGGGCGATTTCCGGCAGGGTTTCTTTCCAGCGTCCCCGTTCTGCTTTCGGGTCAACAATGAGAGCCTGTGCCCCAAATAATACGGAATAATAGACAATCATGTTGTTGCTGAATGATTTTCCACCGCCGAGGGAGCCGACAAAAGCGGCAGCAAGGGCGTTGGTGACGGAGCCTTTTACACCCTGACTGGCAAGGGCAGGCTTTAAGTACACGTTTCTCCCTGTATCAAGGCTGTACCCGATATAAATACCCTCCGGTTCCCCCAACATCTGGGTTGCCCCGAAGCCAAGACCAGCGAGGAAGTCACTGGTGACATACTGGATGTAATCGTTCAGATACCGTTTGCTGGCAGGGAGAAATTCCCCATGCAGCCCCAGCATATCCCCAAAGGGGCGAACCAGCTTCACGTTCAAATCGTCATAAAAATCTTTCACCTCGTTGCAGCGGCGTTTCAGTTCTTCCAAGTCGGGAGCCGTCACACGAACCACATAGGACAGCTTATACATGGATTCCTTACTCTGGTCTAAGGTGGATTCCAGCTCATTCACGCTGTCTAAAGCATCCACCACGTTTGTACTGGTTTCGCTGTCATTCTGCCATGCGTGGTTGTCCAAATCTTTCAGCTCTTTTTTCTTGTTCCGCACCGTGGAGAGGGCTTTCCGGTTTGTCACAATCTCCACATTCATAGAGGTATCAATGGGAAAGGTGAATTGCTGCTGCTGATAGTAAAAGATTTCCGAGGATGGGAAGTCCAGTTCCCCAACAATGCTGTTGATGGTAAAGTAGGCGGCATACACTGTCCCGTCTTCCTGTTCGATTTTCAGATACCGCTGGTTTTCCTCTATCAGACAACGGGTGGGTTTGATGAGGTCATAGTATTTCACCAGCGTTTCTTCCTGAAACCGCTTCTTCGGCAGGTAATACTCATAATCTTCGTAGGCGGTTCCGGTCTGCCCGTATAAATGCTCAATCAGGTAGCCAAAATCGTCCTTATCCAGCCGCCGGACTTTGAAGCGGCGTGAGATTTTACTTTCCAGCAGTTTTTCCATCTTCTGAAACCGCCAGATTTCTTCATTGCTCATGGAAACAAAATCCCCCATGAGCTTGTGGTTGACTTCATGGAGGAAGTCGGAAACAGCGGTCTTTGCTTCCCTGCGGAACTGTTTCATGGTGACTTCCTGCTCATTGACAAGCAGCTTAAAACCGATAAAAAAACGGTAGTCCACCTGATTTTCCCCTATCATGGAAATCAGGGCTTCGGTCTGTGCGTCAATCTTTGCACAGGCAACGTCCTTTAGCTTGCCCGTCACTTCCTGTTTGGAGCGTTCCTGTGCCGCCCGTATACTGGATTCGGTGCTGATTTGCAGGGCGTGAATCTTCCCGTCCCTGTTCTGGGCGATAAGCTGCCGGAAGGAATCGTGTACCTGATATTTCTGTTCGGGGCTTAAAAAGGAATAGTTGTAGGGAAGCAGCTCATAGTAAGCGAAGCACTCCCCGTCATGGTTGAACACAAGGTTATTTTCGATATATTTAATCGGATATGCCATAAATATCACTCCTTACTGCCGTGATGGGCTGTGCCGGATATTCTTTTTCCAGCTTCACGGGCTTTCCTGCATAGGTCAGTTTCGGGCGTACCAGATATGCCAGTACGGATTTCAGGAAGCCGTAAGGCTTTTTCCCGTCAAAGGTCTTCTGGCACATGAACCAAGTGAGGGCAAAGGGTACGCCGAAATATTTCAAAAATGCCCCGTCAATGAATGAAAGGGGAGGGAGGTTCCCCAAGAGCATCACTGCAAACACCGATACCACGAACCACGCCATCTGTGTGAACGTGATGGGGAATGGCAGCTTAAAATCATTGATGGAATAGAGTACCTTTTCCACCGACCAGATACTGGTATAGCTTCGTATTTTCTTCATAGTGTCTGTCCTTTCTAAAAGATGGGGCAGCAAAAGCCGCCCCTGAAAAAAAAATCCGCCTGCATTTCCAAAAGGAGATATAGACGGGTTTACCGTAAGATTTCATATACGCCGTGGTTCGTGATAACAAAGGTTCCCTCCAATTCCATGTCACGCCCATAGGCTGCATAGTCGATATAGTTTTGTAAATGTGCCGGAAGTTCCCCAAGCTGTCCGCTTTCTTCCAGATAGTAGCGAGCCACATCCGCCATATCGTCACAGCCGGAATGGCAGATAATATCGTCTTCATGCTCACAGAGTTCTTCGATACTGCCAAAGTAGGATTGCAGCTCTGATAGTTCCTCCTGAATGTACTCTGGTAAGTCCTCCACCATCTCACACAGGCGGTTGACTTCCTCAATGGGGGTATATTCGTCAATCTCAAAGGGCAGCTCATAGTCATGGATGGCGTATTCCTCATATTCATCATTCAAGCCGATACGCTCTTTGACTTCCTCAAAGTCCACAGGCGGCGTGAACCATGCCCCCACCAGTTCGCCCTCATTGTATTTGCCTAAGTTGGCAATGTAAATCCGCATTTCTTCCAAGTTCCTCCACCTCCTTTTAGCGGTAATAAAAGATACCATTGTCCGTAAACAGGTAGTTTTCGCTGGTTTCCAGTTCCCGACCAATGGAAGCGTAGTCGATATGGTTCAACAGGTCTGGATGTACTTCTCCAAATATCTGTACCTCCTGCACCAGATAACGGGCGAGGGATTCCCCGTCCTGCACTGGATAATAGCGTATCTGGTCTTTGTGGTCGATAAATTCTGTAAAGCTGGGAAACCACCGCTTTTGTATTACATCCATTTCATAATAGAGGGGCGTTCCCTGCATTTCCTGTACCATCCGGCAAAGGGCGTTGATTTCCCAGAGCCTAGTGTTGCCCTCCAATGGAAATGGCAGTTCATAGTCTTCAATTTCGATTTCTTCCTCACTCTGAACCCAAAGACGTTCCCTGATTTCTTCAAAATCCACAGGGCAGGAAAACCATGCCCCAGGATATTCCTCAAAATCTTCATGGTAAAACCGTGTGGTGTTCAGGATGTAGATTTTCATTTCTTCAATCGGTATCACGTCCTTTCTGATTTAAGGTATATAAAAAACAGCTAATTCAAATAAGAATGAGCTGTTTCAAATATATCCACTATAAAATCACCATTTTTCAGGTATTGTAAAAGTTACAACCACATTAGTTTCTTTTGACAGATTTTCAATGGATTTCTTAAATCCACTTCGAAACTGTTTCATAGCTGAATCAAAATTCAAATCAGCCCATCTATCATTTTCTTTGTAGATAATGTGTGGCAGATTGAGTTTATTCAAATTATCCAGATATTTATTACATATTTGTATCAGTTGACGTAGTTCTTTTTTTACATTAGAGCTAAAATCAAAGTCTTTGGCTATATTAACTAATTCAGCTTTTATTTCCAATACTGAATGTACGCATTGGTCTGGTAATTCCATTTCAATCGGATTTGTTAATATGCGTTTTGACTCTAAATAAAAAAACAAATATTCAATTCTATCTTTTTCAGTTGTGTACTGTTCCCAAGATATGCCACCAAAAGGAACACTTATACTATTTATTCTATATTTCAATGTGATTACCTCTTTCTAAATTTTTTGAAATTATAACACATTTAAAATATAGATACAATTTGTTTTTGGGGAGTTACGCTCCACAAGCCCCTAGTGGACTTCCGCTATGAAGCAATCAGAGCTTGCTCCATAACGGAAGTGTAAAATGGGTTCCCTATGCACCGATAATCTTATTGAACAGTTCCAGTAAGATGTCCTTTACACCGTCCGCATTGAATACCAGACCGACCGCGACAAGGGACACCACCAGAAAGCCGATAAGTTTGGAAAATTCCCTCTTAAATCCGAGGTACAGTCCAATCACCACGATTGCCAGCAGCACAAGGGACTGGGCGTTGGATAAAAACCAGTTGTAAAGATTCTGTCCGAAATTCATAAAAGCTCCTTTCTTTCCTGTAAGAGTTCTTAGGTTCCAAGATTGCCGCCGTTAAAGCACCACCTCCTTTGCAGCGGCGGCTTGCTGCTTCAGGATTTTTTCGTGTTTCTCCGTCAGCTTTGCGTGGGTGATGATGTCATGGACAATCTGGGTGTGATTCATCTTATCCAGACGGAGAGCCAGCTTTAACGTGGGGGCTACCTGATGGGAGAGCCAGTGCAGGGTGCGTTCAAAGGAATAGGGTTCCGGTTTGGTTGTCAGTTTCAGGCTTCCCCTGTGTTCCCCGATAAACCACTCCCATTCCTCACTGATACGCCAGTCAGAACGGGGCTTCGTATCGTCCCTGTCCACGAACCGGACATAGCGGTTGATGATTTGAAAGGCTGTCCGTTCTGGATTGTCATGTTCTAACAGGTCACGGATGGCGTAAAAGGCACGCTCATTTTTCAGCCGGATTTCAAAGCGGTTCTTTACCTCTGCGTCCGCAATGGGAATATCGTGCTTTTTGTACTGCTCATAGTCTTTTTCATAAATGCAGAAGTACACCTCACTTTGGAGGGAGCCGATATACAGGGTGTTCCCCATACATTCTTTTTCCTCACGCCGTACCAGTTCGCCGCTGCGGTAGCTTTTGAAGCTGCGGAAGACCGAGATACATTCCTCATTCCGGCACTTCTCTGTCAGATGGGGAATGTTCAGGATTCCCGTTTTGTCATTGATGGCAAGGTCAAGCCGCTTCATCACGCCGTCCTCCATGAGAACATCCATGAAAAACTCATACCAGCTTCGTTCCTGTGCCAGAAGATAGCTTTCAAACTGGCGGCAGCCACGCCCTTTCAGTTCCAGCAGCACCCCTTTTTCCAGTTCCGGCGATACCAGAACGAAAATATCACCCAGATAGTAATGCTCTGTGTAAGAGTAGAATCCGTAGTCTTCATGGATAAAGTAAGATAGCTTTAGCCGCAGCACGTCTTCCACGATATGCTTCACATCCGTAGTGGGGAAGCGAATCCGTACATAGTCAAAGAGCATTTCAAGGGGATTGTCTGGATTGAAGCGTTCCAGAGCTTCCGTGATGGTTTCCTGTAATGCTTCGGATGGGTGAACCTTGCCCGTTTCAATATCGCTCAGGTACGGACGGGTGATTCCGGCAGCTAGGGCAAGTTTTTGTTGTGAGATACCGTAAACCTCCCGTTTCTCTTTGATGTCCCGTCCCCATGTTTCTTCATTCAGTGAAAATCCCTCCTGTCTAAAAAAGCGTATGTCAACTTTCAGAGCCTTGTTGACATACGCCAGATATGGGGAAAATCCCTTGCGTACCGTGGGATTCTGCCCTGTTGTTTGGTTGTTGCCTGTCGATTTGTACCCCTCTGTTAGATACGAGGGGTTTCTGCTGGCGTGCCTTGCGGCACACCAGCCACAGCAGGTCAGTCCGTTTCTGCGGCTTTCGCTTCGCACGCCGCCTGCACTTCCTGCCTGCTGTCTATGAGCTTTTTTATTTCTTTGAGGAAATCGTGTCCTTTTGGCACAAGGGGCGTGTAAAATTCCGAGATAACGCTGGTTCCTACGTCCACATAGCCACGCCCTTTTATCTGCTTGAGGAAGAAGTCCTTTGTGGTTTCCCCGAACATCATCCCATAGCCCATTTCCGACATCCGCCCCAGAGCCACACGGAAATTGAACTGGTCACGGATTCCATCTCCCAGATACTTTGCGTCCGGACGCTGGCAGGCGAGAATCAGGAAAAAGCCTGCCTGCCGCCCAAGCATAACGATTTGTTTTAACTTGTTGAGGACAGCGGCGTTTTCCTTTGTGCCGAGCATTTCCATAAATGCCACATATTCATCAAAGATAAGGAAATGTGCCGGAAGCCCCAGATAAGCATAGTTTTCTCCTGTCCGGTAATTCTCCATGAGTTTCATGTCTTCGCTGCGTGTCATCATTTCTTCATAGAAACGGTCAATGCAGGCGAGCATATCTTCCTTTTTGTAGTACACATCCGGCATAACTGCCTGTAAATCCGCAAGGTCGGCGTTCTTTGGGTCTAACACGGACAGGATGGCGTTGGTGCGGAGCAGGGCTTCCATGAGGGTCAGGATGAAATAAGTCTTTCCGCCGCCGGTTCCTCCGGCAATGAGCATATGGGGGAGCTTGTCATACTCCCACCAGACATTTTCCATGAGCCGGAGCCTGCCGTCCTTTGCCTGTACGTCCTCAATGGAGATACGGCCTCCAATGGTATCATAGAGCAGGGTGTACTCCACATAGGAATCCTTTAATTCCTTATCCGTCAGCTCACAGTACAAGCCGCTTTCCAGCTTTTTCTCCAAGTTTAAGAGCTGTTCCTGATATTTCCCCAAGGTGATTTCCACACGGATATGGAGCAAGCCCTGTTTCATCCGGTAGTAGATTTTGGGAAAGTAAGTGATGGTTTCTTTGGAACGGCTGGAAGACAAGTTCTTGAAAAAAGCGCCCTCCTTTCTCTGCTCCGATTCATACCATTTATTTTCCAACACCATCCTTGCCAGCTTTTGGCGGTGGATGAGTTGCTTTACTTCATCCCTGCGGTATCGCCAGAACAGAAGAACTGCTGTAAGGCACACCAGCCCTGCCACGCCCATGCTGAATAACAGGTAAGGGATATTTACATCCTGTACTATCTGGGAGAGGGACACTTCCTGCCAGTTGGTTCCGGCAATTTGCCGGATATGAAACAGCAGGACAACCAGCAGGAAGACAGGGAACAGGGCGGCAAGGGCAGTATGGAATACAAGGTCTTTATCCGTGGGACGGATACGTTTTCCACGGGGGAAAAGCTGCTTCATGGGAATAATCCTCCTTTCGCGTTCTTCTTATGTTCCTGTTATTTTACAGGGGGAGCGTCTTTCTTCGGCGGCTGCGGATTCATGGCAGCCCCTTTTTTCAGGACAATATCCTCCGCCTTGATGTACCAGTCCACCTCTGCCCCCTGAAAGGTAGCCGTTGCCACGGTATCTGCCACTGGATTGATAAGTTCCACCTCTGCGTTGTAATCGAACTCCTTTAACGGCACGCTGGCAGGGATGGAAACCTGAATCATACGCCCCTGTCCTCTGGATTTTAAGTCATAGGTACGCTCCTTGATTTCTTCTGATACCGAGCCGTCTTCATTCTGGAGGTGAACCTCACGGCGGAGGGCAGAAAATTTCAATGCCCCGAATGTTGCTTCCTTGTCAATCACGATTCCGTTTGCTAATCTCATAGTCTGATGTCCTCCTTTTCCTTACGCTTTTACCATATCGTCAGCGTGCAAAATGTAGTTGGTAAAGCCCCTTGTGCCGATTTTATAGCCCTCTGCGGTGATACGGGGATTGACGAGCTTCACACGTTCCTCAAAGTCAAAATGTTTCTCTCCGGCTTCGGCAGGGAGGATAACCACAATATCATCCGCCCTCTGTACGTCTGAATAAAGGTTGAAGCTGCGGGAAACAACCGTCATACGTCCGTTGATCCTACGCTGTTCCACCTTATTCTCACCTGCAAACTCTAAGTTCCCGAATGTCTTTTCCATGTTTGGGATAACGTGTTTTAATTCCATAAATTGTTTACCTCTTTTCTTTTTGATTTTGATTGATTTGTTATATAGTGTCATTCTGCTATCGGGATAATATCTGTCTGCCTGTGAATTATCAAGGGCAAGCGTTGTGCTGAAAGCGCCCTTGACAATCCCCATTCAGAAAGATAAATCGTAATCAAGCAGAAGTTAGATATAATGTCAGCCACAGACTGACGTTTCCATCATAGGCGGTGAACGGGTTGTTGCTTTCATAAGCTGTTACCTCCCGTATCAGTCAGATTTCTTTACTCTGCGGAATCTCTTATATCCGGCAAAGATAAGACCAGCAGCAGAAATTCCCATCATAGCGAATAATGCGACAGATGGCGTATTATCACCTGTTTTTGGTGAATCGCTTGTCTTTGTTGGTGTGCTAGGTTTTTCTGGTGTCGTAGGGGATTCTGGCTTCTCTTTGATAGTTACCGTCTGCCCCTCGTCCTTGATGTCCTTATGTTCAGCTACTTTGATAGGATTGTCTGGATTGGTTACGTCATATAATTCTTCAAAGGTCACAAGCTCTTTGCCGCCAAGCTCCGAAGCATTGAATATAAATTCAATCTGAACCTCCATTTTAGAATCCTCGGCAGTAAAGGTAAGGTCATTTTCTACACGCTTACCTTTCACTAGAAGTTCTGCATTTTCAGACTTCACCATTTCCCAACCTGTGAGA
>OIYW01001530.1_pt1 | contig 14847 bp, 9 predicted proteins | sample 1588351 | NCBI WGS metagenome assembly OIYW01 (sample SAMN03283268) | human gut metagenome | biome: human-associated habitat; material: feces | host: Homo sapiens | place: USA | collected 2013 | reverse complement strand
TATGAGAAGTGCGCAGCGCCGCCCGCTTTGCACTGCGCTTGTAACGCGGATGGGATAAAATTTTCGCTTGTTGCGATATGGTATGTCGCAATTTGATACATCGAAAGAAATTCCTTGCGATTTCTTTACAAATCGTAGGAAAAGCAAGATGATTTTGCTATTTTGGTAAAAAAGAGAGAAGAAGACTGTATTATGACGCAGGATGTCAAGAACGATATCAAGAAAGCTATTCAGGTCAACACCATCCCGTTGGTCGCCATCATGACCGCGGTCACCACCGTGCTGACCATGTTCGTGAAGATTCCGACCCCGACCCGTGGATACCTCAACCTGTCCGACACGATGATTTTCTTCAGCTCCTATGCGTTCGGCCCGTGGGTCGGCGGCATCATCGGCGGTCTTGGACCGGCGTTGTCCGACCTCATCTCGGGATACCCGCAGTGGGCAATCTTCACCTTCATCATCGACGGTCTGCAGGCGGTGCTCGTGGGTCTGCTGGTCCGTGAATTCAAACCGGCCAACGTCGTCATCGGCTCTCTGGTGGCCGGCGTGTGGAAGGTGTTCGGCTACTTCATCGCCGGCGGCATCCTGTCCGGCTTCGGTCCGGCCCTAGGCGAAATCATCGGCAACTCATTCCAGATGGTTGTCGGCCTGATCGTTGGCTTCGCACTGTTCTCCGCGGTGCGCAAGGCTTATCCGCCGCTGGTGCGACTCGGCAACCTCAGCGTCAAGGCCGGCGAGTGATACATTATTGTCTTGTATAAATAAAGCCCGTGGGTTCACCGATGAACGGCGATTCCACGGGCTTTATTTATACATATTCGTTCATATAGTATCCGTAGTGGCTGTGTTCGCGGCCGGTGCAATGGGCTGATGTGCTGAAAGATATGGAGAAGAGCGCATGATCACGGTACGTGATTTGAGTTGGCAGTATGAGCCATTGGTGGATGGCGGCAAGCCGGTGGATAGCCTCAAGCATGTCAGCTTCGATATCAAATCAGGCTCGTTCGTGGGCGTCATTGGACCGACCGGCGCCGGCAAATCCACCCTGTGCATGGCTTTGGCCGGAATCATCCCGAATCTGGCGGACGGCACCATGACCGGACTGGTGGAAGTCAACGGCATGAACACCAGCCGTCATTCCGTATCGGCGTTGTCCGAACGTATCGGCTACGTGCAGCAGGATCCCGAAGCGCAGCTGTTCTGCGCGAGCGTTGAGGATGAGATCGCCTTTCCTTTGGAAAACCGCGGCATCGCACCGGACATCATCGACAAGCAGATCGACGTCATGCTCGATCTGGTCGGCATGACCGGCTACCGCAAGCGCGTGCCGGCCAGCCTGTCGGGCGGGCAGATGCAGCGTGTGGCCATCGCGGCGGCATTGGCGGCGGAACCCGACGTGCTCATCCTTGACGAACCGACTGCGGCGCTCGATCCGGAAGGCAAGCAGGAAGTCTTCGATGTGCTTGAACGCATCCGGCAGACCCGTTCCATGACGGTGATCATGGCGGAACAGGACACGGAGCATATCGCCTATTGGGCCGACCAAGTGCTGTTCATGGTCAATGGGGAATTGGTGCGCAACGGCGACGCCAGCCTGTTCGTCCGTGAAAAAGGACTGCTGGAATCCTCCGGCGTGCAGGTCGCGGACGATCCACTGCCGCAGGTCAAGGCCGTACAGCAGGGCAAAAAGCATAAGAAGGACAAAAAGAATCAGCCGGAACGGTCCAAGGACGTGGTCATCAGCCTGGACCATGTCTCCTACCAATATGAGCGCGGCGGCAATGCATCGAAAGCTCTGGACGACGTGACGTTCGACATCGAACGTGGCTCATTCATCGGACTCATCGGACGTAACGGCTCCGGCAAGACCACACTCGCCAAACACCTGAACGGACTGATCCGACCCACGCAGGGCACGGTGACGGTGGATGGGCTCGACGCCTCCAAACACAGCGTCGGCGAAATGGCGGCCCACGTCGGATTCGTCTTCCAGAATCCCGACCATCAGATCTTCTGCTCCACCACCAAGGAGGAAATCGCATTCGGTCCTACCGCGCTTGGACTGGACGGAGCCACCGTGTTCAAACGTGTCGACGAGATGCTGACGCTGTTCGACCTGCACCGTTATGAAGACGTCTCGCCGGCCACGCTCGGCTACGGCGAACGCCGTGCGGTGGCGCTGTCATCCGTGCTTGCAATGCGCACGCCGATCCTCGTGCTCGACGAGCCTACGGCCGGTCTCGACCACCGTCTCGCAGCACGCTTCCTCGGCACCATCGAGAAACTCAACCAGCGCGGCGTCACCATCGTCATGATCAGCCACGACATGCGCGCGGTATACCGGTACTGCACGCATGTGCTGGAATTGGAGGACGGAAAAGTCGTGCAGTATGGGCCGATCGACAGGTCCGAAGCGGCGCAGAAGCAATCTCGGACCATCCGCAAACCGCGTAAATCCAATGGGCCCGTTTCGGCGACGCATGTGCTGCTGAAAGTCACCAAGCATGAGGAAGGACGACACTGATGGACGCCGATTTGTATGTACCGGGCGACGGCTGGCTGCATCGCGCCGACCCCCGTGTGAAATTCCTCATCACCGTGGTCATGTTGGTGTTGTGCCTGGTATGGCGCAACTGGGCGTTCATACTTGACGTTCTGATCATCGAACATCTCATGCTCATCACCGACGGCGTGCCGCTGAAACGCATCGGCTGGGTGTGGAAGATCCTCGCCGTGATCATCGTGTTCATCGTGGTGCTCTGGCCGATTTTCGACCCATCCGGCACGCACGTGCTGTGGCAGTGGGGATGGCTGAAACTCACGCGAGAGAACCTCGTCATGGCCGCGGTGATGGGATTGCGCATTCCGGCGCTCGGATTCGCGTGCTTCCTCACGTTGTTCACCACCAGCCAGACCAAGCTGATCCGAGGGCTCACCTCCCTGGGCATGCCGTACAAGGCCGGACTCACGCTCGCCACCGCGCTGCGCTACATTCCGGTGTTCTTCTCCATCTTCCAATCCGTATCGGCCGCGCAACGGGCCCGCGGACTCGACTTGAACGGCAAGAAAGACGCCACCGGCAAGAAACGCAACGTATTCGTACGCTTGGTGGACCGGTTCAAATCGTATCTGCCCATCATCATCGCGGTGCTGATCCGCGCCTACAAAATGAGCCAAAGCGTCGGCTGGGCTATGGAATCGCGCGGGCTCAACCTCCAAGGCGTGAGACGCACCTACCGCATACAGCTGAAGATGAGACTCTCCGATTGGATCATCCTTGCGGTCACCGTCGCCGCGACGGCAGGCAGCATCTGGCTGATGCTGTGGCAGTTCTGAGGCAGGCCAATGTTCCAGAACGAACAACGCATCACCATCACAGCACGCGACCTGAAAGTGGTCTCGGCCCTGCAATGCGACGGCCGTATGACCATGCAGGCGCTTGCCGACAAAATCGGCATTTCCGTCTACGCGGCTACGGAAAGCTACCGCAGGCTTACTGAATCCGGCATCATGAGCATCGTCCCGGTGTGCAATCCATTGAGTCTGGGCAATTACAGCCAGGTGCTGGTGGGACTTCGTCTCGACGGGAGCAGGGATGAGGCTCTTGCCATGCTCCAATCCATGCCACAGGTCACCTACGTGGTCTGCGCTCTGGGGGATGCCGACATCATCGCTGAGGCTGTGGTGTATTCGGCTGAAGGCATGGATCATTTCCTCAAACATGGTCTGCGCGCGTTGCCGGGATTGTCCCGTCTGCAGGTGTTCTCATGCGGACGGCTGGTGCTTGATGACCACAATGTCAGCGTGGTGAACCGTCTGCTCGCCGCGCATGGCGAAACCGGCTTCCTGACCAAACGCGAGGCGAGTGTCGGCACCGATATTCCCTCGCATCGTCTGGATCCACGGTTCGTGCACACATTCAACGAACTGCAGAAGGACGGCAGGGCCAGCTATGCGTCGTTGGGGGAGCGTCTCGGCGTGACCCATACGGCGATTCGCGGCCGCATCAAAAAATTCGAAGATTCCGGCGTGATGCGCATTATGGCCACGGTAAGCCCCATGCGTTTGGGAGGATTCCGACAGGCATTCCTCGGACTTGGAGTGAAACCTCCATATCGGCTTGACTCCGAACAGCTTCTGGCCATCGACGAAGTGACGTACGCGATGAGTGGTGTCGGATTGAACGGTGCCGATTACCTGATTGAAATCATCTCCGACAACGATGAGGACCTATGGCGCGTGGTGGACGAATCCATTCGCCCATTGCCAGGCGTGGAACAGACCTGGTGGGCGTCCACCGTCAGTGTGGAAAAGGAGTCGTATTGGCTTGAGCCGCCGCACGAAGGCGTATTGCTAGGCGATTGACGATTGCCCGATGCTTGGAACATGGTTTCTGATCATCCAGTTTTCGCTGTTCCCGCGTTGATCTCATACTCAAGGATGAGTCGCGGTTCAGCAGGATTTCAGACCAACGCATGATGCCGTTGACGTCGAATGTTCCGTATGTTGGAAGTAACTTCGCAAAGAAAGGAACTTCCATGGACATCAGGGACGCCATCAAAGCCAATAACACTGCCATTGAAGCCATCGATCTTGTCAAGGACTACGGTTCCGGAAGCAACGCGGTGCATGCGTTACGTGACGTCAATATCGCCTTCGAACAAGGAAAATTCACCGTCATCATGGGCCCTTCCGGCTCTGGCAAATCCACGTTGATGCACACGCTGGCCGGACTTGATTCGGCCACTAGCGGACACGTCATGTTCGACGGCAAGGATCTGACCCGCATGAACGACGACCAGCTCACCCTGCTGCGCCGCCATCAGATCGGTTTCATCTTCCAAAGCTTCAATCTGCTGCCGATGTTTACTGCCGAACAGAACATTCTCATACCCTTGACCTTGGCTGGAGCGAAACCCGACCGACAGTGGTTGCGTCTGCTGGTGGAAACGCTTGGCCTTAAGGAACGTCTTAACCATCGTCCGAACGAACTATCGGGAGGCCAACAGCAGCGTGTGGCCATCGCGCGAGCATTGATCACCAAACCGAAACTGGTGTTCGCAGACGAGCCCACCGGCAATCTTGACTCTGTATCAAGCGCCGAAGTGTTGAGCTTCCTGAAACGTTCCGTCAACGAACTTGGCCAAACCATCATCATGGTCACGCATGATGCGGTCGCCGCGTCTTACGCCGACCGTGCGCTCGTGTTCGCCGACGGCCAGATCGTGGCGGACGTGAACAAGCCGACAGCAGACCAGATGAGTGAACTGCTGATGAAGGAACGCGAAGCCGCCACAATGAATGTGGCTTCCGTGAGACATTCCCGCTAAACGCACTGTAGAAGCATTCGAAGAAGGAAACAGAATTAACCATGTGGTCCATCACTTTGAAACTCATGCGAAAAACCAAGCGCATGCTCATACCCGCAGGCATCGCCATCATGATCGGCACGGCGTTCATCGCCAGCACCTTCCTGTTCGGCAATGCCATGAACGACTCCCTGACACGGCAGATGACCGCCATGTTCGGAAACGCCAACTATGCGGTGACCGTCAACAGCTCCGACCTGAGCGATGAGGAACTCAACGAAGCGTACTCCAGCACTGTCGGCGACTTCCATCTCGACCAGATCGCCGGCATCGAAGGGGTTGACGGTGTCCGCGCCTCGGTGGAAACCGGCGTCAGCGTTTCCAGGGGGGACAGCGCCATCAGCGGCGAGATCATCTCTACCGCGGCACAGAAGAACATGCTTCCCGTGAATATTACGGAAGGGGACCAGCCGAAGGACTCCAACGAAGTCGCACTGCCGGAAGACATGGCGAAACAGCTGAACGTCGGCATTGGCGACACTGTAAGACTGACCTCCCAATATGCGGTAGGCACCGATGGCAAAGCCAAAGTGGACAACGTGCGCGTGGTCGGACTCACCTCCGATCCGAACGGCGCCTACTCGTACTATGGTGGTGCGATCGTAGGATCCGACAATCTGCTTGCCGCAATGCAGGGAACGGACGATTTCGACACCACCGGAACAACAACGGTATACCTCGACCTTGCCTTGGATGGAAATAGCGTATCCGCAAAAACCATCAACAGTGTGAAAGCGTTGCTGCCAAAGCATTTCGATCTGATGTCGCGACAGCAGGTCAGTGACGAAAGCATCAAATCCTTAACCGGCAACCAAACCAGCATCGTCACCACATTCCTCATGTGCTTCGGCGTGCTTGCCATGTTCGTGGCGGCACTGGTGATCGCCAACACGTTCCAAGTACTCGTGGCGCAACGCCGCCGCACACTCGCCTTGCTGCGCACCATCGGCGCGAAAAAAGGCCAGCTGTATGGTTCCGTGCTGTTCGAAGCGGCAGTGCTTGGCTTCGTCGCATCCGTGCTTGGCGTGATGCTGGGAAGTCTGCTCATGTGGGGCATGTGCGTCAGCAACATCATGCAAGAGGGTATGCGATTCAATTTCTCTTGGCAGGCCGCCGTCATACCTATTCTCTTCGGTATTGTGGTGACGGTGCTCGCATCCCTGGGATCCGCACGTTCCGCTACTGCGGTGACGCCATTGGAGGCATTGCGCCCGATTGAACTGACCGATAACCGTCGTTCCAGCCTCACGCGAGCCATAATCGGTATTCTGATGGTGGTGGTCGGTATCGCCATGGTGGTATTTTCCATCTGGCGGGTACAGGCCACCAATGGCGGCGAGGATGCGAGCAGCGATCAATTCACGATGATTCTGCTCGTAGCCATCGCCGGCGCCGCACTGGTGTTCCTCGGAATGGTGGTCACCGCGGTGTTTTGGATGCCGGCCCTCATGAAGGGCGTTGGAGCGTTGGCCTCGCTGACAGGCCCTTCCGCAACGGTTGCTCACGCCAACATTCAGAAGAATCCGCGACGCATCGCAGCAACCGGTGCCGCTCTGCTCATCGGCGTCACCCTGGTTTCCACCATCGCAACCGGTGCCGCCAGCGCCAAAGAGACTATGAATGGTGCGCTCGCCACCCGTTATAGCGTCGACATCGTGGCCATGGGCGATGACATCAGCCAGCAAATGGTCAAGGATGTAGCCGACATCAACGGCGTGTCCGACACGTTGTATGCGCCGGCGGTTTCCGTGACCTTGGAGAAAGCGGATGGAACCCAGCCTACGTCCGCATTGCTGGTCGGCGTGAAGAATATCGATCAGGTCAAGCAGGTCATGCGTGCCAACTTGGGTAACGCCTCCATCGACAGTGATGGCGTGCTCATGCCAACATACAATGCGCAAACCGGCAAGGAACTGCAGTTCGCCAATGGTACGGCTGATTTCTCTACCGAATGGAACCAGGACGGCGACGCTACGCGTTCGCTGACATTGCAAGCAAACCAAGCCGACTACCGTCGCGTATCCGCACAGTATGGAGCTGTCGGATTCGTGGATGAAAGCCATTTCACCAATGGTGACCTCGATGCCGCCACCCATGTGCTGCTGGTCAAGGCGGATACTGACAAGTCGGGAGTTTCCGTTGACGGCATCTACAACGACATGCAGGCCGCATTGGAAAAGAGCACTGATGCGACAGTAACCGGACCGATCGCCGAACGCATCGTATGGGCGAAGATGATCGACTCCATGATGATGCTTCTGGTGGGATTGATCGCCGTGGCCGTGCTCATCGCACTTGTCGGCGTGGCCAACACGCTGTCCCTGTCGGTGATCGAACGCACCCGCGAATCGGCCACCCTGCGCGCCATCGGCATGACCCGCGGCCAGCTCAGGGCATCGCTCGCCATCGAAGCGCTGCTCATCTCGCTCGTCTCCGGCATCGCCGGCATCCTGCTCGGCACATTGTTCGGTTGGCTGGGCGCATACGTGGTGTTCAGTCTGTACGGCACCGTGGTGTTCCCCTTCGAATGGGGCGTCAACGGCATCGTGCTCGCCGTGGCCGCCGTGGCTGCGTTGCTCGCCAGCATCGCACCTGCCCGTCGGGCGGTCAAAGTACCGCCTGTTGAGGCGCTCGCAGAAGCTTAGACGATAAACGGAATGCTCCTTCGAAAGAAGGAGCATTTTTGTTGCCGAATACGTTTTATGAAGATTTTATACGAGATGGTTTTCGTAGGCGAACACGACGGCTTGGACGCGGTCGCGCGCATTGATTTTCGACAGAATATGCGCGACATGCGTTTTCACGGTAGGCAGGCTGATGAACAGCTTGTCCGCGATCTCCTGATTCGACAGGCCATGCGCGATTTCGATGAGCACCTCGCGCTCGCGGTCGGTCAGTTCGTCCAATTCCGGATCGGTGTACATAGTTGCCGTCGAAGCGGAAGCGGACGTTGCGGAAACGGGCGCTGCGGCGGCCGTTCCTGCGAAATCGCCATCCATCATCTTCTCTATAAGCCGTTTCGTGGCGGACGGTGCGATAATCGCATTACCTTGAAAAACTGTGCGAATCGAATTCAACAACGTTTCCGGTTCCGTATCTTTCAGCAGAAAACCGGAAGCGCCGGCATTGATCGCGGCCATCACATATTCGTCCAAATCGAATGTCGTCAGAATGATCACTTTGGTATGAGTGACTTCTGATTGTGTTCCATCGGCAGCAAAGCGATGCTGCAACGCACTGATCTGCCGAGTCGCCTCGATACCATCCATGCCGGGCATACGCACATCCATCAACACCACGTCAGGATGCAGCGTTTCCGCCAACGCCACAGCCTCTGCACCATCGCGCGCCTGGCCGACAACCGCCATATCCGGTTGCGAGCCGATCACCATCGCGAAACCGGCACGTACCAATTCCTGATCATCGGCAATGACCACATGAATCTTCTGTTCTTCACTCATACTCTCCACCTTATCGGCATTGTTCCGCTCACAGCGCGAAACAAACCCTTAAATCTCCCTGAAAACTTGAACCGGCTATCGAGACACGCGCTGCAGCTGCTCCTCCAGCGGTGCTGCAGGCCTCAACTGCAGTTCGCTCGCGCTACCGGCGTGAGCATCATCGCTGAAACCAGTCTCACGAAGCACGCCAAGCAGTTCGCGCATACGTTTGAGCGCGGCACGCCCCTGTTCTCCAATGGCTTTGAACGCTGTGGAAATCTCGTCGGCGGTCGGCTCCTTGCCTTGTGCTTCGGCGCGATCCAGCATGCGAATACCATCGACGGCTTGGTTAATCACGCTGTTCAACGTGGCAGTGACCTCAGCCTGAATGCTGGCACTGATACGGTCACGTTCCATATTCGCCGCGAGAATACGCTGCTTCTCCTGCTCGGCCATCAGCGCTTCCTCTCGCGCCTGCAACACCAGTGCGTTGGAATCACTGGAACGAGCCCAACGTGCCCACGCCATAATGCCGGCGCACAGCATCAACACCGCAACCGTATGCATAACGCCGGTAAAGAACGCTGCATCACTACTTGCCGTGGCTGAAACCGGTTTTGCCAAGCCCACGGAAGCGGCGATGGCGTCGAACAAGGTAGTGTATCCATGTTGGTCGGCTGCGATTTTCAAGCCCATCAGAGCCGAACAGGTGACAGCGGCAAGACCGGTCCAACGCCATGCGTGTTCACGCCCATACAATACGGCTGAATACAGTGCGCACAGCGACGCTACGATGTGCCCGACCTCAATCGATCCCAAAAACACCAATTGCACAACCGACAATACGAACACAATAAGCGCGCAAGTCTCGGGGAACCTGCGGCGAAGAGCCAGCGCCAGCAAGCAGCATGCGGCGATTGCATGTGAGAGCTGCGCATGAGGTGAACTATCAAAAAAGAGCGTGATCGACATGCGATTCAGCAGCGTGACCAATGCCACGGCACCAACGGTATCCATGAGCACATAATGATGCTGCGTCCACGCGGAAACACGTTCCACCCAATTCAGCCTTCGCGCATTGGATGTATTTGCAGGTTCCACGGATTTCAGTTTCAACGATTTGAGCAAATCATGCAGATTGGGTGCGGTGATGCGCAAATGTTGCAGGGCATTCGAACGATGATCGCGACCGGTCGGTTGGTTGGTTTCCTGCGTCTGCTCCGATGGCTGATCCGGGATTCGCGCCGATATGTTGACGACTGTGTGAGGCGCGATTGCTTCGTCGGATAATTCCGCTGTGCTGGATATGGCAGTTGTGTTGCACGATTCGGACTGTTCCGGGGCATACTGTTCGCCGGTTTCGTCTGTCACCTGTTCTTTACCGCCGTAAGGCAGGGTGGCCATGACTTCGAAGCCTCCGCCGAGTCGGGGGCCAGCCTGCAATGAGCCTCCGGCCGATTCGATGCGTTCCTTCATGCCCAGCAGGCCGTAACCTGGCGCATGCCCGTCGATATTGGCCGCCGCGCCATGACCATTGTCGGTGATGGTCACAGTGAGCAAACCGTTGTTCCATGACTCTTTAATATGCGCATCGACGTGCGGCCCCGCATACTTGCGGATATTCGTCAGCGCCTCCTGCACTACATGGTAGGAAGCTATCGAGGCTTGTTCGCTGAGTTGTTCTGGGCTGGCGGTGCCGTTGATATTCCGTCGGATTCGAATGTCGGGGGAGACGTTTTGCGCTTGTTCCACAAGATTGCCGATATCGTTATAATCGGCGTGCGGTGAACCTCCGAATACTCCCAGAAGACGTTGCATGTCATGCAGTGCGCGTTCCGATTCGTGTCGAATCGTCTCCATGGTGTTTCTGGCCACCGCGGGATCATGCGTGCCTGCATAGCGACCGCCGTCAGACTGCACGATGATGATCGACAGGGTGTGCGCCACCACATCGTGCATGTCACGTGCGATGCGTGCGCGTTCCGCCAACGCGGCGATATCGCGTTCATTCTGGTCTCGCGCGGCGATTGCCTCATTGCGTTCCCGCATCATGCGAATGGTTGCCAGACGGGCACGCTGCCAGAACGCTACAATGACGGTGGAAATAATGCATACTTCGAAAATCGGCGTCAGCACCAGCATGTATTGCGCCATCATGTCGGCGACTTTCGACATGGATGTTCCTGTGTAGATGGAACCGAGAGTGTCTTCCGTGACCATAATGTCATTCGGATTTGGGCCGTTCCAGCTGCTCCATGTATGCACTTTGCCTCCGGTGAGCAGTGGTCCATTGGTCATGGTCCATGCTATCAACGCCGAAGCCAGAAGACCGATGGTCAACGCCAGAATAATGAAGGCTTTCGTGTTTTTGGGATTGCCGTAGACGATCACCGAATACAGCATGAACAATGCCAGAATATCGGCGCCCAACAGGCAAGGGCCGAATATGAGATGCGCCAAGGTCAATGCCACGCAGAGCAACGCTCCGGTCTGCGGCCGCCATCGACGGATCAGCAGCGGGATAAGCATTGCCGCTTCCCATGCCATCTGCGTGGAAGGCTTAAGGTCAAACAGCAATCCCGGATTATAGGTGATGCCGCCGGTCACGCCGAACAGCAGAACACCTATGGCAAGCGTGATGATGAGATCGCCTGCGAAGACATGACCATGCATCCACGACAAGAGACGCTGCTTGAGATTCGACATACGTTCTACCCTAGCGCCAGATATGCTGTGACGCCATCATGCGCGGGAATGAAATAGCGGCAGGATAAAGCCGCTTTTGTGAGGTAAGGTTGTCTCCGCATGTGGGTGGGATGGAAGCCATCAAGAAGTCACTACCCGCATTGAACATGCCGATGACGCCAAAAGGAAGGTGAATGCATGACGTTGCTGAGCGAATACTACGTGCCCGGATTGCATATTGAGGATCGTTCCATCAAGGTGCCGTTGGATTGGACGGGCCACGAGCCCGGTCATGGGTTCGATGGCGAATCAATCAGCCTGTTCTACCGTGTGGTCACCGCTCCCGAACATGTGCATGATGATCTTCCGCTGCTCGTGTTCCTGCAGGGTGGTCCCGGTGGTTCCGGCCCCCGTCCGCTCGGTCCAAGTTCCGATGGTTGGATTGAGGAGGCCATCAAGCATTTCCGTGTGGTGTTGCCGGATCAACGTGGTACTGGGCGTTCGTCTCGTGTCGATACGCATGTGATTGAGGACATGGATGGCGGCGGCAAGGCCGGTGCCGCGTTTTTGAAGCGCTTCCTCGCCGATTCGATCGTTCGTGATTTCGAGCATCTGCGTCGTACCGAATTCGGGGGCGCACGTTGGGCCACGCTTGGTCAAAGCTATGGCGGATTCCTGACGCTGACGTATCTTTCGCTGTTCCCGCAAGGGGTTATCGCCAGTTTCACCACGGGCGGCATTCCTCATGTTCCCGCCGATGCGACCGACGTGTACCGTCATACGTTCCCGCGCATGGCGGCAAAGACGAAGCAGTTCTACGAGCGTTACCCGATCGATGTCGAACGTGCCGCGGCCGTCGCCGACATTCTGCAGTCGCGCAAGGTCGCATTGCCGAACGGCGATCCGCTCACGGTGGAACGCTTCCAATGCTTGGGATCCGATTTCGGCATGAAGCCAAGTTTCGAACGCGTGCATTGGATTCTTGACCAGGCATTCCTCGACGGCGACGGTTCGGCCTCGACCTCGGCGGAACTGTCTGACGAATTCCTGTCTTCCGTGATGGATGCGACCTCGTCTCGCCCGCTGTACTGGCCGTTGCAGGAGTTCATCTACGCCAACGGCGAGCTGGAAACGCCGATTTGCTGGGCCGCCCAGCGCGTGCGCGGCGAGCATCCGGAATTCGCGGGTGACATCCGTCCGCTTAATTTCACCGGCGAGGCCATGTTCCCGTGGATGTTCGAGCAGGAACGTGCGTTGCGTCCGTTCAAACCAGCCATGGACGTGCTTATGGAAGACACGCATTTCGGCACGATCTACGATGCCGACCAGTTGGCGCGCAATGAGGTTCCACTGCAGGCTGCCGTCTATTTCGACGACATGTACGTAGATTCTGGATTGCAGCTCGACACGCTGTCCCGCGTCGGTCGTTCACATTATTGGACCACCAACGAATTCGAGCATGACGGCGTGCATGGTGCAACAGTGTTCAGGCACCTGTTCAATGAAGCATTGAACCGCGGAGATTTGGCGGAGTTGTTCTGACGATCGTTCAGCAACGACGAGCATCGATAGCAAAGGAAAGAAACATGGCCAATCCAACCATCGGATTCATCGGATACGGCAATATGGCACAGGCGATCGCCGAAGGCCTGGTCAATGCCGGCACGATCAACGGCAGCGACATTGTGGCTTGCGCGGCACACTATGACAAGCTGGAACGCAGCGCCGCCAAACTTGGTGCGAAAGCGGTGCATACCGCCGCACAAGTGGCCGAAGCCGCCGACGTGGTCGTCATCGCCATCAAACCATATCAGATTGAAGCGGTGATCTCACCGATCGTTGACAAGCTGGCGCAGCCAAACACCATCGTCGTGTCCATTGCGGCAGGCTGGGATCTGAACAAATTCCGTGACCTGTTCGGAACGTCTTTCGAACAGGCGCACATTCAATGCACCATTCCGAACACGCCGATGGCTGTCGGCAAAGGCGTGCTGGTCACGGAAGTCGACAACACGCTCACGCAGGAACAGACGGAAACCTTCGAAAACCTGTTTTCGTCAATCAGCCTGATCGAACGCGTGGACACCGCACACATGGGCATCGCCATGTGTATTGCCGGCTGTGCTCCGGCCTTCACCGACATGTACATCGAAGCGTTGGGCGATGCCGGTGTGAAATATGGTTTGCAGCGTGCCACCGCGTATCGTCTGGCCGCCAAAATGGTGGAAGGCGTGGGTGCGCTCTATTTGGCCGACGAAATGCATCCGGGTGCCATGAAAGACGCTGTCTGCTCTCCAGGAGGCACCACCATCAAGGGCGTCGCATCGTTGGAGGAAAGCGCGTTCCGCGGTGCGGTCATCAAAGCGGTCGACGCCATCGAAGCCTAATACTAAGCTAAGGAACCATGTCTCTTACTATCGGAATCGTCGGACTGCCGAACGTCGGCAAGTCCACCATGTTCAACGCATTGACCCGTAACAACGTGCTGGCGGAAAACTATCCGTTCGCCACCATCGAACCGAACACCGGCATCGTGCCGCTGCCGGACAACCGTCTGCCGGTGCTTGCCAAGCTCGTGCACACGGAGAAGATCGTGCCGGCCACCGTCACCTTCGTCGACATCGCAGGCATCGTCAAGGGCGCTTCGGAAGGCGAAGGCCTGGGCAACAAGTTCCTCGCCAACATTCGCGAAGCCGACGCGATCTGCGAGGTCGTGCGCGCCTTCGAAGACGATGATATCGTGCACGTCAACGGCAAGGTCGATCCGTCCGACGACATTGAAACCATCAACACCGAGCTGATCCTCGCCGATCTGCAGACCATCGAGAACGCGCTGCCGAAGCTGGAGAAGGATTTGCGCGGCAAGAAGATCGAACCGGCCTACATGGAGGCCGTCAAACAGGCGAAGACCATTCTCGAAGCCGGCGAAACCATTGATAAGGCGGCTCGCGAAGGCCGTTTCGACAAGGATTCCGTCTACGATCTGCACTTGATGAGCGCCAAACCGTTCATCTACGTGTTCAACGTGGACGATGCCGAACTGCAGAACAAAGACATGCAGGCCAAGCTCGCCGCATCCGTGGCTCCGGCTCCGGCCATTTTCCTCAACGCGCAGTTCGAAGCCGACCTGACCGAACTCGACGAGGCTGACGCCCGCGAGATGCTTGCGGACGCCGGTCTTGAGGAGTCCGGATTGGATCAGTTGGCGCGTGTCGGCTACGACACGCTCGGTCTGTCCACCTTCCTCACAGCAGGTGAGAAGGAAGTGCGCGCATGGCAGATCCACAAGGGTTACACCGCCCCGCAGGCCGCCGGCGTGATTCACACCGACTTCGAAAAGGGCTTCATCA
>OIYW01001514.1_pt1 | contig 14972 bp, 17 predicted proteins | sample 1588351 | NCBI WGS metagenome assembly OIYW01 (sample SAMN03283268) | human gut metagenome | biome: human-associated habitat; material: feces | host: Homo sapiens | place: USA | collected 2013 | reverse complement strand
TAGTTTGTGGATTTCTCTGACGGTACTCGCAGAAACATATTCATTTTTCTTATTTCCCTTTACTGGATTCCCGACTGCTCTTGTCTGTAGCAATCCCTGATAATATCTTTCCATAAAACGGGTATTGATCTCTGAAAGTTTTACAAAGCCAATCATAGGCTCAATATAATTTCTGATCAGACCGATATTTCCTTCATAAGTGGATAACGCCCACTTTTCTTTTCCATATAAGGAAACGTACTCTGTAAGAAGATCAGACAATGTATTGCACTGTCTAACTACAAGAGATCCCATTTCCTGCTTATATTCAATTTCTCTTTTCCGTTTCTTTGCTTCTGCTTTTGTATCATATGTTTCCCACTTCTGTCTTCGTTTACCGGAATCATCCTTATAGTTATATATCACATTAAACTTTCCATTTCCTTCTCTAATCGATGCCATTCTAATTTCCTTCCCTTTCTTTCAACCATACTTCAAATTCATCTCTTTTTTCTCTGGATATATTTCCGATTTTTATTGCCGAAAATTTCCCATCATCAATCCATTTGTAAATCATCCCTCTACTGACCTTTGCAAGAAACGCTGCCTCGTCAAATGTCAGATATCCCAGATTTCCATTTTTACCACGATCCCCGGTTCTCGATAATCTCTTTCTCCGGTAATTTGCCAACGCAATATTTTGTTCCATCGCCAGTTCTTCATAATCATTAGTCGGATTCAATTTATAATGATCCTGGCCATCTAAAAATTTTTGAAAACTCTCTTTTGTAATCCTTTTCTTCTCTGCGATTATAATCATTTCAAAAAAATGACTATACTTAGAATTCTTCAAGATTCCATACACCTGACTTCTTGTGATTCCCAGAAGTCGCGCCATTTCCGGCATCGTTATCGTTGCGCCTTCCAGTTCTTTATCTTTTTTTCTATCTTTCTGTGTCCGATGTTTTGATTGTTTCTCATACCATTCCTGAAAAGATTTTTTTGGAATCCTAATCCAGTAATCCACAGTAACTGTTTTCACACCTTCACGCTTAATCAAATCGCAAACAGTAGTTTCACTAATTTCCAGCATCTCTGCAAATTCCCCATTTCCGGAACCGTCATCCAGGTTTTTTCCTTTGGAGGAAGTCGTTTGTATTTACCGTTTTCCTCTATTTCTGAAAGCACTTCTTCAAACGAAGTTGCTTCTATGATATCGTAATTCATCTGATGGACTCTCCTTTCTTTTCTGCATCATACATCATTTTCAAATAAAAAATTAGGATGTCGATTGCGACTTTTTCTCTCAACCAACATCCCAGATTTTTTACTCCGGCTGATTATCAAGGCAGTCATCAAAACTCTTTTTTGAAATTCTGTACTTTCCACCATCCAACTGAATCCATCGGAATTCTTTTTTCTTTAGTAATGCATAGACTGTCGGGTGACTCACATCTAAAATTTCCTGAATTTCTTTTACGGTATAACATCTTTTTTCTGGCATATAAAAAACCCTCTTTCTTCTTTCATATAGGAAGGAAAAAGATCCTTCTATATAACGAAAGGAAAAAGAGGATTTTTACAGGGTGACTAATAAAAAAATTTATACTCCACTCCTATAAATCTCATTTATAACAGCCTGCGCCTGTTCCATTTCTTTTTTCTTTATGATTTCTTCCCGGTCACTTAGAATGGCAATCATTTCATCTATTACATCTTCTATTCTAGGTTCCGCATAGCGATACAAATATCCTAACATTCTGGTCGCAGTATAATCAGTATTCAAAATATTATAAGCTATTTCTGAACAAAGTTCTTTCGGATATCCTTTGCTGATCAAAACCTTATATAATTCATCTGTTCTTTCCAATCCCATAAAGTATCACTCCTGTAAATTTCTCTCTGCTTAAATCAGTATGCCTTCCAAATGATCCAGCTCATGCTGACAAATCTGTGCGGTCCAACCGTCAAGTTTCAAATTCTGTTTCTTCCAATTCATATCCAAATATTCAACTTCTATCATCTGATATCTCGTTGTCTTACGAACTCCCGGAAGAGATAAGCATCCTTCTTCGGTTTCATAAGGCAATTCTTTTTTTACCAATACAGGATTAAACATTACCACATCTACAAATCCCATATTTACAATAATAATACGTTTTTTCACACCGATCATATTCGCCGCCATACCAACACATCCCTCGCGGTTCGCAGCTAAAGTATCCATTAAGTCTCTTCCCACTTGAATATCAGCTTTTGTTGCCGGTTCAGATTTTTGTCCCAGGAAAAATATATCTTTCATGATTGGTTTTACCATTTTCTTCATACCTCTATTCTAAAAGTCGCTTTTTTTATTGTTCCTGAATGGTAGTATAGCAGTTTTTTTACTTTTTTTCTATCTCACCCTGTTTTTTCTCCCCTGAGCCTTTCGTTATATGAGAGGGTTAATCTTTCAAGAGCAAGATTCACCCGTGTTTAACGTTATGACATTTCTGCCTCCGTTAACCTTACGGGTTTTCATCTTGATGGGGATTTCGTTTCCCGATACCCTCGAATATTTAGGCGCTGTTTGCGTCTACTGGCTTCCACCAAAAGGTGTACGCATCACTAATTTCTATATCGGAAGGGACAGCCGATATCTTAATTAGTGGCATCACTGCATGATGGAAAGATCACATGGAAGGAGGAGTATGAAAAGAAGAAAACAAACCGAATTATCACATCCTAATTTTGTCGCTGTGCGACTATCAGACACGGAGATAACGATATTAGATCAGGCTTGTGCTTCTTCAGGCACAACCCGTTCCGAATATTTGCGAAAGCTTCTAACTGAAAAGAAAATTTATAACAATGTAGAAATTGTTGCTGATATCAAATTGCTTCGGGAGCTGGTCGGACAATACGGCAAAATCGGTTCCAATCTGAACCAGATTGCAAAGTATTTTAATACTGGTGAAACTCATTCTCAGGCAATGGAAAATGAAATCCATCAATGTATCTCTGACCTCTTCCTTTTAAGAAAAAATGTTTTGGAAATGGCAGGTGATTTTCATGGCGATACTAAAACACATCAAAAGTAGAAATGCCAACTATTCAGATGCCATTGATTATCTGCTTTTCCAGCATGATGAGAGTACGGGGAAAAAGATAAAAGATGAAATGGGGCGAAGCCTTTTAAGAGATGAATTCTGCATGGATGGTCTCAACTGTAACCCGATGTCTTTTGACAAGGAGTGTAGTCTGATAAATGCAAAATTTCATAAAAACAAAAAATCATCTGAAATCAAAAGTCACCATTGTATCATCAGCTTTGATCCAGATGATAAATCAGAATGTGGACTAACCGGGGAAAAGGCACAAGAATTATGTTTAGACCTCGCAAAAAAAATATTTCCGGAATATCAGGCTCTTATTGTGACACATACCGATGGTCACAATGGTTCCGGCAATATCCATACGCATATTGTGATCAACAGCGTCCGTAAGGAAGCTGTCAGAAGGCAACGTTACATGGATAAGCCCCATGAAGAAATTGCCGGATACAAGCACCGATCCACAAATAAATTCCTAAATTATTTCAAAAAGGAAATTATGGATATGTGCATCCAGGAGGGACTTCATCAGGTTGATCTTCTCTCTCCGGCTGAAACAAAAATTACACAGGCTGAATATATGTCTCAAAAATCCGGACAGAAAAAATTAGAAGAGACAAATAAAAAAATCATTGCAGATGGATTGAAACCAACTGCCACGATATTTCAGACGCAGAAGCAGGAACTCAGGAATGCCATCAAAGAATGCAGTTCGCATTCTAAAAGCTTTCAGGAATTTCAATCTCTTCTTTTTGAAAAATATCAAATTTCCGTTATTGAAGAAAGAGGAAGATATCGTTATCTCCATCCGGATCGGGACAAACGGATTACAGAGAAGGCTTTAGGAACTCAATACGGCAAAGAACATTTAGAACAGCTCTTCTTACGAAAAAATCCGATAACCATTCTTTATGTCAGATCTCATTTACGGTTGGTGGTAGATCTTCAGAAAAATGTGAAAGCAATGCAAAGTCCCGGATATGCTCATCGGGTAAAAATATCCAATCTTCAGGAAATGGCAAATACCATTATCTATGTGCAAGAACATGGATACAATACCCAAACCGAATTAAAAAGTGCCTTTTCCGAATCTCAAAAACAGTTAGATCAGGCAACAGATCAGCTTATGGAAATGAATGCAGATTTGAAAAGCATCAACCGTCAGATCCATTACACCGGACAATATTTTGCACAGAAAGCAATCTATACCGAATTTTTAAAGGCGAAAAACAAAGGCAGATTCCGAAAGGAACACACCGCTGAAATTCAAGCATATGAAGAAGCCCGTGACTGGCTGAAATCTTTTTATCCCGATGGAAAGATGCTTCCGATCAAAACATTGAAGGAACAAAAAGCCAGCTTGCAAGAACAGATTGACCAGCAAAAATCATCCATCCGATTTCTAAAGGATCTGACACAAGATTTAAGAACCGTAGACAAAAATGTGGAAGCAATTCTCCACAACCAGGTTCCCAAAAAACAAAAGACACGGGAACCCGAATTATAAATCATTTTACGAAGGAGGAATTACAATATGACACAAAATGAATTTAATGTTGTCCTTGAACAACAATATCGAAAATGTGCCGATGTACTGGCACACAAGAAAAAAGAATACACCGGAGACCGCATTGATCGCCTGAGTGCATTTAAAATTGCTGCCTCATTACAGGGATGCACACCTAAGACTGCTCTGGCCGGAATGATGTCGAAGCATGTCGTATCTCTCTATGATATGTGTTACTCTTCGTTGCTCCAATTTGAGTTAGAACAATGGGATGAGAAGATCACAGACTGCATCAACTATCTCATTCTGCTGAAAGCATTGATAAAGGAGGAACAAGCCTATGGATCACATTGAGACAAAGATTTTAAATAGTTATACCATTCAGGAAGCAGCTCAAAACATGGTATTCGCAGCAAGGCTTACCCAACAGGGGCATTCCATTCAAAACATGGATGATCTTATGGCTCTTTATCAGAAATCTTTTACGGATAAAACTGTAGACCGGATTGCCAGTCTTCCCCATCCAACCGTACAGAAATTTACTGTGATCACCGTTGCGATTGTAGGAGCAAGCAGACGTTTTCTTGCACAGATCACTCGTCATCAGAATGAAGTAAAATTCATGAGTGCATCTCTGCAATATAGCAACTATTCAGAAAAAGCTGCATTTACGATCCCATATGAAATCCTTTTTTCCGAACAGAGATACATTGATCTCTATCTGCAAAGCTGCTTATCGGATCTCAGATGTTATCAGGAATTGTGTTCTGTGGGATTTCATCATGATTCTGCCGGATATGCTCTTCCTCATGCTTTGAGAAATATTCTGATCATCTGCGCTACACCTTATGAGTGGAAACATATGATCAGTCAGCGTATCTGCAGAAGAAATACCGACGAAACAAGAATTGTAATGTTGGACATCTGGCAGAAACTATTTGAATTTGATCCGGTGTTATTTTCACCGAAGATAGCCGGTCCTTTCTGCCAGAGGGGATGTTGTGAAGAAGGTTCTATGTCCTGTGGAATCCCCATCCCAAAAGACTGGCCTCCATTAGAAATAATGAGAGCAGATTATCCTCTGCTCGTAGAAAGGAGGGAAGCTGTTTATGAAAATTAAATTGATCGACTTTGGATTAGAGAAAGATCATTATCCATTCCGACCTCATGAAAACGATGCCGGGGCTGATGTATATATGCCTTATGACTACACATTAAAGCCGGGAGAGATTGCAAGAATCCCCTTAGGATTTGGTCTCATGATCCCGGATGGATATGCAGGTTATGTTTTCCCAAGAAGCAGCATGGCAGCAAAAGGGTTGGTCTGCGAACTTCCGCCTATTGATTCTGGATATCGTGGAGAAATTCATGCCATCATCAGTAATGTTAGTTCATTATCCCAAATACTCCGCAAAGATACCCGTGTAGGGCAACTGGTTATCACTCCCGTTCTAATCGCCGACTTTGTTCTGGATCTCGGAGAAGCAAGAGATATCGGTTCTTTCGGAAGCACCGGGGAATAAAGATCACAAAACCAGAGGTGCCGAATAATTTATGATGCGGCACCTCACACACTCAAAATAACGTACAAAAAGAGCCTGTGAAAAAATCTCTGTAAATTAAACACTATAAAGGTCTTCTATGATAAAATATATTAAATCATAGGAGGCCTTTTATTATGGCAAACAGAAAAAAAAAGTTTACAAACCAAAACCGATGACAGAAGGAAAAAGAAATCTTATTCAGAGACTACTCCAGGAATACGATATCCAATCAGCTGAGGATATTCAGGAGGCACTTAAAGATCTGCTTTCCGGAACCCCTCAAGATATGCTTGAAACAGAAATGGACAATCATCTTGGATACGATCGTTATGAAAGATCTGGTGAGCCTAATTACCGTAATGGAACAAAGTCTAAAACTGTTCGTAGTAAATACGGTGAATTCGAAGTAGATGTACCTCAGGATCGCCAAAGTTCTTTTGAACCGCAAGTGCTCCCAAAACGTCAAAAGGATATTTCTGCGATTGATGATAAGATTATTGCAATGTATGCCAAGGGGATGACTACACGGCAGATTTCAGAAACCATAGAGGATATTTATGGGTTTGAAGTCAGTGAAGGAATGGTATCCGATATCACAGATAAGCTCCTTCCAAAAATCGAGGAATGGCAGAATCGTCCTTTGTCACCTGTGTATCCAATCGTTTTTATTGATGCTGTGCACTTCTCTGTACGGGATGATGGTGTGATCAGGAAGCTGGCAGCATATGTGGTACTTGGAATCAATGAAGATGGCATGAAAGAAGTCTTAAGCATTATAGTGGGCGAAAATGAAAGCAGTAAGTACTGGCTTTCAGTATTGAACAGTTTAAAGAATCGTGGAGTTCAGGATATTCTCATTCTCTGCTCAGATGGATTAACAGGAATCAAGGATGCAATCTCTACCGCATTTCCAAAAACAGAGCAACAGCGTTGTATTGTACATATGGTGAGAAATACACTGAAATATGTTGCAAACAAAGATATGAAAGCCTTTGCAAAGGATTTAAAGACGATCTATACAGCTGTAAGCGAAGAAGCTGCGAGAAAACAGTTGGAGACTGTGACAAAGAAATGGTCCGGGCAATATCCAAATGCCATGAACCGCTGGCATGATAACTGGGATGCGATTTCTCCAATCTTCAGGTTTTCCAAGGATGTCCGTACCGCTTTTTATACTACGAATGCCATAGAATCACTAAATTCATGCTATCGCAGATTGAACAAGCAGAGGAGCGTATTTCCAAGTTCTCAGGCGCTGATGAAGGCATTATACCTGGGTACTTTTGAAATCGCAAAAAAATGGACAATGTCAATCCGCAACTGGGGAAAAGTACGTGGTGAATTGGAAATCATGTACCCTGACCGATTGAGGGGGTAATTCTAAATAATATGTCAAGAAAAAACACACCCGGATTTTTCTGGGTGCTCTTGACATGTTCATTCATTTTTGCTATTAAATAGACAACGGCTTAACCGCAGAAAACTGCCATTAAGCCGCCCAATTATCATAGAAGATCTCAATTTACAGAAAAAATTTCACACCGTCTTCAGATTATTTTTTCTGGCACACTGTTCAAAGCCGGGGCGATTGCCATCCGCAACATAGGAGGTCATCTGTACAAACATACTTACCTTGAATGAGGCATTTTGAGGAATGCGTGCCTTATGACGATTCTTCTCCAGACATCTTAGGATGCTGTTCTCTGCATAATAGGCTCCCAGAGTTTTGACATTTGTGAAATGCTTCTGATCAGGAGCCCGGAAAGCCAGATACTTTCCCCGCCGGATTTCATATCCTGCTTCTTTCATCTTCATCAGAAATTCATCAAAGGAAACGGACGACCAAATGGTACGATCTACGTTGTATTTGAGCTTTGCTTTCCAGCTGTTTCCCCGCTTGTACTCCATATTTTCTTTATAGGACTTTGCTTTTTGTCCGGTAGGCATGGACTCTTCCAGACCATATTCCCGGCAAATGCGATTGCTGAGTTTACAGATCTTGTGATAATTCCGCTTGTTAGAAACGTATTTGTGGTAATCCACAAAATTTGTTGCGTTAAAGATCAGATGGCAATGGACGTGATTCTTATCGACATGAGTGGAGAGCACATACTCATGCTTACCCTTAAGCGTTGCATCAGCAATCTTCGTTGCAATCTCATGAGCGACATTTGGATCTGTGATCTCACCTGGCTTGAAGGAAATGATCATATGCCAGGCAAGGTTGTTTTCTTTCTCCATTACATTGTCTTTTCCCATTTTTGCAGTTATAGCAAATTCCAGATCGGCAGTTTCCAGTGAACAACCATAGGAAGAAACCAGGTTCTGCTCATCGGTCTTATCCGGATTCGTGATGTAATCGACGGCTTTCTTTACTGTAGATTTGATGCCGAAGATCTTAATATATGCCATATCTCTTTTATCATCCCCTTCAATTCTTTTATTTCTTCCGGTGTGACAGCGTCAGTGGAATTGGCAAGCCTTGCCAACTGGTTCACATTCACACCGATCTTGTGCATCTCGTAAAATTGTTTCTCAAGATAAGTCGTATCTGTGTTTGCGATGATGCCATCAATAGCCATCTTACGAAGATATGCTCCCATATTTGCTGTCCTGGACAGAATCATTTTCTTACGAATCATCTTTTTCTCTTCAGCGGTTACAAAAAATTGAATTGGGATGTCTCTGGTTCTGTTAGCCATGTAAATCTCCTTTCTGAGGGATAGAGCTTTCACCTCGATTACGCTGCGCTTCATCTCGGTCACGACTGTCGCCGTATAAAGTCATCCTGAATTGTACAGTTGTAAGCAAGCTTCCAATGTACAACCAGGCTTCCTTCGCAAAGATTGTAGCTTGCGTGAAGATCGGGTAGGGATCCGGTCTTGTGACGAATGCCGGGAAGTGGAATGTCATGACACTTCCTGTCCTTGCTATTCTCTATCCCTCAACTACTAAATACAAAAATGTCCGGGGAAGTTTAGACACATTTTTGGAACTGCTTTGAAAAATTGCCCAGTCAAGGCAGATTCGGGCACAAAACACGCTCAGAGGCCGATTGGTTGTCAGGATTTTTGCACAGCTATTTGTTGTAAACTGGTAGCATCAGCAAAGGAATCAAGGAGGATGGCAAATGAAGGGATATGTTACAAACAACGGATACATGGGATATGTAGGTGGCAAGTACATTTTATTTACCAGCGATAAAGAATATTTTGAATTTATGGAAGACTAGGAGGAAGGGCAATGAGTAAGATTTATTTCACACTGACAGGAACCAAGTATTATCACGGCAACGAATTCCTGAAGCCGGGAATGAAACTGAAACTTAAGAAGGAACCGGATAACAAGTTCGATAAAGAAGCCATCGTTGTAAAGAAGGAAGGACTTGGCGAGATCGGACATGTGGCAAATAGCGCACACACGGTCATCGGTGAAAGCATGAGTGCCGGACGCATCTATGACAAGATCGGTGACACTGCAAAGGCCAAGGTTGTCCTGGTAACACCACATGGAACGATCTGCAGTCTTAGTAAGAAGAGTCTGATTGATAACAAACATAAGAAGATTGAGGAAGCAGTCGATGAATAAAGTAATTCTGATGGGACGATTGACCAGAGATCCGGAAGTAAGGTATGGAGCCGGAGAGAATTCTACTTCAGTTGCAAGATATACTATCGCAGTTGATCGTAGATTCAACAGGGAAGGAGAGCATAATGCAGACTTTATTGGCTGTGTTGTCATCGGGCGTAACTCAGAATTTGCAGAGAAAGACCTGCGCTAGAGAACAAAGATCGTATTGACGAGAAGAATTCAGACCGGCAGTTACACGAATCGTGATGGCCAGAAAGTTTATACAACGGATATCGTTGTAGAAGAGCAGGAGTTTGCAGAAAACAAAGCAGCTGCAAGTAATGGTAGTCAGGGGAATTACAGCAGACTAGCAAGTAACCCAACAGATGCTGATGGATTTATGAATATTCCAGATGGAATTGCTGATGAGTTGCCATTTTCATAAAGAGATTTGGGAGGAAAAATTATGTTTGGATTTGATAAGATGTTTGATTTTTGATTAATATATGTAAATTATTAGCTGAGGAATTACTATTTCTTAGCTATCTTAGGATTTTTATTAAATCAACAAATTTTGTTTGGTTTTCTTTGCTTCATGTTTATCATCGTTCATAATCGCTGATTATCGACTGACCGACCGAGTTGAACGCCAGAATGGGTTTATAAGGGTTTATAGAGTTTATAAGGACCAAAACATCGAAGAAATAAATCAAAAAATTAAGTGAACGTTGAAAAAGTTCACTGTTTTGCGCTGTATATGTTATAATGTAATCTGTAATAATGTATTTTGTCTGAAATTTAGGCAGAGGTATTAATATGCAGAGGTAAACAACTATGGCAGTAACGTACAAAAAGTTAAGAGAAATTATTGAAGAATTCGGCAGATAAATTTAAGAAACCAACCTAGGGGCAAGATATACGAAAGGGAGAGATGTTAATGAATACCTCGTTACTAAAAGATCTTTTTTATAAATTTATGAATGAATATGCGGAAGAACTAAATGACGCAAGAAAAACCCAAAACTATAAAAGATCTTTTGGTTCGCTTGTCCGGAAAGATATAGCTACCAGTATTGGTAATATGATTTCAAATGATACATATTTGGTTAAGGGAAGTGTTGGGGCAGGTCGTTGGACTGATGTTCCATGGATCGCTGTTTTTGATACAAGAATTACAAAATCTGCTCAAAGAGGGATTTATATTGTATATCTTTTGAATAAAGATTCAAAAGAATTATATTTGACATTCAATCAAGGAGCAACAGATGTTGCCCAGGATGGAGTTTCTTCAGATGGGAAACTGGCATTTACGGGAATTGCGTTATCAAGCGGAAATAAAACACTTGATAAACTAAAAAATAGAGCTCGAACAATCAGAGAAAAATTGAATATAACAAATGGCATTGATATAGATAATGTTGATACTGGATCGTTAGCATATAATGCGGGATGCATTTGTTACAAAAAATATACTTTAGATAATCTTCCAGATGATGAAATTCTTAAAAAAGATTTGATGGAATATATTGATATTTACCAAGAATACTATTTGAAAATACATAATAGCACAGTAGAAATAGAAGAAAATTGGTGGCCATCTTTGGAGGAATATGATCCTGGCATTACAAAAGAACGATGGCTGGAATTATTAAAGAACCCAGATATTATCACGCCAGTTTGGGGAGGTTTCCTTGCTGCGTTCTACAAATATAAAAAGGGTGTAAGCTACAAGCAAATAGGTGACGAGTATGGAAAAAGTCCATCTTCTATTATCGGTAACTGCATACAGCTGGGTAAACGTATTCATAAAGAAACAAACTGTCCTGTAAGTCTCCGTCAAAATGGACAGAATTGCTATTACACAATTATGTTCTTCGGTCGAGATGCAGATGACGAGGAGACAGGTACCTATCTCTGGAAGTTACGTACTGAGCTTTATGATGCGTTAACAGAATTTGATATCATGAGATATGAATGGAAAGAAGGTGAAGAAGTGCCGGAATTATCAATTAAAGAAAGTATGGAGCTGATCAAGGAGTATATTGCATCTAAAGGCTTCAGCTATGATGGCGAGTTGATTGAAAACTTCTATCTCAGCTTAAAGTCAAAACCATTTGTAATTCTTGCCGGCATTTCCGGAACCGGAAAAACACGCTTGGTGAGATTGTTTGCTGAAGCAATCGGAGCAAATTACAAACTGGTTTCGGTTCGCCCTGATTGGTCAGACTCATCAGATTTATTTGGACACGTAAATCTGAAAGGTGAATTTGTTCCGGGAGCTATCATTGATTATATTCATGAAGCGGCCAAATCGGAGAATATCAACATTCCATATTTCCTTTGTCTGGACGAAATGAACCTCGCACGTGTTGAATACTACCTCAGTGATTTTCTGTCTATTATTGAAACCAGACATAGAGAAGATGGTCGTGTCGTTACAGATGAGATTATTCTTGATAAAGCGGCATCAGTTACATATGGAAAGGTTATTCTTCCGGAAAATTTGTATGTGATCGGAACCGTAAATATGGATGAGACAACCTTCCCATTCAGTAAAAAGGTTCTTGATCGTGCGAACACTATCGAATTTTCTTATGTGGACCTTGTTCCTGATTTTTCTGAAGCGTTAGAGGTGGCAGAAGCACAGAATTGCAAGAATGATTTTTTGAAAACGGATTATATTACATTGATGTCAGACACAGCAACAGAAGACCGTCAGTTTGTTTCCGATATTTGTTTTGAACTTCAGGAAATCAATGAGATCTTACAGCGTGCACAGGCTCATGTTGGTTACCGCGTTCGAGATGAAATAGTCTTCTATATGCTTAATAATAAAAAAGCGAAACTGCTTGATAGGAATCTTGCTTTTGACAATGAGATTATGCAGAAGATTCTTCCGAGAATTCAGGGAAGCAGTGCATCTATTAAAGACATGCTCTGTGAATTATTTAAGAAATGTGCCGGCGATTATACCGGATTCAGCCAGGCTTCTGTTAGTGAGCAGATGCAGGTATATGTTGAAACAAAAGATTGCAAATATAAAAAATCAGCAGAGAAGATCTGCTATATGATGAGGAGATTCGAAGAGGATGGCTTTACTTCCTACTGGCTCTGATAAGCTTCTTGAAATCAGAACGTCAGATATTGATTTGGTAATTAAAAGTAAGAATATACAGACCGCTGTAGCTGCCTGTGCAGACGAGCAGTCTTCTTCTGTTGCTATCACAACTTTCGGATTAGAGCGAATTAAGGTAGGTATACAAAATATTGATTTGAACTTTGAAAATAGTGGTAATTATTCTGCGCAAACAATTAATGTTGCACCATTATTTTTTGAACAGACAGATTATGAATTGATTGTAAATAGCAGAAATGGGAAAGCTGTACATTTCTGGAATGAGAACTATCTGATCAGAGAAAAAATCGGGCCTGTCATCGAAGGTAATAACACATTGATTACAGGTATCATTAATTTTGGAAATTCTGTGGGGTATACGGATTTAGAGATAACTGCCGATGACAGAAAAGTTATGGTTCTTCGTATAGAGGTTTATCCGTCAAAAATCACTTATAAAGAAGATTATCAGCGTATGATAGCCGATGTTTCCGAAATGGTATATGCTGCTGCAATAGATTTCATGCAGAAAACGTATCAGGAGTTTTCAATTGGTGATAAACAAAATAATGTCCCGGCAATCTTTTTCCGGATTATTTCCATGATTTTTGATAAGTATATGAATGCCGCCAAGCGTATAACAACAGTTCCTCATCATAAATTGATTACTGAGCGCACGGTTGTTCCGGAATATAAAGCAAAGCGTACAGATCGAAAATCGGAAAAATGGCTTATGTCTCATCAGACAAATATAGCATTGGATAGAAGAGGGGGATTTGTTGTAAATCGTGTGCTGGCTGCACGAAAACAGATTACCTATGATACCAATGAAAACCGGTTTGTTAAGTTTATTCTGAAAGCAACAATAAGAAAATTGGAGGACTTTATTACACGATATAAGAAATCTGTGAAGAATCCAGAAGAAACAGTTCTTCTTGAGGCGAATCGAATGATTCAGAAAGTTCGAAATGTTTTGAATACCAGTTTCCTTCATGGGGTGTCTGAATATACAGCAGCGCAGAGCATGTCACTGGTATTTGGTATGGCTCCGGGATACAGGGAATTGTATAAGTACTATCTCATGATGCAGAGAGGTCTTTCTGTTCACGGGGATTTCTTCAGAATATCTGTAAAAGATACGGCTCAGTTATATGAATATTGGTGCTTTATCAAACTGTTTACTCTTTTGAAACAGCAGTATCGGTTGGTTTCGCCAGATATTATAAAAATTGATAACAGTGGTATTACAGTTACACTGGTAAAAGGCAAACAATCAAAAGCGTGTTTTATCAATCCAAAGACAGGTGAGCAGATTACATTGGTCTATAATCCTGGAGAAACAAAGACACAGACTGTAAATCAGAAACCGGATAATGTACTTGAACTCGAAAAGAAGGGTACGGAAGTATCTTACAAGTATGTATTTGATGCAAAATATCGTATTGAAAAAGAACCAGAGAGTCCTTTCTATCCGGATCCGAACAATAATCCCGGACCCAAGGTTGATGATATCAATACGATGCATCGTTACAGGGATTCCATTGTTTATGAAAATAAGGTATCCAGATTTACTTTTGAGAAGACCATGTTCGGAGCATACATCCTTTTTCCTTATGATGACGAAGAACTTTATAAAGAACATCATTTTTATAAGAGTATAGAAAGCGTAAATATTGGAGGTTTGCCGTTCCTTCCGGGAGCAACATCATTGGTACAGAAACTTTTAGATGAACTGATTTCTGATTCTAAAGAATCTGCATTTGAGAGAACGACATTCCCTCGTGGTATTGAGGAGAAATTAGCTGTAGTTGATTGGGAAAAGCGAGATGTTCTCGTCGGAACATTCCGTTCAAGACAGCAGTTTGACATCTGTTTTGATAAAAATTTCTACTACATACCGGTTAAGCAGGTAACAGATGATCGACTGCCAATTCATTATATAGCACTGTATCAGACTAAAAATAAGTTTGGTACTGATGCAGGCATTCGTTACTATGGTGAGGTTCTCAGAACAACTATTGTTCGCCGAAAGAATATCAGGGAAGTACCTTTAACACATGCAAATGGGGAAGAACCATATTATCGATTTACTGTTCGAAATTGGGAAACTCTTGATAAGACTATTGAACCGAAAGAGCATGGTTTTCCATGCGATTATACGAATA
>OIYW01001502.1_pt1 | contig 15083 bp, 20 predicted proteins | sample 1588351 | NCBI WGS metagenome assembly OIYW01 (sample SAMN03283268) | human gut metagenome | biome: human-associated habitat; material: feces | host: Homo sapiens | place: USA | collected 2013 | reverse complement strand
GGCCTTATCCTTCATCCTTTTTCTTCCTCTGTCCAAGATCTATTGTAGTCCTACACATTTTTTTGCCTTGCCGGGCAATTTGTTCTTGACTTTTGCGCCCTGCTATTGTAAGATGGATAGGCGGAACTTTGGAGACTCAGATACGCGCCTATAGCTCAGCAGGATAGAGCAACTGCCTTCTAAGCAGTGGGTCGGGGGTTCGAGTCCCTTTGGGCGCACCAAATATGGTGGGTGTAGTTCAGTTGGTTAGAGCACCAGATTGTGGATCTGGGTGTCGTGGGTTCGAGTCCCATTACCCACCCCATTTACAGGAACGGCGAATCCGCTTGGGTTGGCCGTTCCTGCCATATTGGGCCATCGCCAAGCGGTAAGGCAACGGACTTTGACTCCGTCACTGCGCTGGTTCGAATCCAGCTGGCCCAACCAAAACAGCCCTGATTGCAGCGGCACGCTGCAATCAGGGCTGTTTCTGTTTCCATGGGCGCTGCACTTGCAGCAAGATATATGGTATACTGTAAAAAACGGTGCTATGTGCACAGTGGGCTGCACCACAGGCCGAAAAACAGAAAGGGGGCCGCGGGCCTATGGCGGGCAGGAAACGGCAGCGGCAGGGCAAAAAGAAAACATGGGCACTGGCTGCGGCCGTGCTGGCGCTTTGCGGCGCGGCAGCATGGGCTGTGCTTGCCCCGCGTGCTGCCCATGTAAGCAACAGCGAGGCAAGCAGCGCGCAGGCAAACAGCGCGCAGGCAGGCAGCGTGCAGGCAGGCAGCGTGCAGACGGCGCCAAGTGAGCCTGCGCCGGCGCAGCAGGCGCCAAACGATGGAATAGATGAGCTGCAGCAGCTTCTTGCCGGGATGACGCTGGAGGAAAAGGTGGGCCAGATGTTCCTGGCGCGCTGCCCACGTCGGGATGCCGCGCAAAAGGCAGCGGAATATCATCTGGGCGGTTATCTGCTTTTTTCAGAAGATTTTGAGGGCAGAACGCCGCAGACAGCGGCCGCCGAAATTGCCAGCTATCAGGCGGCGGCCACAGTGCCGCTGTTTATCGGCGTAGATGAAGAGGGCGGCGCCATCAACCGCATCAGCCGCTTTTCCGCATTCCGCGCCGCGCCGTTTCCGTCGCCCCAGCAGCTGTATCAAGCGGACGGGCTGGCGGCCGTGCGGCGGGACACCTTGGAAAAATGCGCTTTTCTGCGCGGCCTTGGCATCAATATGAACTTTGCGCCCGTGTGCGATGTAAGCACGGAGGAAAGCGATTTTATCTATGCGCGCACCCTGGGCCAGGGGCCGCAGCAAACGGCAGCATATGCCCGCGAAGTGGTGCAGGCCATGGCCGGGCAGGGGGTGGCCAGTGTGCTGAAGCATTTCCCCGGCTATGGGAACAATGCCGATACCCACACCGGCATTGCACATGACATGCGCAGCTATGAAACGTTTGAACAGGCAGATTTTGTGCCCTTTCGTGCGGGCATTGAGGCAGGGGTCAATGTGGTGCTGGTGTGTCACAACATTGTGGAGTGTATGGACGCCGGTATGCCCGCCTCACTTTCGCCCCGCGTGCACGAAATTTTACGGCAGGAGCTTGGGTTTTCCGGTGTGATTGTGACAGACGACCTGTATATGCGCGGCATCCGGGACTTTATGGGCCCCGCCGATGCCGCGGTGCAGGCTGTGCTGGCAGGCAATGACCTTCTGTGCTGCACGGAATTTGAAGTGCAGGTGCCTGCCGTGGTTGAGGCTGTGCGGCACGGCGTGATTGACCAGGCGCAGGTGGATGCCTCTGTTTTGCGCATTTTGCGTTTGAAACAGGCGCTGGGGCTGTTGTAAAGGCGAAAAAAGGTTGCAGGCAAGGGCTTCCATTTCGAGGAAAAACATGGTATACTTCCCCCTGCGCATGCATGAAAGGGCGCCGGGCTGCCATACTATGGCCAGGACGGTGCAACATGCCGCGCAAAACCGCGGAAGGAACGGAGAACAAATATGAAAAAGCAATGGATTCACCTGATTTGTATGCTGCTTGCCGTGTGCATGCTGGCCGCGTGCGGCGCGCCGGCCAGCAGCAGCTCTGCGCAGGAAAAAGACTATGTGCAGGCCATTATCAATGCGCGCAGCAGCGAAGAAAACGAGAATGATGCCATCTATACCTGGAAAACGGGCGGCACAGTAAGCCTTGGCCTGAACCCGTATGATGTTTCGGACGAGGATGCTGCATCCACGGTGCCCATGATGCTCAGCACGCTTGGGCTGGAAGAGGATATGCTTTCCGAATATGCCATGAGCATGTCGCTGATGAACGTGCGCGCCTATGCTGTGGGCATTTTTGTGCCTGCAGAGGGCAGGGCGGAAGACGTGCAGGCCGCGCTGGAGAGTTATGTAGCGGCACAGCGCAGTGCCTTTGAACAGTATTTGCAGGATCAATATACCATTGCACAAAATGCCGTCATCGAGACGCTGCCCGGCGGGGAAGTGATGCTGGTGATGAGCGAGGACGCCGCCCAGACAGCGCAGGCGCTGCGGGATGCATTGAAATAAGACAGAAAAAAGCAAACAAAAAGGCAGGCGCACAGCGCCTGCCTTTTCAATTTCACCGGCCTGGGCATGGGCCTGCCGCCGCGCGGGCCGCCCGGCGCTGCTATTCCTGTGCGCAGGCACGCCTTGCCCTCAGGCGTTTGGCCACGGCGGAATATGCGGCGGGAAGGCCCGCTGCCGCATAGGGAATCATCATGACGGCATAACTCCAGATATACAGGCTTTTCGCCTCCCAGAACGTATGAAACACGAACCCTCCAAACACAATCACAGCGGGAATCAGCGCCTCTGCGCTCCAGCTGCGGCGGCGCAGCCACAGTGCGGCCGCGGCGCCGGAATAGGTGAGCGCCTGCACCACATCGGCCGCAAACACGGCGGCGTGGTGCATGGGCCCGGCATAAAAGGCACGGATGGCCGCAGGCGCAAGGTTGTCCAGCAGGGCGCTGCAGCTTGCCCAAAACGATGCGTAGGTGGGCTCGCACCACTGTGTCAGCGTTTTTAAACCGAAAAAGTGCGCGGCGTAGCCGGGGCTTTGCACAAATGTAAGGCAGCGCGCTTTGATCATTTCCCAGGCTTCGGCCGTGATGGCAGCGCCGTCCCCCTGGTGCAAAACATACAAAATATCGTTGTACTGGTTGAACCAGCCGGGCCCCAGCGGCCCTTCCTGAAGGCCCATGGCAATCCAGGCGGTAAACGGCTCGCCGCTGTGAAGGTCAAAGCCGCTTACCGCTTCCATACCCAGCAGCATGGCTTCGCTGGCCGCAAGGCACAGCGACACTGTCAGCGCCAGCCCGGCCAGCGGGCGCGCCTTCCTTTGGCGCAGCGCCGCCAGCGCATACAGCAGGCCCAGCCCCACAAGAAACACCGCGCTGTTGGGCTTGGCCAGAATGGCAAGCGCCATCAGGCAGCATGCCGCAAGGTAGTGGCGCCACCGCCCGCCGCGCACCGCCTGCATGGCATAGTACACGGCCCCCGCGCAGCAGGCGGCAGAAGCCAGGGTGCCGTAGATAAATGTGCTGAAAAGGGCAGTGGGAAACGTGGCGATGCAAAGCGCCGCACATGCGGTAAGGGCGGCGTGGCTTTCCGTCAAAAGCTGGGTGATGCCCAGCAAGAACCAGGTGAGCAGGGCGGCAAACAGTGCATTGCACACCTCGAAAGCAAAAAAGTGGTGGCCCATGCCGAACAATTGTGCCAATAGGGCCGCCCACAGCGTGGTGCCCAGCTGATAGGGAAACTGGGAATAATAGGCCAGCGGGCGCAGCAGGCTGTAATCGCCCGCAAGCAGGTTGCTGGCGCCATTGCACACCATGGCGCGGTCTGCCTCTGGCGCGGCGCCGTTGAACCAGGCCCATATGGCGCTGACAGCAAATACGCACAGGCACGTTGCCAGCTTTAAAGCAAAGGGCGGCACATGATGCAGGCACTTCGCCAGCCAAACGCCTGCGGCACACACGGCGCCGCAGCCCAGCGCCACCCAGGGCATGGCGGAAAACGAGAGAAAGGGAATTTCGGTATAATCTTCGGGGAAATAGGCCGTCACTACAATGCTGCACACGGCAAGCAGCGAAAAGCTAAGCGCCGTGCACCAGAAAAATACCGCGCGGCACAGCCTGTAGAACCGGTTTTTGCAAAGGGGATATTCAGGCAAAAGAAAGACACCTTTCTGTAGCTATTTTAGAAACTTTTCTTATCATATCAAATCAGAGGGGTATTTTACAATTCATTCATGGAAAAAAACGTCGGCTGTGTTATAATGTTACTGGGTTCCGAAAGCAAATTCCCCGCTGCGCCCGCCGGGCGCGGCGAAAAAAACGGTAAAGGGGTCATATCAGCATCATGAACCTGTTCTATTTTCTCACACCAAAAGCTGAGGTAGCTTACTTATACAACGATTTTACCCTTCGTCAGGCCCTTGAAAAGATGGAATATCACCGATATTCCTCCATTCCCATTCTCAACCGTGCGGGCGAATATGTGGGCACCGTGACGGAAGGCGATCTTTTGTGGTTTATTAAAAATAACGCCGGGCTGGACCTTTCCTCTGCCGAAGACACGCCGCTGATGTCTATCCCGCGCAAACACGACTATGCGTGTGTGCCCATCGATACGGACATCGACCACCTTATTCATGCCGCTATGCGGCAGAACTTTGTGCCCGTCATAGACGGCAAAAACAGTTTTATCGGCATTGTAAAGCGCAATGCACTGATTCAATATTGCTACGAGCGGTACCGCCAGGCTCCGCCGCATGCGGCAGGGCAAAACTTCTCGGGCTATCAGGAGAAAAACTGCTTGACAAATGTTCGATAGCATCGTATAATATCACTTGCCGCAAAAAGCGGCAAATGTCCGGGTGTAGCGCAGTTTGGTAGCGCGCTTGAATGGGGTTCAAGAGGCCGTGAGTTCGACTCTCGCCACTCGGACCAAGGAAAAGGCTGGTAAAACAGCCGAAAAACCGCGTAGTTAAGCCGTTTTTGGCCGCTACGCGGTTTTCTCTTTTTCTCCGTCAAATTGCCCTGTCATTTTTTTGTCGAAAAATTTGTCGAAAATTATTTTTGTCGAACAGGCACACAAAAACAGGCCGTAGTTTAACCGCTACGGCCTGTTTCATTTTAGAATTTTTTCATCCGAAAGCCCCGTCAGATAGTCCAGCGAAACTTTATAATACTTTGCGAGCACAACAGCATAAGACAAAGGCAATTCCCTGATTCCTTTTTCATATCGCCTGTAAACTTCACGCGGGCAATGCAGAATATCGGCAACCTGCTGTTGCGTCAGATCGTGGTCTATCCTCAAATCTTCTATTCTTTGCCACCGCATTGCATCACCTTCTCATTGACAATGTTACCAAACGGTGGCATAATTATTATTGTAATGCTACCATTTGGTAGCTTATATATCAGTTCAGAGGTGCTTACAATGAAAAAAATGCTTTGTGGTGTAGTGATATTAGTTCTTGGCCTATCGCTCTCTGCCTGTTCATTACAATGCCTTTCCGGTCACACTTGGGAAGAAGCAACTTGCACAACCCCAAAGACCTGCTCTGTTTGCGGAAAAACAGATGGAGAACGCTTATCGCCCGATGGTACTCACCAATGGGAAGAAGCAACGTGTACTGAGCCGAAAACTTGTAAAGTTTGCGGAGAGACAGAGGGGTATTCATTAGGGCACGATTACAATGACAAAGGCGAATGTGAGCGGTGCGGTGCGCACAAAGAATATGGCAATGCTTACGGATACTTCTCTAAATCTGAATTGCAGAGCATGGCAACCGATGCAATCGAAAATGCCGTGTATCCCGTTTATGTTTCTGATTTTGACTATTCAAATGGATACATCGAAAAGATTACCGATGAAAAAATGATGGTGGGGCAAGACAGTTTTACTGTCGTTGGTGCTGCCGAGTTTTCCAGCAATGGCACGGTTTCAGTTAGACGTTTTGTAGTCATTGTAGAACCGAGATCCTCTACAAAGTATGTCTGCAAAGATTATTATGTAGAATAACAAGCAATTCAATAGGCTACCGTCTTGGTGCATTTTTAGCACTGACGGTAGCCTATTTTTATTTTGAATATGTTGGAAAAGAATCTTGAATCAATGTGTATATTCTCTTAAAGCTGTCACAGTACAATTTTACAAGCCTTGCCCATTGCTCCGGCGTTTTAATGCTGGCTTTCAATTCATTCATAAAGGCGTCATCGTTGGCAAAAGCAAGATTGCTTTCCAACTTTTCAAAGAGTGTATCAAAATCCCGCTGCGGCATTGGCTGCGCCCTCCTGTGCAATTCGTTTCATTTCCTGCTCGGCGTCGTTGGTGTAGGGGCTTTGCTCGATAAAGGATTGTTTACTAAGCGCCCCGGCTTCGTACTGCTTGCACAGATCGGAAACAATGGCGGCGTTATCCGTGGGGCGATTGAGATTAAAAACCGCGTCCAGACTGTCAAAGCCTGCGTCGCTGAAAGCCTGCTCCGGCATAAGCCGCCGCATATATTCCCACCGCAGATAAAAGCCCTCTTTCATTTGCAGAACGGTTCTCTTTGCCTTGCTGTCAAGCTGGGTAAACAACAGTTTGAGGGAAGTTTCGGACACATTGGAAACATTGCCGTTAAATACCACGCTGGGAACTTCCGCCACGGTGTAAAACTGATTGATTAGCTGCTCAATCAAGAGTTTCACGGTGTTGTAGTCAATGCTGGCGCTTGCAAACCCAAAATTGCCGCCCTCCTCCAGATTGACACACGCGCCCACAAGATCGCGGTCAATTTTCGCGTCGATACGCTGGCCGGTAGCCACCGCCAGAGGGTTGAGCGAAAGGGTTGTAACGGCGTCAGACGCCTTAGAAAGCAGGCTTTCCAACTCGTCCACAATCGGGATAAGCGAGGACACGATGCCGCGCCCATAACAGCTATAGTCAGCCTGTACCCCGCTTGTGTAGTGGATAGGCAAGCCGGACAAGTTGCGGTATTGCGCCAATTCCTGCATTGTGCCGCCCTCGTCGCTGTATTCCGTCACGGTGTCCGGCTCGTACACATTGTAATAAGAAACACCGCTCACGGTGTCGCTCCAATGCTCCACAAAGGCCATGTAAACGCCTTTATCGTCGTAGACGGGGAAACTGTCCAGCGGGTCAAAAACTTTGCTATAGACGCGATTTTCCGCTTTATAAACATACTCAAAGGCATTGCCGTATTTAACAAGATCGTCCGCAATCTTATAGTCAATCAAGGCGTAATTGGCCCGGTTATAGCATCCCTGCAAGGTTTTAACGGCGGCGCTCTCGCCGGTCAAGGTCACGGGATTGCCACAAATATAGCTTGCGTGGAAATCCACAACCGCCGGGACAGATTGCAGAATAATTTTTGCCGTTTCAAAGGTTTCGTCTTTGAAAGTAAAATCCTTGCGCTGTAAAACCTTGTGCCGCCCTGCGAGGAAGTCCCGCACGCGCAAATACTGCGCCTGCATATACATTGCTTCGACGGTTTGGGGTACGCCTAAAATCGCTTGAATATCCATCTAATAACAGATTCCTCCTTAATACCTTTAGAGATACCACAGCCCGCTTTTGATGCCCTGCAAAGCCATCCCGAAAGCGAAAACTGCATCGTCGCCGGTGGTTCCTGCGTGTTCCATGCGCCCGCCCTTGTCTACAAAAAGCTGCATTTCCGACAATAGAGTTTTTGAGTTAATACAGACTTCGCCGTTTTCAAATGCCTCCCGAAAATCGTTTATCAAGATTGGGCGGCTTTTCTTGGTGGTTTCAAAGCCTGGCTTGCGCCGCAACTGCCCGGCGCTATCATACTGTTTGCTTTTGTACAAATTGGGATAAGCGTATTCGTTCCGCATTTTGTCTATCACGGTATGCCCCGCGCTGGCTTTTTCAATCACACAAAGAGCGCCGTTATAAAACTGCGCCAGTTTTAGCAAAACTTCGGCCAACCGATAAGGGGCAATCGTGTTTGTGTACAGTTCGGCGCATTGGTAGCCGTCGCCGTTGATAATCTCAATACAAGAGTGGTCGCAATCGCCGCCCAACCCCTCGGCCACGTCCACCCCGATATAATAGCGAACGCCCGTAACAGGCAAAGCCCAAAATTTCAGCCCTGCCATTATAAACTGTTTCGGGGGTGCTACAGGCTTCGGTAAGGTCGCAGAACGCGACTTTATAATTTTGGTATCAAACACGTTTTGCCCGGTAGTGAGGAATGCTTCAAGGGGCGTTGAGGGAAACTCTTGCTTAAACTCGTCTGCGCTGCTGTTGGCGATTTTAAGCCGCCTCCATACAATTTGCTTGATAGTTGCCCCGCGCTCAAAGAGTGCCTTTTCCTCGGCGTCCAGATCGTCAACGGTGGGCAATTTCCCGTGTCGGGCTTTCCACTTCTTGCAAAATTGCTCCTGCTCCACCGCAAACATGATTTTATCGTCAATCCATCCGTAGAAGTGCGGGGTATACAGGTTTTCGCCCTGCTCGGCTTTCGTCCAGAGATCAGAAAAGCCATTAAAGCCGTTTGCGGTGCTTTCAATAACAATTACCCCATCGGGCCGCAATGCTTGTTCAAGGGCAAGAAGATTTTTCTTTGCGCGGTCATCTTGAAAGAACGCATACTCGGATAGGTGGGCATATCGCAGAGTAAGGCCGCGGGCGACGTCCTTTGTGCCGCAAGTGCTAACAATAATCCGGCTGCCGTTTGAGAATTTAAGTTCCCCTCGGTTATTCGTCAGTTCCGGCAATCTGATACAATCGGGCAACTCCTGCCAGAGAGATTTTAACTTTTCAAAAATGCCTCTGGCGCTTTCCATGCTGTAGGACATCAGCAGGCAAGTAATGTTCTTCTCGGTGTGGCAGTAGTAGAGAGATAACGCACACGCAACGGAAGTAATACCCAACTGCCGGGATTTAAGCACAAGATTGTACTTTTGTAGATTGTTCACAAGGTCTAATTGCTGCGGGTTAAACTCAAACGGCACAAGCTGCCCGGTCTTGTCGGTGATTTTGAGAAAATACCGCGCCCACAGAACAGGGTTGGCCATTATCGCCCGCAACTTAGCCCCTGCCTTTTGGGTCTTGGTCATTCGCTTTTGTCCTCCCCGATTACATCATCAGGCACACCGTCCAAGAGGGCAAAAATCTGGCTGCCGGTGCTCTTGAACAGGGTTTCATTCAACTGCAAAAGGGCTTTCAGGCTGTTGGGGTCGTTCTCGGCCTTGATAACATATTTTTCATGTAGATCGAGAAGCTGCTGTTGGTTTTTCCGCTCCAAAAGAAGCCTAACAAGGTCTTGCACATCGGCGTCAAGCAACCACATCTTGCAACTGTCCTCGGTGAAATGCTCCGGCAACCCTGCGGCGGTTTTGAAGTCTGCAAAAGACTTCCCGGCGGGCTTGCAAGTCATACATTCCGGGGCATACCGCCAGAAAACATAGTTTGCCTTGTACTCCGGCATTGCGTCCAAAATGCGTTTGACAATCTCCGGCTTGCTTGCCCCGCGAGGCGTCAATTTAACGCTGTTGCGGGCGTTTCCGTCGCCTTTTCCTGCCATTGTATCACCGTCCTTTAAGATTAAAAGAAAACCGCCCACAGCGCCGTATTGGGGCATTGTGGGCGGCATAGTGTTAGCGTTTGCCCCGCGCTTCGGACTGCGCTAACGAGTATAAGGCTTGCATAATACGCGCCTGCAATTCCGGGTTAAGCTGCTTTGTGCCATTTTCAAGCTGTTGCAAGTAGGGGTGGCTCATATCTGCCGCCTGCGCTACTTTTCGCAGAGAATAGCCGTACCGTTCCCGGATTGAGCGCAACTCTACACGGTTCATCAGCCGGTAATCGTCTTAGCCAGCAGAACGACCTTGCTGTCGTCCAGTACCTTGTGAGCGCCGTAAACATCGGCCACAACATCAGTATAGAAAGTAGTGGCGTGGTATTCCTCGCTGAACTCCGGCTCCGCTTTGCGGGCTTTGCCGAGGCCGCCATGCTTGACAATCAATGTCTTGCACTCCGGGGCAGAACCGCTGCGGTTGCTGTTATCGGTCAGCCAAACGGGGGCACCGCGATAAAAGCCCACGCACTGACCTTGCACAATACCGTTGTTAGGGGTGGTATAGGTCAGCCCAGTGGCGGTAAAGCCGTCCATAGCCAGCAGGGACGGAAACAGCTTGCTATTGATATACACACCTGCAAACTCGTTCGCGTTTTGCTTGTCGCCAAACAGAGCGAAAGCGGCTTCCAGTTCATCCTGGGTAATAGCGTCAGCCTCCGCGCAAGCGGCTTTCAGAGTGGCCCCGGCAATCGCGGTTTCCATTAGATCGGCGTCCAGCTTCAGCGCGATAGCGTCGGCCAGATCGGTGATAGCCATATTTTGCAGGATAATATGCTTGTGCTGGGTGTTTCCAGATACCGCAGATAGTTGGCTGTATAATCTTTAGCCGCAAGGGTTTTTATTCCTCCGGCGGCGGTGCTTTCCATCGCTTTCTGCGTTGCGCTAACGGCTTCGGAAACGGTAATCTGATTAGTCTGTAGGCTAATAGCGGTTTCGGTCAGAATTGCCCCAAACTGTTGCGCGGTGTAGTGGTCACGGATAGTCTGCGCCCAATCTTGTACGCGCTCAACTGTTAAACAAGGGACGCCGAACCGCCAATCTATAAGCTGCTCTTTTTCCGGCTCCGCTATCACATCCAGTATAGCCTGCACCGTCGGGGATTGTCCTGCCTTGTCCAGAGTAGCGCAAGCGTCATAGATTTTACCCAACAGATTGAGCGGCAACATCTGCGCCGTTAAAGTTGTACGGACAATAGGCCATGCCATTTCCGGCGCTGCCATTAAAGCAACTGTTAAGCATTGTGCAGAGTTAAGCACGGGGGAAAGGTTAGGGTCATACTCACCATTGTGGGGGTGCATCAGCTGCGAACCTCCCCTCGTTTTCGCTTTCCGTAAGAGTCTCTTTTTTATACTGTTTATTTAGTTGTGGGTCGCCTGTTAACCGCTTGTTAGCCGGTGTGTTAGGTGGGCAAAGTGCATCATAATTTTTCAGCGTAATAAGGCTGTATTCCGGCGTTATTACCTGTGTTAGATCGCCTGTTGATTTTAGGTGTTTAATCGCTGTGCGCACGTTTTGTACGGTAAGCCCTGTCTGCTCCGCAATCCTGTTATAACTGGTTACAAGCTGCCCGCGTTGTATTGTTATATCCCTCCACTTGCGCGGCTCCCAGTTTGCGCCAATCAAAAGGGTAAGCCAGACTAATTGCGTGTTGGGTTTATCGTGCCACGGCCCTGTCAGCACTTCCCGGCTGACAGGGCAAAATCCTGTTTGCGTCAAGGCTTACCCTCCTTTCCGAAAATATCTAACTGCCCCGGCATAGTTGCGAGCATAGCTTTTGCACTCCGGGCGGCAAGGAATATCTGCTTTGCCCGGCTATCCATTGTGCGGATAAAATGCAAGATTTCATCCTCGCTGTTGGGCAGAAAATAGCCCTTTCCAGACGACAAAATAACCGCTCCGGCTTGGCGTTCTCGCGCTATTTGCGCGGTTATCTCGCGGACACTAAGCCCGGTAATTGCCGCCAGATCGCGGGCGGTTACAGCGTTTTTTTCGCCGTTGTGTATCAGGTCGGTAATCTCTGTGTGTTGTCCCTTAATTATCTTCTTTTCCGTTCTGTTCATTAAAAATGCCTCCGTCAAATTGGCGGGAGGCACTTGTGGCACTGTTCGCCCGATTGTCTTTCTTGATAAATGCAAACCGCAAGCCGTGCGCGGTGTTTTGATGCCCGTTAAGCACGGCGGAGATGCTGCTCCGCGGGACGCCGGTTAGCTCTGCCGCCTCGCGGATGCACGAATATTGCGCTCCTGTTGTCAGGCACACACAAGGTTTGCTTAGCTTATTTCGTTCACCTTTGTAATTTCCGGCAATATGTCCCTCACTAATTTTTGCCGCTAATTCTGCACTCACGGGCTTGCCCTTGCGTGTGTCGTACAGCCCGGCGGCCACATTAGCTGCAATTTTGGCTTGATACTCCGGGGTTGCTCTCTTTGCTGCAATCGCCGCTTGCAGTCGTTCAGTTTCGCCGGGGCGGGAAAATCTACGCTTTGCCGATTCTGACATTTTGGCCCGAGTTTCCGGGTCAGTCTGGTGGCCTTGTAGGTGTTGTGACAAGACTTTGCGCTCCTCTGGCGTATATCTTGCCCATGCTCGGCGCTTGCCCTCGGAAATGCGCCGGGACTTTTCTTTACTTGTCAAAAGCAGTCGCCCCTTTCTGTAAGATCATTTCGAGGTCAAGGAGGGAAATACAAGCTGTTCCGTCAACTTCAAAGCTGTAGGCACAAGCTGCCTCAATCAACGCCTCGGCCTGTTCTTGTGAAAAAGTAATAGGAGTTTCCACGGAAACGCGAACCGGTTTACCTCTATTCACAGCGGCATAAGCCGGGCAATGAGTGTAAAAATTATTCATTCTTTAGTCCTCCTTTGCAATGTTTCCGGGCAGATTGTGTAGCTGTTTTGCCAGTTGCTCAACATTAATTAAACATTTGCGGCCCACATAGATTGCGGGCAATCGGCCCTGCTTTGCAAGCTTGCGGAGGGTATACTCACTTAAAAGCCCTGTTTCCGCGACCTGTCGAATGGTAAAAAGATTATTTTGCACTTTGATTCCTCCTGTTCTTGACTTCCCTAAAAAATAGGTGTAAAATGATTACAACAAGAAACGATAAATAATTTTGTTTCCTGTTAAATACATTTTACCACACAATTCGCAACAAAACGCAAAATCTCCAATAAGAAACTTTTAGAAACAGAATATAATAATGTTGAATATTAGAAACGAAAAGAGGGGCTGAATTTGACAAACACAGAAGTTACAAAAAATTTCCAAACGCGATTAGAGGACTTAATTACCCATCAAATGGACGAAAGTTCTGAAAAATTGAGTCAAAGCAAGATAGCAAAGGAAATTGGAATTGAAAAAGGGTCATTGAGCAAATATCTCAATGACCAAGCGGAAATAGGAATCAACGGCTTGTGCAAGATCGCGGACTATTTCGGTGTTACCACAGATTATTTATTGGGGCGTTCTGACGCATACACTTCAGAGATTGATATTCAAACGACTTGTGCAACACTTGGCCTTGACCAATATACGGTAGAAACTATTAGGGACTTTAATCCAGAAGTAAAACACATTTTGAGTTATCTGCTGGCCTTTGAGCCTTTCAGACAAATACTCTGGGATATGCAAGAGTTAGCGGGTCTGTACATGGCAAAAAAGTTTTTGGAGGAAAAGGCATCAAGCGGCGACTATACTTGTGCGCTTGCAAATATGCGCATTGTGCCTGATAAGTTGGGATTTGCAGAATACAAAATTAATTTGAGGTTACAAGAAACTGTTTCGCAAGTTGCCTTGAATGTTTCTTCACATGATATTGAGCAGTATGCCATTACAACATCTAGGCGATGGGCGGAACAAGCCAAAAGGCAATATCTAAAAGAGTGTACGACAGATTGAAAGGGGTGAGGCCGAGGGAGATTAACGGGTAATCACTTATATATTAATAAGGAAAGGAAGGTCAAAAATTGGCAAGTATCAACATCTATAAGGACGCCAACGGTGTAATTAAATCTTGTCGCTGGCGGGCGTATCTTGGCCTTGACAAACGAGGCAAAGCCAAGTACAGCACAAAATCGGTCAAAAACACCGACCCTGCAAAGAGTGAGGCAAAACTCCGCAAGGAGTGGCAACTCGCCGCCGATGCGTGGGAAAAGGCACTCCGGGACGGCGCAGAAAGCACGAACAACGACACGTTTAAGGGCTTTGTCGAGGGTGATTTTTGGGAAATCCACGTCAAAGGCGGCAACCTTAAACCGGCTTCGGTGGCATTTTATTCTAATATGCGCCCTCGCTGCGTGGAGTATCTCGGAAACAAGAAACTGACGGCTATTAAGCAGACAGATTGCGAACGGTTTCTTATCTGGCTCAGGGAGCAGAAACAAAAAAACGGCCAGCCTCTAAGTGCTGGCACGCAAAAACATTACTTCAATTTCTTGCGGATCGTCTTTTCGTTTGCAGAAGAAAAGGGCTATATCATCAAAAGCCCCATGCGTGGCGTGAAGCCCCCGAAACAGCCCCACAGGGATGTTGATTATTTGGCCCCGGCGGATGCACAAGCCTTTATTAAGGCTTTGCAAACCGCGCCTCTGCGCTGGCGAGCAATTATGCAGATTATGATTTACTTGGGCTTGCGGCGCGGTGAAGTATGCGGCTTGCAATGGCAGGATATTGATTTTTCCGCTAACACTGTGCGCGTCCAACGCAACGTGAGCTATACAGCGGCCTCCGGCGTGGTTGTAGGTGAGCCGAAAACAGCTAACAGTTTCCGCACGTTACCCGCTCCGGCGGTGGTAATGGCAACGCTTCGGGCATGGAAAGCGGAACAGGCCAAATTCTTTCACAACCTAGCGGATACAGCAAGTACAAAGATTGTGATAACTCCAACGGCATTTGTGTTTTCTGCCGACCTTGACCCCTATAGCCCACAGTTTCCCACACATTTGACAAAAAAGGTCAAACAATTTTGCCAGGCAAATTGCCTGCCGGATATGTCACCGCACGACTTGCGTCACACTTGCGGTTCCTTGATGTTGGAAGCTGGTGTCAATCTCAAAGCTGTACAACAATTTTTAGGGCACGAGGATGCCGAAACAACCCTCAAATTCTACGCGGGCGTTGACGCTGAAAGCCTCCGCAAAGCGGGTGACAGCCTCGCAAATTCGCTCTCCGCGCACGCTTGATTTTGTCGAATTTTTTGTCGAAGAAGTTATGAAACGATACTCAAAGACACGAAAAGAAACGCCAAGAAATGAAAGGTTGGTAGTGGAAAAACCGCATAAATACGCCAAAAAAGAAGAAGATAGGAGAATATACTATTATGTCTTGGCATAAATGGGGTTCAAGAGGCCGTGAGTTCGACTCTCGCCACTCGGACCATTGAAAAAACCGCGTAATTGGGCCAGAAATGGCTTGGTTATGCGGTTTTTTCGTTTTTGTTTTCGGACAAAAGAGGACGAAAAAAGACGGA
>OIYW01001469.1_pt1 | contig 15368 bp, 12 predicted proteins | sample 1588351 | NCBI WGS metagenome assembly OIYW01 (sample SAMN03283268) | human gut metagenome | biome: human-associated habitat; material: feces | host: Homo sapiens | place: USA | collected 2013 | reverse complement strand
TTCATTTATACCAGAGACTGCAAACTAAATTTGCGAAAGAATGTTGACACTACCGAAGAAATATTGGATTTTCGACTCCTTTAGGGGCATTTCTAGGCATGAAAAAACGCCATAGGCTTTGGCCCATGGCGTTCGACACGATATTCAATTTTTGCACAAACATTATCTTCGTGGCGCTATTATCGAGTATGGCATTTTAGTTTTTTGAATTAAATTGGTTTATAATCGTAGGAAATTGACTTTACATCATATACTTTTGTGCTAGTGCACTTGAATACACTGGGATCAAAAACTGCCAAATTGAACCCCTGTTTGCGCATGGTGCTTCCATACTCAATCCCATCGTAACCTTTGCTTCGGATAAAATCACTAATGTACTGAGTGGGGAGATAATCTAGTACATTGTCGTTTCGCAAAGGTTTTGCGATCTCCTGTGCAATCATTTTTAGGTGCTCAATATTTACGGCATACTGAGTCAAATCAAAACCATAATCAATGCCAATAAACGGACTAATGCGATCAATGTTAGCAAGATTAATGACTTCAATATCTTTCAGTAGTTTAAAACTGCCTACTGTAACATAGTCATACACACCGGCTCGAATTTCATATAGTGTCGTTTCTTTTTCATCAGCGAGATACAATATGCTAATTCCAACAGGATTAACACGCCCACCCCTTGCTTTGTCATCTGGAGGTGGCCCCATCTCAGTGCGTCTGTATCCTTTTTCATCATGACAAATCCTGGAACGATATAAAGTTTCTCCCTTACGATGTGTTTTTACTGCACACCGCAAAAATGTAAAAAGTCGCTCTGTATTGATGTAGTCACTATGAAAACGGTTTTTTCTTTTTATTCCTTCTACAAAGTCAGACCAGCAGTTATTCTTCAAAATAGAGTTCTCCTCTAAGTAATCACGATCTTGACTTTGCTTAATTCCCACAGGACTATCAAATAGTTCTGGTTGATCTTCATATCGACTAGAACAAATTTTTGTAATCAGACGATATATGACGTCTGGTTTTACGGAAAAAATATTCCAATTATTATAAAGAATATTTTTAATTAGATCCGTTTGACCACGAGGAAATCCATCTGGCAATTCGGAAACAGGAGAATATATGTCCAATAATCCATCAAGAAGTTCGGCTATTGTTGTATCTTTGCCAATTTCATAAACTGGAACATTATGTTTTCCGCAAAAGTCACAGTCTCCTGTTTTTTTGTTGCCGTTGATGATTGCTTTAATTTCAGCATCAGCAAAACAATTACTGCAACAGAACATCCTTACACCTCGCTTAAGTATCTACCCATCAATTCGAGGTGATGCATGAGAGAAAGTTTTTTGACTGTTCCCAGTCCTGGATAAGACTGCTGTTCGTAGTGCTGCAAAAAGATTTTCAAACCTTCAGTCAATTGAACCGGGTGAGGGTCGGCGTTATACCATTCAGCAAGTTTTGAAACGGCTTGATAAAACTTCAACGCCGGGTTAGTAATATCTTCATTAGAATCAGAAACAAAGTGCCTTACTCTCAAAGATCCATTATTCGCAAAATACACAATATGGATTGCTACAGCATAAGGTGCAAAACCAGCCTCTAAATATTCATTGCCAACAACTGAATAGTCGGAAAATCCAACAAATCCATCTTCTTTATAATACAAATGGTCATCTGAAAAGAATTCGTCAACAACATCCTGATAATCAGCATTACGTTCCTGCTTTTCAAATTTATCGTCAAGCAAAACTTTATGGTGCCGAACTTTGCGTCTAAAAACGCTTTCATCTGGCATTAAGGCAAAGCGAGGGACTACTTCCCCAAAAGCAGCTTCATATAAATCTAAATAGTCTCGATCAGTATTTATCACAAGGAGATCCTCTTTATTGACTCCATGTTTATCCCAATGCTTCAGCAATGCCCTCGCATTTCTTTGCATTATCATAGATTTTATTATTATTGGATTTTCATACTGATCTGCAAAGCGCTGTTTATAGCCCGCTTCTTTGGTTTCTTCTTGAACATCTTGCCAATCGGACATAAATGTACCCACAGCAGGATTACGAATTACAGAAAGAGGATGATTCGTTTTAATGAAATCAGCCATAGTGTTCACAAGGGTAGGGGACAATTTAACAGGCTCGATGATTGGAATAACATAGTCTCCAAGTAAATTGTTGTTGGCAAGTTCACGTAATGCAAGTAATTCGTATTGCCGACCTCGCAAATAAGGAAAATACATATTGACTAACCTCCGTACTTCTGTTTTAGAAATTCACGAAGCTTTTCCATTTCGGATTTAGATGGGTTTGCAAAGTAAAAAAGAGATTTCAATTCATATGGAATTTGCGCCAAAGTGCTTGTCTCAATGCGGTTTCTGCGTTTCAATTGTTTTAATGACATTGCATATGCGTCTAGAATTGGAATGTTAGAAAATTGATTAAGACATTCACCATAGTAAAACGCTTGAGATGTTTCTGGAAGTTTACCATAATATTCGAGCAGAATGCGTTCGAATTCTTGTTTGTGTAATATCTTGAATATAGTAGTATGGTCTAAACTAGAGTTATTTTCGACTGGTTCTTTCCGTAGCTTGGCGCTTATGGTGTTTTTTGATGTTAGGACATAAATCCCGACGGGAGTATCATCAAGAATTGTTCGGGCTCGTTCATACTGACCTTCAGAAGTTACTACACAGACATGATTGAATCCTTTGTAGTAATCTCGAAGCTGTGTTTCAAGACGGTCAAATGTATCTAATTCGGTCTTAATTTCATAAACAACAGCTTTTCCGTTTATTAAAATAAAATCAGCCTTTGACTTGCTTATAGGAATCTGTGTTAATGCGGTTGTTGTATTTATACTATGTCGTCCAAGTAAAAGTTTGTTGAGCAATGTGTTTTGGTAGAAGTATTCGTTCCTATATGACTTAGACATAAAGTGATATATCTCACTTATTAATGTTCCATTTTCTAAATTTTCAGGATCATTTATAAATCTCTTGATTACTGCACCATATGTGACATTATTACTTGAACTTGATCTAAGCATGTCGAGAAAGACATTTTGGGTGAAAAACCGATTTAAAATAAGATTATTTTCCGGCAAACAATCACCCTCTTTCAATACTTATAATAATCCATTTTTATTATACCACAAACGCAAACTATTTGGTACCCATTTATATACACTTTTTATAGGACAAAATTTTTCGCCTACATTGACCAATCTAAAAAACAATATGTAAATATAGATACACAAAAGCCGCTGTAAGCTAATAACCTACAGCAGCTTTTGCTTTTATTCTGTTTCGTCGTCTAGTCCCTCCATCTTCAGCCAATCCTCAAAGGACTTTCTGGAGATGCGGATCATGTTGCCGATGCGGATCGTCTTGAACAATCCGGAGTTTGCGAGTTTATAGGCCGAAGCGCGGCCGATACCGAGAATGGCTGCGATGTCATTCACGGTGTATGTTCTGCTTTGGGGCGTCCCTTTTTCGTTGGTGCTCATAAAATGATCCTCCCTTGCTAATAGCATTTTCAAACGGCCCCTGGAAGCCCTCTGTCACAAGGGGTTCCTGCTAATACCTTGCTAATACGACATTTGAAAAGCCGTTGTAAGGCAGCATATTTCAGGGGTTTTTGTGCAAATTGACCTGCCTCCAGGCAGCACAACTTGCAAAGAAACAGCACGGGAAGTTATAATATGAACAATGTGCGAAATGGTACGCCGTACTCCTAAGGGTTAGTTATCGGTTCGATTCCGGTTGGGGGTGCCACAAAAGCGGCGAGCGTGCGCTCGCCGCTTTCTTTATTTCCCCCGCGGCGGCGCTCCTTTCCCAGCGGAAGGGCATCTCTTTTCTACTCGCGCCCGAAGGCCCCGTTCAGTCAAAGGCACTTGTAAAACTGCGGTAGTCATGGGCGGACATATTCACCGCCGCTTTGAACACGCGGTTGAAATACCGCACATTCACATAGCCAACCCGCTGGGCCACATCCCCCACCTTCAGGCTGGTCTCCTTGAGCAAACGCTTAGCCTCTTGAATGCGTTTGTCCGTCAACAGCTGGGTAAAGCTCTTGCCCGTGTGCTCCTTAATCAGCCGGCTGACATAGGAGGGGTTCCTCCCCACCGCGCGGGAGGCCTCCGCAAGGCCCACCGGTTCACTGTAATGGGCGTTGATAAACTCCCTTACAGCGTTCACCACCACATTGCAGCGGCTTTGCTGTTGGTTGGCCACTTCCTGGCACACCTCGCCCAGCCAATGGGAGATAGCCCGGGTGGAGCTTTCCATATCCTCTTCCCGCAGCAGGGGAAGGATCTGATTCGTCAGCTCTGTAACGCGCCCTGCCGGCACATTCATCTCATGCATTAAAAAGGATACGTTGGAGATGATGACCAGGTAAGAGCTGGCAGCATAGCCCGGCGCATCCTTCTGCAGGCCGATGACCACCTGCTCAAACTGGCGCAAAACAGCGGCCCGGTTTCCAGAGCGAATCGCGGCCACCAGGGTATGAATTGAATTCTCCGTCTCCCAGCGCTCCCCGGCGTTCTCTGCGATGTCTTCATAGAAAAGAATGTCGTTCCGGCCGGACTCCTCCAGCAGGTCCAGGCACTCGGAGGTCTGCTGCCGCAGGTTCTGGATGTTGGCCAGTGTGTGAGACACCTGGCTGATGCCTGCGGAAAGCATGCCCAAAAAGTTTTCCCGGGCATAGGAATGCACCTGTTTGAGCAAGGCAAGAACCGCCTCGCTGTCGGTAAAGGGGTCCTCTTCTGTAACGCTCCACAGGAAAAACACCCGGTTGCCAAAAACATAGGTGACGGTTTCAGGAAGAAGCTCCTGGATATATTTCTCGGTGAGGTATGTGCAGTAATACTGGCCCTCCATACGCCCGCTCTCAATGGCTGTGCTGCAGCCAACTGCCACCAGCCGGTAAGTGGTAAAGTCCAGCTGAAAGGTCTCCCGCTGCTGGTCCGCGTCCAGATAGGGGCCCTGGCGGAACAAAAGGCCCTCGATAAACTGGCGGCGCACCGTCTCCAGGTTGCTGGCAAAATACTCCTGAAACACCGTATACAGCCTTTGATGCTTTTCCTCCAGCTCCAAATTCTTCTGGGCCCGCTGCACCGAGGCAATCAGCTTGTCCGGCTCCACCGGCTTGAGGATATAGTCAAACACCCGGTTTTTAATGGCTGTTTGGGCGTACTCGAAATCTGAATAGCCGGTGATGAGGATTACTGGGGTATGGGGCCGCTTTTCATTGACATAGGCCGCCAAATCCAGGCCGCTCTTTAAGGGCATGCGGATGTCGCTGAGGATAATATCCGGGCATTTCTCATCAATAATGCGGATAGCTTCTATGGCGTTTTCCGCCAGGTAGAGCTTGTCAATGGACAGCCTGGAGCTCTCCAGCACACCCCGGATTTTCTCCCGCAGCAGCTTCTCGTCATCAACAATCAATATGGTCAAGAATGTTCTCCTTTCGTTTGTTTTTCGGGCAGAGCCCCTGTGGTCAGCTTGGGAAGGCGCACTGTCACACTGGACCCCTTCCCCTGCAAATTCTGGATCTTCAGGCCGTAGGCCTCCCCGTACATCAGCCGCACCCGGGCCTGGATATTTTTCAGGCCGATGCTTTCCTTGCCGTCATACTGGCGGATCTCCGAAAAGGAGGTGTCCTCTTGGTCGAGAAGAGCGTCGATGACCTCCTGAGGGATTCCAGCGCCGTTATCCTTCACGGTAAAGGAAATGCAATCTTCCCCTTCTTCCCCAAAGAGGCCGATCATCCCCCGGCCCAGCAAATGGGAGACACCGTGGACCACGGAATTTTCCAGCAGGGGCTGCAGAATCAGCTTGGGAAGGTAATAGTCCATCATGCTCTCGGGGATCTCGCATAAAAACAACAGCTTGTCCCCATACCGCATTTTATTGATATACATGTACTGGTCGATATGTTTAAGCTCTTCCCGCACAGGAAGCAGTTCCTTGCCTTTGACGTTGGCCCGTATCAGGTTGGCCAGGGCGGTGACGGTCTTTTTCACATCCTCCGGCCGGTTTTGATCCACCAGGCTGTTGATGCAGTCCAGCGTATTATAAATAAAATGGGGGTTGATCTGCGCCTGAAAGGCTTTCAGTTCGGCGCTTTTGACCAGAAGCTCCTTGGAGTACACCGTGTCGATCAGGTTGTCAATGCGGGACATCATGTCATTATAGACCAGGGCCAGGTCCCGGAACTCATCCTGGCTGTCCACTTGGATGAAGGGCTGCTTCTGCGGATCGTCCGTGTGGCTGATTTGCCATTGGAACCGCTGGAACTGCCGGGAGATGGTGTGAGATACCCCCCAGATGACCAACACCACCAAAATGATGGACACCAGCACCAGCCCGCCCTGGAGCGTGGTGGTGCGGTAGATGTTCCGGTAGAGCACGCTCTCGTTGATGACCAGGTAGAGGTCCCAGCCGCTGACACTGGACTGGGTGTGATGGATGCGCAGGGATTCCCCCTCTACTGTCAGGTGCTCTGTATCCGCGCCCACCTGCAGCAGGGTCTCCTCGGAAAGAGGCGTGGAATTGAACACCACCTGGTCCTGCGAGTTGACAATGAACAGCAAAGGGTCCTCGCCGCTGCCCCAGTTGGAAGCGCGGGAGGAAAACTCCTGCAAAAAGCCCAGGTTCACATCCAGCATCAAGGTGCCCAGCTCCACGTCTTTGATCGGATCCCGCACACTGCGCACCAGGGTCACCAACCCGTCAGAGAGCTCCTCGTAAGTAAAAAACATGGCCCCCCTCAAACGGCTGGCAGTCTCCTCATGGCCGTCCAGGCGGGCAGTGAACGCCCCATGGGGGATGCTGCTGTCCATCTTCCATACATAGTAATCCCCATTGACAGTCTTTAGGGAAATGCTCTCCACATAGATATCGTAGCTGATAATCATGCTGTACATGTCCCGGCGGAACTCCGTCTCCAGGTCCTCTTTGGCCTCGTCGTTCAGGCGCGCTTGGGAAATCTGCATCCGGCTTTGCAGGTTGGTGTCAAACATGAAGATTTCCGTTTCCTGCCGCAGCTTTTGAAGATAGCTGTCCACCAGCTGCACCTTTTGGTTGACATTGGTGTCCGCTTGGCGGTTGACAATGTTTTGGGTTTCTCGAAAAGAAACCCAATATACGGTCAGCAGAAAAAATAAAAAGGCCGCCAGTACCACCGGGACCAATGTGATCAACAGTTTCTTTTGAATGGCAAAGCGACTCATAAAGCGGCTCCAGATATGAGCGCCCACTTGCTTTTTCGACACCAGCAGCACCTCTCTTCCCTTTCCGCTGCGGAATTCCCGCTAATTTCCCCAAAACCTTCCGCCGGGCAAATTCATCAAATATGATATCAAAAGCATATACTTAACCGGCAAAAATGTCAAGGAACAAAAAGGTAAAAAAAGAGGCACCAAACCACAAATTTGCGGCAGTGGTCATTTTGCACACCTTTTGTTATGATGAATATAGAAATTCTGCTGTTTTAACTACAGCGAAAAATTTTGTTGAGGAAAGGATGAAGACAACCATGAAAGCAAAGAAACTGTTGGCTGTTATGCTGGCGGGCGCTCTGGCTCTGTCCGCGGCGGGCTGCGGCGGCGGTGGCGGAACCTCCAGCACCAGCGGTACCTCCAGCACGGGAGGCACCTCCTCCACCAGCGAGACCTCTTCTGCGGCCGGTGAAAGCTCTGCTGAGACCAGCGGGACCACGGCCAAGTCGGACGCCACCCTGGAGATCTGGGTGTATGGCTGGGAAAAGGCCAGCGCCGACAAGATCGCCGAGGATGTGACCGCCTATGAGGAAGAGACCGGCGTGAAGGTCACCGTGACCCCCATCGCCAACGACTCTTACTCCACCAAGATCCAGGCCACCATCGCCGGCGGCACCAACCCCGACCTGGCCTTTGTGGACGCCGGTGTGCAGAGCATGCAGCTGGCCGCCAAGGGCAAGCTGCTGGGCTTGACGGAGTATGGCGTGGACGAGTACAAAGATGACTTCTATGAGTCCGTGTGGGACACCATGGTCTATAAGGATGAGGTCTATGGCCTGCGCATCACCTCCAACAACCTGGCCCTGTTCTATAACAAGGACCTGTTCGACGCGGCTGGTCTGGACTATCCCGATGACACCTGGGAGTGGGATGACCTGCGCAACGCTGCCAAGACCCTGACCGATACCGAAGCTGGCGTTTACGGCCTGGACCTGCCTGTCTATGACAAGAACGGCGGCTACACCTGGAACTGGCTGCCCTTCCTGTGGCAGAACGGCGGCGAATTCCTCAACGAGGACCGCACCGAGGCTGTCTTCAACTCTGCCGAGGGCGTGGAGGCCCTGGAGTTCTGGAAGGCCATGGTACAGGATGACAAGAGCGTTCCCCTGCAGGCTGCCCCCACCGGCGTGAACCGGTTCACCTCCGGCATCACCGCTATGGTTATCGACGGCCCCTGGAACCTGCGCACCTTCCTGGAAGACCCTGAGTTCAAGGATTCCTTCGGCGTGGCTCCCCTGCCCTCTAAGGACGGCGAACGCGCCACTGTGGTAGGCGGCGAAGGCGTTGTGATTTTCAGCGACACCGAGTATCCCCAGGAAGCCTACGATTACCTGACCCACCTGTGCTGCTCTGACTTCACTCAAGTGTTCTGGGACAACTGGCTGACCGTTCCTCCGCAGTCCGCTTTTGCTGATTACTATGCGGATGACGAAACCTACGGCGACTACATCCAGGTCTTCTCCGACCAGATGGATTACTCCCGTACCCGTCCCTTCACTCCCTCTTGGCCCCAGATCGAAAACGCCCTGGGCATCAACCTGCAGGGCTACATGTTCGACAAGAGCGATGACGCCCAGGCCTCTCTGGACGCTGCCGCTGAGGAGGTCAACGAGATCCTGGCCGATGAAGCCAAGGAATACGGCGAATAACCACGGCACGCCATCTGAAGTGGCTGCCATTTGACCGGTATGAAAAAAAGCGGGCGGCGGCTCTTCCCGTTTGGGGAACACCGCCACCCCTTTTTTTATCAACTGGGATCTGCATTTTCTAGAGAGGAAGGCGAAGCTGCATGGAACGCGCGAAAACCAAAAACCGTCTGCAGCGCAGATGGAATTTCTGGGGTTACTTATTCATTCTCCCCAACTTTATCGGCTTTGTGCTGTTTATGCTGGTGCCCATCATCATGGCGCTGGTGTTCAGCTTTACAAACTACGATGTGATCTCCACGATGGATTTCATCGGCTTTGAAAACTACATCGACCTGTTTACCGACGACCAGTTCCTGATTTCCCTGCGCAACACCCTGTGGTACTGCGTGCTAACCGTGCCCAGCGGCGTGGTGCTGGCCCTGCTGATGGCCGTGCTGCTCAACCGCCAGCTCAAGGGCATGGCAATCTTCCGCACGTTAGTGTTTATCCCCGTCATCACCTCTATGGTGGCTGTCTCTCTGGTGTGGAGCATGCTGTATGAGGACAACAGCGGCCTGCTGAACATCCTTCTGGGCTACCTTGGCTTGGGGCCTGTGCACTGGCTGACCGACACCAACATGGCCATGATCTCCATTGCCATTATGAGCGTGTGGAAAGGCCTGGGCTACAACATGACCATCTTCCTGGCGGGCCTGCAGGGCGTGCCGGGCGAGCTGTACGAGGCCGCCACCATCGACGGCGCCAACTCCGTGCAAAAATTCTTTAAGATCACCGTACCCATGATTGGACCCACCACCTATTTCGTCACCTTGATGGCCTTAATCGGTTCCCTGCAGGTATTTGACCAGGTGAACATTATGACAGGTGGCGGCCCTGTGGACGCAACCAAGACCGTTGCCTTCTACCTTTACCAGTACGGGTTCCAGTTCTACAAGATGGGCTACGCCTGCGCCGCGGCCTATGTGCTGTTCATCCTGGTGTTCATCGTTTCGCTCATTCAGAACATCAGCTCCAAAAAATGGGCCGACCTGACCTGAGGAGGTGGAAATAATGGCAACCCAAGCAATCGCAATCAAAAAGAAAAAAAGCACTAGCGCAATCGTCCGAAAGGTGCTGCTCTACGTGCTCCTCATTATCATCGGGATTATTATGGTGGTCCCCTTCCTGTGGATGATCTCCACCTCCCTGAAGGAGCAGTATGACACGGTGAAGATTCCCCCTGTGTGGATTCCCAATCCGCCCCGGTGGCAGAACTATGTGGACCTGTTTACCCAGCAGCCCATGCTCCAGTTCATGCTCAACACCATCAAGATCGTGTTCTTTGTGGTTTTGGGCCAGCTGTTCTTCAGCAGCCTGGCCGCTTATTCCTTCGCCCGCATCAAGTTCAAAGGGCGCACGGTGATGTTCTTCTTCTACATTGCCACGCTGATGGTCCCCGGCCAGGTGACCATGATCCCCACCTATTTGATGTTCGCCAAGGTGGGTCTGGTAGATAACCATATCGTGTTGATCTTGCCCGCGTTCTTCTCGGCCTTTGGCGTGTTCCTGCTCCGGCAGTTCTTCATGTCTCTTCCCAAGGAATTGGAGGAAGCCGCCGAGATAGACGGGTGCAACCCCTTCACCACCTACTACCGCATTATGCTGCCCTTGATCGTTCCGGCCATGCTCACCCTGGGCGTGTTCACCCTGATGAACACCTGGAACGACTACATGGGGCCCCTGATCTATTTAACCACTCCTGAGAAGTACACCATGACCTTGGGCATCGCCTACTTCAAGGGCGTGTACACCACCCAATGGAACCTGGTGATGGCCGGTTCCGTGCTGTCTGTAATTCCCATTCTGGTCGCTTATCTTTGCGCACAGAAATACTTTGTGGAGGGCATTGCTTTCAGCGGCGTAAAGGGATAACTTTCCAATCGGGAAAGCTGCATCAAACAGAATACTACAATCCAGCGGGGACGGCCTTATTGGCCGTCTCGGCTGCCTAGGGGAGGTATTTTGCCGCCATGGAAACAATTCAGAGCGCCCTGCACGAGATGACCGGGCTTTCAAAACAGCTGATCCGGGGCTGTGAAAAGCCGGCTTGTGACGGCACTGTGCTCTACACGCCGGATGGTGTGGGAAACTATGACGCCCTGTGGGTGCGAGACTTCGGCTATATGGCCGAATACTGCGGAGACCTGATGGGCGCCCCTGCGCTGGAAGCCTGCCTGGACTTCATCCTGACAGGCCAGCGGGAGGACGGCTGGCTTCCAGACCGGATTGAGGCCAACGGAGAGCCTGTGTATGCTGCCGGCGCCAAGGGCGCCCCGGTGGGGGAAGCCAACTTGGATAACACGCCCTTCTTTGTATTCGCTGCGTACAGCTACTGGATGCTGTGCCAGGAGAGGGACAGGGGCCATGCTTTGGAAAAGGTGAAATCCTGGATAGACCCCATGGCCCGGGGCCTGTGGTGCATCCCCCTGTCGGAGGAGGGGCTGGTCTACAATGACCCGGCAAAGCCCCACTCCCCCTACGGGTTCACGGACACCGTCTGCAAAACCGGAAGACTGTATATGGAATCCCTGCTGTACTGGCGGGCCTGCCGCCAGTTGGCTATTCTGGCAGAAGCTGCTTCCGCTCCGAAGGACCTGCAGGCGGATTTTTCCCAGCGGGCCCAGAAGATCGAAATAGAGCTCTGCCGCCTGTACGGCCCGGATCAAGGCATTTTTTACGCAGCGGACGGCCTCTGCCGCCAGCCGGATATCTGGGGCATGGCTTACATGCTGGCCATTGGGTTTCCTTTGGAGGCTTCTGTAAAGGCCGCCGTGGAGCGGTGGCTGACAGAACACCAGCCGGAGTACCTTTATCGGGGGCAGGTGTGCCACCTGCCCGGCGGCGGCACCTGGGAAAAGCTGCTCATCGACGTGGCGCCCGGGGAATATCAAAATGGGGCCTACTGGGCCACGGCCAGCGGCTGGGTGTGGCAGGTTCTGCAACGAACCGATCCAGAAGGAGCAGGCCGCCTGCTCTCGGAGCTTTTAGAGGACTTCCGGGAGGGCGGCGCCTGCGAGTGCATCAACCGGGGCTACCGCAAGCTGCCCCAATTTGTGGTCAGCGCCACGAACATCCGGGGCGCCCTGCGGGAATGGCTGGGGCAGTCCTGAAATATCTTCGAGAGGAGTTGTATCCATGCTGAAAATCGACCAGCAAAAGATTTTATGGGAGTATGACGGGGACCTGCTTGTCATTGAGCCCTGGGGGAAAAACAGCCTGCGGGCCAGGGCTTCCCACATGCGGCCCCTGAACCTGGAACAGCCTTGGGCCCTGCTGCCCCAGGAGGAAGTCCAGGCTCAGGCCTACCGCGTCACCTATAAAGGCCACCAAGCCGTGCGCCTGGACAACGGGGCCATTTCCGCCGTCATTGAAGAGAACGGCCGGGCCTCCTTCCTGGACAAAAACGGGGAGGTGCTCCTGCAGGAGTACCAGCGGGACCGGACCATGCGGGGCACCAACTACAGCCCTATGATGATCAAGGGCCGGGAGTTCTCCCCCATGCGGGGGCCGGACAACAGCCTGACGGTCCGCTTTGAGTCCGATGAGGAGGAAAAGCTCTATGGCATGGGACAGTACCAGCAGGAAACCTTTAACCTGAAGGGGTCTGTGCTGGAACTGGCCCACCGCAACTCTCAGGTGAGCGTGCCCTTTGTGCTTTCCAGCAAAAACTACGGCTTTTTGTGGAACAACCCAGCCGTGGGCAAGGCCACTTTCGGCACCAACCACACGGAATGGGAGGCTTATTCCACCCCCCAGATGGACTATTGGATCACCGCGGGGGACAGCCCCCGGCAAATCCTCTCCCAGTACGCCCGCGCCACGGGGATGCCCTCCCCCATGCCGGAGTTCGCCACCGGGTTCTGGCAGTGCAAAATGCGCTACCGCACCCAGGAGGAGCTGCTGAACGTGGCCCGGGAGTACAAACGGCGGGGGCTTCCCATCTCCGTCATCATCATCGACTTCTTCCACTGGCCGGAACAGGGCGTGTGGGACTTTGACCCGGAGTACTGGCCCGATCCGGAAGCCATGGTGAAAGAGCTGGAGGAAATGGGCATCAAGCTGATGGTGTCCGTGTGGCCCACTGTGGACCCCAAGAGCCCCAATTATCCCACCATGATGGAGCAGGGCTACCTGGTCCACACCGACCGGGGCAACCGCACCCAGCTGGAGTGCGGCGGCTATGAGGTGTTCTACGATGCCACCCACCCCGGCGCCCGGGAGTTCGTCTGGGACAAGATCAAAAAGCACTACTATGACCGGGGCATCAAGCACTTCTGGCTGGATGCCGCCGAACCGGAGACCATCCCCTATCACTACGACAACTTCCGCTACCACATGGGCTCCGGCCTGGAGGTGGCCAACGTCTACCCCTATTACTATGAAAAAACCGTGTATGATGGCCTGAAGGCCGCCGGCGAGACCGACATCATCAACCTGGAGCGGTGCGCCTGGGCCGGCAGCCAGCGGCTGGCCACCCTGGTGTGGTCTGGCGATATCGTCTCCAGCTTCCACAGCATGCGGCGGCAGATTGTGGCCGGGCTGCACATGGCGGTGGCGGGCATTCCCTGGTGGACCACCGACATCGGCGGCTTCGACTTTGGCAACCCCGACGACCCGGCCTTCCGGGAGCTGTTGGTGCGCTGGTTCCAGTACGGGGTGTTCTGCCCGGTGTTCCGGCTTCACGGGGCCCGGGTGTTCTCCAGCGACGCCCAAGAGGGCATGGGCTACGGCGGCGCTCCCAGCGGCGCGCCCAACGAGGTATGGAGCTACGGCGAGGAGGCCTACGGCATCCTGTGCAAGTACCTGTTCCTGCGGGAACGCATTCGGGGCTATGTGATGGCCCAGATGGACCTGTGCCACCAGGAAGGTATCCCGCCCATGCGGCCCCTGTTCGTGGACTATCCCGAGGATGAAGCCGCCTGGAGCGTGAAGGACCAGTTCCTCTTTGGGCCGGACATCCTGGTCTCCCCCATCACCCATGGAGGGCAGACCAGCCGCAGCGTCTATCTGCCCAAGGGGGCCCGGTGGGTCCAGGTGGGCACTGGCCAGGTGCTGGAAGGCGGCCAGGCCGTGGAATGCGCCGCGCCCTTGGAAACCATTCCCCTGTTCGTGCGGGAGGGCGGCTCTGTAGAGGCCAAGACGCTGGAAATTTAAGGGAACTCTGGGGGCATTCCCCCAAAACCATTTTATTCCAACATATTGGAGGAGTTTGTTATGGCAGTTATTCGAGTGGGCAGCGTGGGCATTGGCGGGATCTCCCGCGGCGTCCATCTGCCCGGCATTGCGAAAAGCCCCGACCTGCAGCTGGTAGCTGTGTGCGACATCGACCCCGAGGCCCTGCGCTACGCCCGGGAAACCTATGGCATCGACGAGGCCCACTGCTTTACCGATTATCACGACCTGATCAACTGCCCCGATGTGGACGCGGTGGACATCTCCACCCCCAATAACGTCCACTTCGAGGTGGCCATGGCCGCGGCCCAGGCGGGCAAGCCCTACGCCGTGGAAAAGCCCATCACCCTGAATTCTGAACAGGCAGATGCCCTGGCCCAGGTGACCCGGGAGAAGAACGTGAAGAACATGGTGTGCTTCTCCTACCGCTTTAAGGCGGCAGCCCGCTACGCTAAGGACTTGATTCAGCGGGGAATGCTTGGTACAATCTATCATGTGGACATGCAGTACTATCAGGCTTGGGGCCTACCCTTCTGCCAGACGCCCTTGGTTTGGCGGTTCCAGAAGGACCTGACTGGCTCTGGCGCCCTGGGCGACCTGGGCAGCCATGCCCTGGACCTGGTGCGGTTTGTCACCGGGCAGGAGTACACCCGCCTGGTCAGCCACACGGGCACCTTTATCCAGGAGCGGGAGAAGCTGGACGGCTCTGGCCTGGGCCAGGTGGATGTGGACGACTTCTCCAACTACATGGCGGAGATGGACGGCGGCATCCGGGCCACCTTCCGCATCACCCGCTTTGGCTATGGCCGGGGCAACTACCAAACCATGGAGATTTACGGCAGCGAGGGCGCCATCCAGTATGAGCTGGACCACGTTGCCCCCGATACCGATGAAATTTCCATCTGCATCGGCCAGGCCAACGCAGAGGCCCATGTGTTCACCAAGCTGCCCATTCCTGACAAGTACAAGGTGGATCAGATGCAGTCTTTTGCCGACATCATCAACGGCAAAGAGGACGGCATGGCCGCCACCATTTTTGACGGCCAGATCAACCAGCACGCCGTGGACGCGGTGCTGCAGTCCAGCGAAGAAGGCCGCTGGATCACGTTGCAGTGATGCCAACAGGCCCGTGATTTTTTGAGAGGAGTTTGAATGTTATGGCAATTCGAGTGACAGTGTGGAACGAGTACCTGCACGAGGTGCAGTTCCCGGAAGTGG
>OIYW01001438.1_pt1 | contig 15739 bp, 17 predicted proteins | sample 1588351 | NCBI WGS metagenome assembly OIYW01 (sample SAMN03283268) | human gut metagenome | biome: human-associated habitat; material: feces | host: Homo sapiens | place: USA | collected 2013 | reverse complement strand
TAAGACCCCCTAATGTAGTTCTATTTTCCTACATTAGGGGGCCTTTTGTCTATTGCCCGTTTTTACTGGGGCAGTTCAGGGTGCCCTGCCTTTTTTGCTGTTTGGAAATGAAAGAAAGCCTGTTTCCTGCAAACTTCACGGAATTGCGCGGTGAAAATTTGAACAGGGCGGGTTTGTTTTTAAAGTGTAATTTGAAAACATATGACGTTGCCAGACAGTTCCGCATGAATTTTTCCGCCCAACGCTTCGGCAGTTGCTTTCGCTACAGACAGCCCAATTCCGCTGCCACTGGCTGTTTCGGAATGGGATTGATCCACACGGTAGAAACGGTCGAAAAGGTGCTTCAGTTCCGGGCGTGCAAGCTCTTCGCAGGTGTTCGATACTTCTATTACAATTCTGCGCCCTTTGCGGAAGGCTTTCAGGCTGATTTTTGCGCCGGGGGGCGAATGATTTATGGCGTTATCCAGCAAAATACTTGCCATCTGCTGCACGGCGGCGCGGTTGCTGTTGACGACCAGGCCGTCCCCAATGCTTTGGGAATAGGCCTTGCCCCTTGCCCGCATCAGCGGCAGGAAGGAATCCGCTGTCTCCCACAGTGCATCGCTGAGCGAAAATTCGCTCTTTTCCAAAGCGGGGCGCTCCTCGTCCAGGCGTGAAAGGGTGATCAGGTTTGTAATCAGCCTGGCAAGCCTGCCGGACTGCACCTGTATATTCTGTACCCACTCGTTATCCCCATGTTCCATGGCCAGCACGTCTGCGCTGGTAGATATGGCCGTCAGGGGAGTTTTCAGCTTATGGCTAAGTAGATGTAATCAAGAGAAGAAAGGGAAAGCACAATCCAGACGGAACCAGCGGTTGTGTCAAGAAATGTTTGTGGAATAGCAAGAACTTTGATATAATAGGAGCAGGAACCCGTAATCGGGAGAAAGGCAGGAGGATAAATGCACATAAGCTATAAACCCCTCTGGCATACGCTGGTTGAGCGCAATATGAGGAAAGAGGACTTGCGGATTGCCGCCGGTCTTACCACAAATATGATTGCCAACATGGGTAAAGGCAAAAATATCAGCATGGAAACGCTGGTTCGTATCTGCAAAGCCCTGAATTGTGGTATTTTGGATGTGATTGAGTTGGAACAGGATGAAGATGTTGAAGGCAAAGAATAATCTGAATTAAGGAGAACACCATATATGGAAATATTAGAATTTGGAGATAGAAACAAAAGAAAGATTATCTTTATACATGGTTTTCAATGTCCTTATCAAATATGGGAAAAATATATCGAACATTATCAAAAAGACTATCACATTATTATTCCTATAATGCCTGGACACAATCCTAAAAAGCAGGAAAAATTTTTCTCTTTTTTACAGACTTCAAGAGAACTTGAGGATTATTATATTTCCCGTTATGGTAAAAGCGTGTATGCCATTTATGGAATGTCAATGGGTGGTGTTTTGACCGCTACGTTATGGCAAAATGGACAATTAGAAATTGAAAAAGTGATTTTTGATGGTTCTCCGCTTGTATCTGTCAATGGCATTATGAAAAGAATGATGCTACAGTTCTATTTGAATATAACTCACAAGTCACAGCAAAGAGACAAAAAAACATTGGCGCAAGCGACAAAAAGTATTTGCCCACAAGAATATCTCCGGGATTTCTTACAGGTACTTGATAATATGTCAGATACAACTATTATAAATTATATCAGCGAGATAGCGAACTTTCGACTAAAGGATGATGTAGATACTCCCAACACAAAAATCTATTTTTATTATGGGACTGCTGTAAATGAACTGCTTGCAAAAAAATCGGCTCAAGTTATTGCGAAGAATTATAGCGGTAGCGTCATAAAATGCTTTAAAGGGAAAGGCCATTGCGAAAATGCTTTATTACATCCAGATGTGATGATTCAGGAATTGGATCAGGTGCTGATATAGTTAACTCAGTAAGCCATATAGAAAATAGAAAGCCAAAGCTGCCGTTGCAGGAACACCCATTCCCACAACGGCAGTTTTTCATTTCCACGGCCTACGCCGGAAGTTCATACCAGACTGTTTTATCAGCGGGGATTTCTTGAATAGCTTTTTCAAAAGGCTTCGTTCCTCTTGTGAGAGCCGTTTATATTTAAGCTGGAACGCCTTACAGAACATCTCCGTAAATTGCTGAACCCTGTCCCCCGGCGATTGCATGGCCTTTTGTACTTCCCGTATCAGTTCATCGGCGGGCGTGGTATCCGGCGCACTTTCATTGTCATTTTCGTGCGCCTTGCGTATGTCGTGGAGAATAACGTCCCATGTTTTGTGCGTCACATGGCAAAAGAAATCTTCTTCCTCTACCTGGCAGGCTTCCAATATTTTGATTGCCCGGTCTGCCGTAGCTTCGGGATGTTCTTCCAGTAGTGTCAAAAGCAAGACAATCCAGGCATCTGGCATTGAGCTTACCGCAGAGCTGCGCACCAAGAACGCTTCCACCGGCTTTGTCAATCTCATCTCCCGTTTGCCCGGGGTGGAAAACGCCACGCTGGTCAGCTACAACGGGGAATACCTGTCCTGATGGTGCAAAGCGATGGCTGCACAGAAACATACAACGAAATGGATCATAGCCATTATGGCGCTGGCGGTATGCCTCTGCCTGGCCGCTGCGGTGTATTCCGACAGGCTCGCGCCCAATGCCAATGAAAAGGGCCTGACGATGGAATATGAATCGGCTTTGTTCGACACAGGCGAAGTCATCCGCATCAATATTGTGATGGAGGAAGACGACTGGAACGAGATGCTGGACAACGCCATTGCCGAGGAATATTACCGCTGTGATGTGGAAATTAACGGCGAAACCTTTTACGGTGTGGGCATACGCCCCAAGGGAAACACAAGCCTTACCACCATAGCCGCGGACCCCAACACAAACCGCTACAGTTTCAAACTGGAGTTCGACCACTATGTGGATGGCCAAACTTGCTTTGGGCTTGACAAACTGGTGCTGAACAACAACTATGCCGACGCCACCTGCATGAAGGAAGCGCTCATCTACGATATGTACCAGTATCTTGGCGCAGACGCCTCACTTTACAACTACGCCCAAATATCCGTAAACGGAGAGTATTGGGGGTATACCTGGCGCTTGAGGCGGTTGAGGACAGCTTTATGCTGCGCAACTGCGGCACACAGGACGGGGAACTTTACAAGCCCGACAGCATGAACATGGGCGGCTTTGAAATGGATGGCGCCGGAATGGGCGCTTCGCCGCCTTCGGATATGCCCGGCGGCTTTGCCGCCTCACAGTTCTCTGGCGAGAGGCCCGAGGGGGGCGAGGCGTCAGAGGGCGGCTCTTCGGGCGGCGTTCCAGAAGACAGCGGCGGCGCCTCACAGCCCGCCGGCAGCGGCGGCTTTGCGTTTGAAGGCGGGGGCCCCGGCGGCTTCTCTCTGGGCAGGGGCGGCGCGGATCTCAACTATACCGATGACAACCTGGACAGTTACTCCACCATTTGGGAGGGCGAAATCACCCAAACAAATAGCTCTGACCGCAAGCGCGTTGTGACGGCACTGAAGAATATTTCCCAGGGCACGGACCTTGAATCTTACATGGACATAGACAACCTGCTTCGTTATATGGCCGTTCACGTCTTCTCCGTCAACGAGGACAGCCTTTCCGGAAGAATGGCGCACAACTATTACCTCTATGAATACAACGGGCAGCTGAATCTTTTTCCGTGGGATTATAACCTTGCCTTCGGCGGCATGGGTGGAAGCGATGCCACCAGCGTGGTGAACGAAGCCGTTGACAATGCCTTTGACGGCACAGATTTTTTTGACACGCTGATGGAAAACGAGGCTTACCACGAGCAGTATTACGCCTATCTGACGCAGCTGGTGGATGAGTATATAAACGGCGGCGGTTTTGACGAATTCTACAACCGCGTCCGAAGCCAGATTGACGCTTTGGTAGAGGCAGACCCCACCGCGTTCTATTCCTACGAGGAGTACGTTGAGGCGGTGGAGACACTGTATGAGGTGATAAAACTCCGCGGCGAATCCATAAGCGGCCAAACCGGCGGAACGATACCGTCCACTTCCGCAGCGCAGTCCGGCTCTGACGCGCTCATAGATGCTTCCCACATAGACCTGGAAGTTCTGGGAAGCATGGGCGCCGGCGGAGGATTCGGCGGGCAGGCGGCTCAGGAAAACCAGGCCGCATTGACGGCGCCGTCCGGGCGCGAAAACGCCGGATTGCCGGAGCTTTCTGAAAATTCGCCGGATGGCTTTGATGCCTCACAGGTTCAAAGCGGGCTGCCGGATGATTTTGACGCCTCGCAGTTTGAAGATTTTGCCTCGTCCCGGCCCGGCGGCGAAACGCAGGGGGAAGGGGAAAGCACGGGCGAGGCTTCCGCCCCGTCCTTTGGCAGCGCCCCAGGCGGGCGGGCAGGCAATGCAGCTTCCCGGCAGGCAACAGCTTTAAGCCAATATGGGCTAAGCCTGGCGGTGATAGCCATTGCGTTTTTATTCGCCGTGTTCTATCGAAGAAAGCCAAGGAGGCGCTGAGATACAGGAAAATTGATGATGTGCGGGGGCTTTCCCAAACGAAAAAGCGCCGGAAAGGCTTGTGTAGACAAGCCTTTCCGGCGTTTGTGAAAACAGGAAAAAACAACGGAAGAACCGGCAGAGCTTTTACAGCCAAACCACAGCTTCAGCCTGCCACGCCTGCGCGGGAGGCGAAGTTCGTGTCCTCTGCAAAGGTGGAAAAGCTGTACAGCACCAGCACTTTGTCGTAGCCGCCGCGCTGGATGAAGCTATCCACTTTCTCCACCGTATAGCGCAGGTCTACAATGCCAATCTGGGCATAGTTTTCCACCAGGTAGGGAATGAAGGAGTTGGCGTAGCTGTCTTTCACAACCAGAATGCTGCCCTCGCCGTTGCCCTCCAGCACAGAGTAGGCGTTGTTGCCGCGCAGGAACGCGCGGTATTTATCGCGCGTTTCAAAATCGCTGTATTCATACATCGGGCCGGTTTCCCACGTCACCTCGCCGCCTGCATTGTCCTCTACCGAAAGGGTGTTGGGCAAATCGTAATAGGTGATGGTGTCCGGCTGAATGCCGGGCTTGCGCGCGCGGGAATAATTGGTGCCGTAAAAGCCGTCCACCGTCACGGCGGGCACGGCGCTGCGGTCGAACAGGGGCAGGCCGTTGGCCCCGGCCCAGGCCTCGTAGGCATACCACGCGCCCTGCGCCGTCCAGTGGTGGTCGGTGCGGTAATAGATATACTCATCCGCGTGTGCGCCCAGCACCTCGCGCATGTCGTACGGGTTGCCGCCCGCGGCCTGCGCAGCGGCGTATATCTCGTCCAGATGGGCGTTTTCGTCCAGGCCCGGCGCATTTGCGGGCAGCTTGTCTTTCAGCACAAGGCTGGCGCTGGGCACAATCATCACGTCCACCATGCCCGGGTGGCGCTCGCACAGGTTGGCCAGCGCCGTCACGTTGCGCGCAAAGCGGCTTTCGTCCACGCCCAGAAGCTGCTTGAACAGGTAGCCGTCCTCGCCGTAGTACACATCGTTGTTCTCGGTTTTCAAAAGCGCGGCCTCGGCGTAGCTTTTCAGGTCAATCCACCCGTCGCGGAAGGCAATCTGGTCTTTTACATACGCCTCATACTGCACCATCCAGGGGTTCTGCTTGCTTACCACGCTGGCAATGGAAAAGGCGGGCTTTTGGGCAAGGTCGCGGTTTTCCAGCTCGGAATGCGCGCGTTTGGGCCACAGCGCGTCCAGCACAGAGAAGCCCATGAGAAACACAAAGAACACAATGGCGATGGGGTATGCCTTACAGGTTTGCCATATTTTTTTCACAGCACTTCACCGCCTTTCATCAGAACCGGAAATAGAGGAACGGGCTGTTGGTGGCATCCACCATATAGGCGATGGTGATAACCAGCAGCACCGCAAGGAAAATGCCCTGCAGCAGTTTGTGGCGGCGCAGCACCTTGTCCACCTTCAGGGTGATGGGGCTGGCGCACACAATGCCCACGGCCAGCAGCAGCCCGTAGTTGCGCAGGAAATACAGCGCGGAAACGCCGCCTGTGGGCACAAACAGCCGCTGCAAAAGCAGCGGAAGCTGCACGCCCACGTCGCTGCCCACAAAGAACGCCCAGCCCACCATCACCAGCAGCAGGGTATAAATGTGCGGCCACACCTTGCCCTTTTTCAAATAGGGCAGAAGAAGGGTTTTTTCCAGAATCAGCAGCACGCAGTAGTAAAGGCCCCACAAAATGAAGTTCCAGTTTGCGCCGTGCCAGAAGCCCGTCAAAAACCACACAATGGCAATGTTCACAAGCTGGCGTGCAAGGCCCTTGCGGTTGCCGCCCAGGGGAATGTATACATATTCCCGGAACCAGCTGGAAAGCGTCATATGCCAGCGCCGCCAGAACTCGGTGATGCTTTTGGAAATGTAGGGCAGGTTGAAGTTGTCGGGAAAATCGAAGCCCAGCATTTTGCCCATGCCAATGCCCATCAGCGAATAGCCGGAGAAATCGAAATAAATCTGCAACGTGTAGGCCAAAAGCCCCAGCCAAACCAGCGGGGTGCTGGCGTTTTCCAGCCCCACGCCATACTCCATCACGCCGTTCACCATATGGCCCGTCACATCATACCAAAGCGCGCTGATGCCGTCGGCCAGCAGCACCTTTTTGGCAAGGCCCAGAATGAACAGATAAACGCCCTCTTCCACACGGTCCATCGTGACGCGGCCCTTCAGCACATGCAGCCTGTCCGACACATCGCGGTATTTCACAATGGGCCCGGCAATCAGCTGCGGGAACATCACCACATAGGCGCCGAAGTCGATGAGGTTGTGCTCGGTTGGCACATCGCCGCGGTATACGTCGATGGAATAGCTCATCGTCTGGAAGGTGTAAAAGCTGATGCCCAGCGGCAGCGTCAGCGAAAGCGTGGCAATGGACGTGCCCAGCAGCGCGTTGATGTTGGTGATGAAGAAGTTGGTATATTTGAAGAACATCAGCATGCCAATGCTGCCCACAATGCTGTAAACAAGGAAGAAAAGCCGTGCGCGCTTGGAATGCGCAAACTTTTCCATGCCGAGGCCGGCGGTGTAGTTGATGAGAATGGCCAGCGCCATGATGGGGAACAGGCGCACCTCGCCCCAGGAATAGAACACAAGGCTGCACACAAACAGCACGGTGTTTTTCCACTTGGCGGGCGCAAGGTAATACAGCGCCAGCGTAATGGGCAGAAAACGGAACAAAAACAACAGGGTACTGAAAACCATGGGCGGGGCTCCTTCTGAAAAAAGAGTTCAAAAAGCCGTAAAACGGCCCGCAGGCACAGGGCGCGGCCAGGCGCGCGCAGCCCGCATTTCAAAAAGAGAACCGGTATTGGTTCGGCAATACCGGTTCCACTGGTGCGTCACAGCATTATTTCAGCGCGTCGCTGATGGCCGTGTCAATCTCGGCATAATCTACGCCTTCGCCGGCAATGGCAAGCACCACATAGTCGCCTTTCACCACCACGCGGCCGGCTTTCGTCTGCTCGTAGCCCACGGGGAATTCGTCTTTATAATTCTCCCACTGGGCAACAAGCCCGTCGCGGTAGCCCTCCAGCGCGGCCTTCACGGTTTCTGCCTGGCCGGCCTTCGCCTTCACCACCAGCACGGCGCCGGGCGCGCCGTTCGTCTTCGTGCGCTGGCCCGCATATTCCTCCACGGCGGCCTCCATATCCAGGCTCATGTCCAGCGTGAGGTCATCGTCGGTGAAATCGGTGGGGTTGTCAATGGCGGCAACGGCCTCAATGGCGCTGGCCACATCGGCCACATTATAATTCGCTTCCGAGCCGCAGCCGGAAAACAGGCCCAGGCACAGCACAAGCGTCAACGCAAAGGCAGCAAAACGTTTCATAATCTTAGCATTCCTTCCTTCTTTTCATCTGAGAATTTTGAAAAGAGTTTTACCGTGTTCATTCTACATGATGCTGGCAATATTTGCAAGGGGGTGGTAACTCATGTGGGCGTGAAATTTCAAAATAAGCACACTTGACACAGGCGTGCAGCGGCATTTACAATCAAAAGATACAGAATGGATACGAAACAGCGCGAAAGGGGGCGGGCAAGCATGCATCAGGGCACACCTTTGCGGCGCTTTGCCGCCGCGGCGTGCGCGGCAGCCCTGTGCGCGGGCCTTGCGGGCTGCGCGCCCAGCGAGCCCGTAAGCCGCACGGATTTTTTTATGAGCACGCTGGTGACGCAGCAGGCGTACGGCCGGGGCGCCGAAGAGGCGCTGGCCCGGGCGGCAGACACCCTGGGCGAGTGGGAGCAGCGCTTCTCTTTATATGAAGAGGACAGCGACGTGTGCCGCATCAACGCCGCCGCGGGCGTGCAGCCCGTGCAGGTAAGCGAGGCCACCGCCGCCCTGCTGGCACAGGCCAAGGCGCTGGCGCAAACCACAGACGGCGCCTTTGCCCTTACGGTGGCGCCCATTACGCTGGCCTGGGGCGTGCACAGCGATTCCCCCCGCGTGGTGCCGCCCGAGGAGCGCGCGGCGCTGGCCGCGCTGGTGGACGACAGCGCCCTGCAGCTTGGGCAGGACACCGCCTTTTTGCAGAAGGCGGGCCAGGGGCTGGACCTTGGCGGCTGCGCCAAGGGCGCGGCGCTGGACGCCGTGGCCGGGGTGTACGCGCAGGCCGGTGTGGAAAGCGCCCTTGTGTCGCTGGGCGGCAACGTATATGCGCGCGGCACAAAGCCGGACGGCACGCCCTGGCGCGTGGGTTTTCGCGACCCCTCCGGGGGCGACAACGCCTCGCTGGCCTCGTTTGAACTGACAGACGCGGTGATTGCCGTCTCGGGCGATTACGAGCGCTATTTCGAGCAGGACGGCGTGCGCTATGGCCACATTATGAACCCGGCCACCGGCGCGCCCGCACAAAGCGATATCGTCAGTGTGGGCGTGGTGTGTGAAACGGGGCTGGAGGCGGACGTGCGCTCTACCGAGATGTTTGTGCGCGGGCGCGATGCGGCGCTGGCCTATTTTGAGGCGGGCGGCACGGGCCTGATGCTGTGTGAGGACGGCGTGCTGTATGTTTCACGCAGCCTGCAGGGCAGCTTTGAGCTTGCGCCCGGCGTGCAGGCCACAGTGGAATTTGTGGGCTGACGCGCCCTGCGCGCAAAGCGGGCAAAAAAGGGAAAGGAAGGCATGCCATGGGCCGAAACCAAAAAGGCGCCGCCCGGCGCGTGGCGCTGCTGGGCGTGCTGTTTGCGCTGGCGGCTGTACTGTCGCTGTTCGAGGGCGCGCTGGCGGGCGCAATGGGCCTGCCGCCCGGCGTGAAGCCGGGGCTGGCCAACACGGTGGTGATGTTTGCGCTTTTGTTTCTGGGCCTGCCGCCGGCGGCGTGCCTGGCCGTGCTGAAGGCCCTGCTGGCGCTGCTGACGCGCGGCGCCGTGGCCGGCGCCCTCAGCCTGTGCGGGGGGCTGTTCAGCGTGGGCGTCATGTGGCTTTTGCGCCGCTTTGGCAAGCCCACGCCGTTCATTTTATCGGCCAGCGGCGCGCTGGCACACAATGCCGGGCAGCTTGCGGTGTTTGCCGCGCTGTGGGGCACGCGCGGCGCGCGCGCCCTGGTGTGGTATGCGCCGGTGCTGGCCGTAAGCGGGCTGGTGATGGGCGCGCTGACGGCCCTGGCGCTGCGCGCGCTGGTGCCCGCCATGAAAAAGGCAGGTTTTTCCGATATTATCAATAATTTTTATCAATAAGTACTTGACATTGTTTAGCGGCAGTGCTATGATAAAGGTGCCGAAAGGCCAAAGGAATGTGAACTGAATGGATACGGAGGGAAAGACCATTATGAAAAAATTTGTTTGCACCGTTTGTGGTTATGTACACGAGGGCGATGCCGCCCCTGAATTTTGCCCGGTTTGCAAGGCGCCCGCTTCCAAATTTGTGGAGCAGAAGGGCGAGATGACCTGGGCTGCCGAGCACGTGGTGGGCGTTGCCCAGGGCGTGGACCCGGAGATTATTGAAGGCCTGCGCATGAACTTCAACGGCGAGTGCAGCGAAGTGGGCATGTACCTTGCCATGGCCCGTGTGGCGCACCGCGAGGGCTACCCCGAAATTGGCCTGTACTGGGAGAAGGCCGCCTATGAAGAGGCCGAGCACGCCGCCAAGTTTGCCGAGCTGCTGGGCGAAGTGCTGACAGATTCCACCAAGAAGAACCTGGAGATGCGTGTAGAGGCCGAGAACGGCGCCACCGCCGGCAAGTTCGAGCTGGCCAAGAAGGCCAAAGAGCTGGGCCTGGACGCCATCCACGACACCGTGCACGAGATGGCGCGCGACGAAGCCCGTCACGGCCGTGCGTTTGCCGGCCTGCTGGCCCGCTATTTTGGCAAATAAGCCAAAAGCGCAAAACAGAATTTCCCTGTTCGTACATAGCGGCGGCAGGGCCCTGCGGGGGCCCTGCCGCTTTTCTGCGCCGGCGGGCTGGCCCTGCCGGCGCAACCCGCGCGCGGGGCTTTTTGCCCGTGCGGCTTTTCAAAGCGGCCGCCGTGTGCTAAAATGCTGGCAGGCGGCCCGGCCGCCGCAGCAAGGCAAGGAGATGCTTGGCTTTGGATGACATATTGTATGAAAAGGCAGTGGCGCTGCGCCATGCGCTGCACGCCGCGCCCGAGCTTTCGGGCCGCGAGGCGGGCACAAAGCGCATGCTGCAGCAGTTTTTGCAGGCGAACACGCCGCTTTCCATCACAGACTGCGGGGCATGGTTCTATGCGGTGTACCGCTGCGGCCGCCCCGGCGCGCGGCGCATCGCCTTTCGGGCAGATATAGACGCGCTGCCCATTCAAGAGAAAAACAGCCTGCCCTATGCCTCGCGCTGCCCGGGCGTGGCGCACAAGTGCGGGCACGACGGCCATGCGGCTGCCCTGGCGGCCCTGGCCTGCCGCGTGTGCGCCGAGGGCGCGCCGTGCGACATTTACTTTATTTTTCAGCACGCGGAAGAGACGGGCGAAGGCGGCGCCGTGTGCGCCGCCCTGCTGGAGCAGGCGGATATAGAAGAGGTGTACGCCTTCCACAACATGCCGGGGCTTGCCCAGGGCACGGTGTTTTTGCGCGAGGGCACCATGCACTGCGCCTCCACCGGCATGACGCTGCACTTCACGGGCGCGCCCACGCACGCCAGCACGCCCGAACTGGGCCGCAACCCCGCCGCCGCCATCAGCGAGCTGGTGTGCGCCCTGCCGGGCTTCACACAGCCGGCCCGGCACAGGGGCATGGTGCTGGCCACGGTTGTTCAAATTGACGTGGGCGCGCGGGCCTTCGGCGTGTCGGCCAGCGAGGGCAGGCTGCTGCTCACCATCCGCGCCCAGCTGCAAAGCGAGCTGGACACCCTGCGCGGCGCCGTGGCCGAGCTGGCGGCACGCCTGGCAAAGCGCGACGGCCTGGCACTGGAGGTGTCGTACTGCGAGGCGTTCCCCGAAACGGCCAACGCGCCCGGCCCTGTGCGGCGCGTGTTCGAGGCGTGCCGCGCCGCAGGCGTGCCTGCACAGACGCTGCAGGCGCCCATGCGCTGCTCGGAAGATTTTGGCTGGTACCTGCAAAAGCGGCCCGGCGCCATTTTCTATGTGGGCGATGGCGAGGCGCATGCGCCCCTGCACGACGCCATGTTCGATTTTCCGGACGAGGCCCTGCGCACGGCGGCCGATGTGTTCTTTGCCATTGCGCAAAGCTTCGGGGCCTGATGGCCTATTCGAACAGCTCGCGCTTTACCTGGCGGCCCGTGCGCGCAAACACCGCAAGCTGGTTCTGCGCGTTCACGGTGGCCAGAAACACGTCTTCCAGCCGGCCGGCATTCTGGGCGGCCAGCGCGCGGCGCAGCCACACCTCGTCGTTGCCGGTGGCCCTCAGGTTGCCGGCCAGCACGCGGCCGTCCATCACCACGCACACGCACGGCTTTTCCGGCTGCACGGCAAGGCCAAGGTCCTGCGGGGTGACGGGGCGCCGTTCGCTCAATGGCAGAAAGCTCACCTGGCCGTTTGTTTCCAGCACGGCGCTCTCCAGCTGGGTCAGGTCGAAATAGCCCGCCGCACGGCACTGGGTGAGAAATTCGTTGATGTCCATGCGCGCGGCGGCAAGGTTCTGCTCATACAGCTTGCCGTGCTCGAACAGCACGGTGGGCCTGCCGTTGAAAAAGCGGCGCAGCGCCATGGATTTGCACGTGCCCCAGGCAATGGCCACTGCGGCCAGGCCGTACACGGCCATGGCGGTGAGGGGCAGCCAGAAATCCTGCTCCAGGCTGGTGGCAAATTCGGCTGCAATCGAGCCAACGGTGATGCCGTTCACATAGTCGAACATGCTCATCTGGCTCATCTGGCGGTTGCCGATGAGCCTGGTGATGCAGAACATGGCCGCAAGCGAGCCGATGCTGGTGAAAATAATTTTGACGATGTCCATATGCGGTGCATCCTTTCGAGGTTTGTGCGGCGCGCGCTGCGGCCGCCTGTCTCGGTTTAGTATTTCAGGCGCGGGGCGGGTTATCCGCGCCGCGGGGAAAACGGAGGAATCATGGAACACGTTTTTATCGTGAACCCGGTGGCGGGCAAGGCGGATGCCCGCAATTTTTTGCTGCCGGAACTGGAACGGGCAAAGCAGACCCTTGGCGCTGAGGCGACGGTGGAGTGCACCACCCGCCCGGGCGAGGCAAGGGACATTGCCCGCCGCTGGGCCCAAACGGGGGCGCCCGTGCGCCTGTATGCCTGCGGCGGCGACGGCACGCTGAACGAGGTGTTTGCAGGCGCGCTGGGCTTTGCCAACGCACAGGTGGCCAGCGTGCCCTGCGGCTCTGGCAACGATTTTATCCGCACGTTTGGCCAAAGCACCCGGTTTTTGGATATTGCCGCCCAAATGACGGGGCGCGCCGTGCCCGTTGACCTCATTGAGGCCAACGGCGGCGTGTGCGCGGCCATCTGCTCGGTGGGGGTAGATTCCGAGGTGGCCTACGGCATCCCGAAATTCCGCCGCCTGCCGTTTTGCGGCGGCTCTATGGCCTACCAGCTTTCCATTGCGCTGCGCGTGCTGCGCCCGCTGGCCAAGCACCTGCGCGTTACGGTGGACGGCAGGACGTTTGAGGGCGATTACGTCATTGCCACCGTGTGCAACGGCAAAAGCTACGGCGGCGGCTACTTCGCCGCGCCCGAGGCCAGCGTCACCGACGGCCTGCTGGACGTGGTGCTGGTGAAAAAGCTCTCGCGCCTGCGGCTTGCCAAAGTGCTGGGGGTTTATCAGCGCGGCGGGCATCTGCACGGCGGCCAGGTGCGGGAAGACCTGCGCGACATCATGCAGTTTTTCCGCGCGCGCGAGGTGTCCATCTGCCCGCCCGGGGGCATGCGCCCCATTGTGAACATCGACGGCGAATGCGCGCCCGCGGGCGGCCTGCGGGCCAGAGTGCTGCCGCTTGCGGCCAGCTTTGTGCTGCCCGCGCCGCTGGCGCCCGGCGGCACAGAGGGCTGAAACCGCCGCGCGCACCGTTGTTTTTTGCGCCAAAATGGCCTGCCGGGCTTTGCCCCGGCAGGCCATTTTTCATATTCACAAAAATTTTTTATTTTTCCCTCTTGATTTTTCTGTAAAATGGGGTACAATATGTTTAGCACTCGAAAGAGCGGAGTGCTAAAACTTCGCTTTTTCAAATAACTATCATTTTGGGAGGAACGCGCAATGAGTATCAAACCTCTTGCAGACAGAGTTGTCATCAAAAACGCAGAGCCTGAGGAGAAGACCAAAAGCGGTATCATCCTCACCGGCACAGCAAAAGAAAAGCCCCAGGTTTGCGAAGTGGTGGCCGTTGGCCCCGGCGGCCTTGTGGACGGCAAGGAAGTGAAGATGACGGTGAAGGTGGGCGACAAGGTGCTCATCGCCAAATACGCCGGCACAGAAGTGAAGGTGGACGGCGAAGAGTGCGTCATCGTGCGCCAGTCCGACATTCTGGCCGTGGTGGAATAACGCGCCCGGCCCCCTGCAGAACACAAACCCATTTTTCAGATTTTTAACATCACAAAGGAGTTGTTTGCACTATGGCAAAACAGTTACTGACGGGCGAAGAGGCCCGCAAGGCCCTGAAAACGGGCATTGACCAGCTGGCCGACACCGTAAAGATTACCCTTGGCCCCAAGGGCCGCAACGTGGTGCTGGCCAAGAAGTTTGGCTCGCCCGTCATCACCAATGACGGCGTCACCATCGCCAAGGAAATTGAGCTGAAAGACGCGTTCGAGAACATGGGCGCCCAGCTGGTGCGCGAAGTGGCCACCAAGACGAACGATGCCGCGGGCGACGGCACCACCACCGCCACAGTGCTGGCGCAGGCGCTTGTTACCGAGGGCATGAAGAACGTGGCCGCGGGCGCCAACCCCATGGACGTGAAGCGCGGCATGCAGAAGGCTGTGAAGGCCGCTGTGGGCGCGTTCACCGCCAACAGCAAAAAGGTGTCCGGCTCTGCCGACATCGCCCGTGTGGCCACGGTGTCTGCCGGCGATGAGACGGTGGGCACGCTGATTGCCGAGGCCATGGAAAAAGTGGGCGCGGACGGCGTCATCACCATTGAAGAGAGCAAGACGGCCGAGACGTATTCCGAAGTGGTGGAAGGCATGCAGTTCGACCGCGGCTACATCACGCCGTACATGGTGACGGACACCGAGCGCATGGAGGCCGTGCTGGACGACGCCTATCTGCTCATCACCGATAAGAAGATCAGCGTCATCGCCGACATCCTGCCCTTGCTGGAGCAGATTGTGCAAAGCGGCAAAAAGCTGGTTATCATTGCGGAAGACGTGGAGGGCGAGGCCCTGTCCACCCTCATTGTGAACCGCCTGCGCGGCACGTTCACCGTGGTGGCGGTGAAGGCCCCCGGCTTTGGCGACCGCCGCAAAGAGATGCTGCAGGACATTGCCACGCTGACGGGCGGCACCGTTGTGTCCAGCGAGCTGGGCTATGAGCTGAAGGACGCCAGCATGGAAATGCTGGGCCGTGCGCGCCAGGTGAAGGTGACGAAGGAAGACACCACCATTGTGGACGGCATGGGCGACAAGAAGGCCATTGCCGACCGTGTGGCCCAAATTAAGGCCCAGCTGGAAGTGACCACCAGCGACTTTGACAAAGAGAAGCTGCAGGAGCGCCTGGCCAAGCTGGCCGGCGGCGTGGCTGTCATCAAAGTGGGCGCTGCCACCGAAGTGGAAATGAAAGAGAAGAAGCTGCGCATTGAAGACGCGCTGAACGCCACAAAGGCCGCTGTGGAAGAGGGCATTGTGGCCGGCGGCGGCACGGCGCCCATCAACGCCATTCCCGCTGTGGAAAAGACCATTGGCGAGCTGGAAGGCGACCAGCGCACCGGTGCGTGCATTGTGCGCAAGGCGCTGGAATCTCCGCTGCGCCAGATTGCGGCCAACGCAGGCCTCGAGGGCAGCGTCATCATCGACAAGATCCTCGCTTCCGGCAAGGTGAACTACGGCTTTGACGCCCAGAAGGAAGAGTATGTGGATATGATCGCCGCCGGCATTGTAGACCCGACGAAGGTCACCCGCTCTGCGCTGGAGAACGCCGCGTCCGTGGCCTCTATGGTGCTCACCACCGAGAGCCTTGTGGCCGACGAGCCCGAAGAGCCCGCGCCCGCTGCGCCCGGCGCGGCAGGCGGAATGGGCGGCATGTATTAAAATACGGCCCACAGCCGGCAGACGGGCTTTGTGCCCATTCAGAAAAAAGACGCCCCA
>OIYW01001432.1_pt1 | contig 15844 bp, 18 predicted proteins | sample 1588351 | NCBI WGS metagenome assembly OIYW01 (sample SAMN03283268) | human gut metagenome | biome: human-associated habitat; material: feces | host: Homo sapiens | place: USA | collected 2013 | reverse complement strand
GGAATCCGTGTTCAGTTTTTATCGGAAACCGTGCTCAGATGAGCCGGAATTTGCAAAATATATATTTCTGAAGAAAATATGGTGCAATTAAGAATAAAATATCCTAGAATTTTTGATATGTTTCCTGAAGAGTGTAAAAAAAGCAATTTATTTTATATGGAATATGACATATATAATCTAATATGGGAAAATAGAAAAAATGATGAAAAAATAGTGGAATATGAGTTATTGTATATTGGAAAATCTAATGCAGAAAAATCGGATTTTGATATTCTGAAACGACTTAGTGCGCATGAAACAATACAAAAAATAATACGAGAAAATAATTTGTATTATAGATCAAAAGAATTGTCGTTGATGATTTTTTCATTTAATAGTAAATTATATAGAGAATATGAGTTTAACTATTACAATACAAATATATTGTTGGGAAATTCGAACTGGGAAAAGGATGAAATACTTTTAAATATTAGAGAGAACCAAGAAGTGATTTTGCTTATAGAGGCTATTTTAATTAATCACTTTAAACCTAAATATAATCAACAATATATAAAACAAATATCAATAAATAGCAAAATATATCAAGTCTTTAAAAAACAAAAAATAGATCCAATATGGATAGAATTAGATTTGAGTATGGATGATGGAAAGGTAATACTAAAAACAAGAGAAAAAACAACAGAAACTAAAATGAGAATTTTAAAATGTTTAAAGAAAAATGAGAGGATTAGTATAGAATATGAGGATATATCAGATTTTATGTATGATATTTGTTAATGGATATTATTGCTAATAAGAGACACAACAGTAGAAGTAATTAAATAATTTTTGATATTAAAGAATTTAAGATTATCTAAAAAATAGTGTTGGGTAGAGTTGTTTTACAACTTTTGACTGCCAAAACATGAGAATTTATAAGAAGATACAGAAACTACAATAAAAATGAAAGTTGTAAAAAGCCTTTAAATACAGGGAAATACGACGATTTAAGGAGATATAAGAACATGATTAAAATACTATTTATCTGCCACGGCAATATCTGCCGTTCCACCATGGCTCAATTCATCTTCCAGCACATGGTGAACACCCGTGGCCTTGCCGCAGAGTTTCATATTGATTCCGCGGCTACCAGCCGCGAGGAAATCGGCAATGGTCCGCACTACGGTACTGTCAATAAGATGCGCGAGGTGGGAATTCCAATCTTGCCACACCGCGCGCGCCAGATGACGAAGAGTGATTACAAGGAATATGATTACCTTATCGGTATGGACGAGTGGAATATCCGAAATATGAAGCGTATTGCAGGCGAGGATTCAGAAGGGAAGATCCATATGCTTCTGGAATTTTCAGACGAACCAAGAGCGATTGCAGATCCGTGGTATACAGGAAATTTTGACGTGACGTATGCAGATGTTGTAGAGGGATGCGAAGCGTTCTTTGAATATTTAAAAGAACAGGGCGAGATATAGAGGATAAAAGGAGAACCAGCAATGATCATTGACATTCCGGGATATAAAAAGTTACAGATTACTACGTTATTATTGGACTATAACGGAACGATTGCGGAGGATGGAATCATCCGCCCGGCGGTAAAAGAGAGACTTCAGAAGCTTTCTAGGGAGCTTTCTATCTATGTATTGACAGCGGATACTCATGGGACAGCAAGGGCACAGTGTGAAGGTCTTGATCTTAAGGTACATACATTTCCCGTAGGAAGCGCTATGGATGCGAAGCATGCGGTGCTTGATGAAATTGGCGGTGAAATATGTGCCTGTATGGGAAATGGACGCAATGATGTGCGCATGTTCGAAAATGCGGCGCTGTCGATCGGGATTATAGATCGGGAAGGTGCGTACAGCGGACTGTTAAAAACAGCAGATTTATGTGTCAACAGTACGGAAGACGGACTGGATCTTTTGTTATATCCGAAGCGGTTGATTGCAGGCTTACGAGGATAAAATAAGTGATTAACCATGGGCTTATGAAGATAGAAGTGTTGGGGAGAATACGGATAATATAAGAAATAAGATAGAAAAAAAGAAACTTCGAAAGGAAATAGTTTCGAAGTTTCTTTTTGCTCTTAATATTATCCGCAATATTTCACAAGATCTTCTTCAAAGAATGAAACCTGTTCTTGAAGCTTTGTGAGATCTTCGGCAGAGAGACCATTTACTAGTGCGGTAAGGTCTTCTTTTGTTTTAGCCGGATTACATGGAACCTCCAGTGCAAAATCACTGAATGCACGGAGTTTCTGGAAATACATATTGGTGTCAGGCTCTTCGTGGTTATTTCTGCACATGTGATACATCATCACACAGTCTGTAGCGTCAGATTCGGTACATTCTTTGCAGATCCATTTGCCGAGATAGTAATGTTTCTGCCCGATTTTGTACAGGAACCCGGGCTGCTTTAATAATGTTTCTGTCAGCATAGGTATCCCTCCCGTTTTTCATTTTCCTATGTATACAGTAACAAATTAAACAGGAAAAAGCAAGAAATGTAAATGACATTTGGGATACACTTTCCATGGAAAGTATGATACAATAATTCACTGTAGTGTCTATATACTTTGCCACTGCGAAGGAATAAAAAAGAAGACTTGGAGGAAATGGAATGAGACCAAAGAATGCAATGCTGTTGATTTTGACAGCTTTTATATGGGGGACAGCGTTTGTGGCGCAGAGCAGCGGGATGGATTTTATGGAACCTTTTACCTTTAACGGTATCCGAAATCTGATCGGAGCAGCATCTTTATTGCCGTGTATTGTGCTGTTTAAGAAAATGAATGAGAAAAATGGAAATGTGGCAGTAGTTCCGGGGACAAAGAAAGATCTTATTATAGGAGGCGTTGCATGTGGAATTTTGTTGTTCACTGCAAGCAGTCTGCAGCAGATTGGATTGGTATATACGACAGCAGGAAAAGCAGGATTTATTACAGCTTGCTATATTGTGATCGTACCACTTCTTGGTGTTTTCTTACATAAGAAGATTGGCTGGAAGGTTTGGCTGGCAGTAGGAATTGCATTAGTCGGACTTTATTTCTTATGTATTACGGAGAGTCTTTCCATTGGGAAAGGAGATCTGTATGTATTGTTTGGAGCACTTGTATTTTCTCTTCACATTTTGGTGATCGATCATTTTTCGCCGAAAGTGGATGGCGTGAAAATGTCCTGCATTCAGTTTTTAGTATGTGGAGTGGTATCAATGGTACCTATGTTTTTGTTGGAGACACCAAGTCTGGAGAGTGTATTTGCCGGTTGGTTTCCGCTTCTCTATGCCGGCGTATTTTCCAGTGGAGTTGCCTATACTTTACAGATTGTCGCACAGAAGAATATGAATCCTGCCATCGCTTCTCTTATATTAAGTATGGAATCCTGTTTTGCAGTGCTTGCAGGCTGGCTGATACTTGGAGAACAGTTGTCCACAAGAGAGAGTGCAGGGTGTGTTTTAATGTTTGCAGCTGTAATTCTGGCTCAGCTTCCTGAGAAAAAGTCAGAAGCAACGAAAGTAGTAAAAGAAAATGTAAGTGAAGCTTAGAGAAACAATTATATGATCAAAGCAAGTTATAAGGAGACAAGAATATGAGATTCGTAATTCAAAGAGTAACAGAGAGTGAAGTGAAGGTAGATGGAGAGACATTGGGAAAGATTGGCAAAGGATTTATGGTGCTGATCGGTGTCAGTGATTCGGATACGAAAGAGATTGCCGATAAGATGGTAAAGAAAATGTTAGGGCTTCGCATTTTTGAAGATGAGCAGGGAAAGACAAACCTGTCTTTAGACAGTGTGGGCGGTGAACTCCTTTTGATTTCTCAGTTTACGTTATATGCGAATTGTAAAAAAGGAAATCGTCCAAGCTTCATAGAAGCCGGTGCGCCGGATATGGCAAATGATATGTATGAATACATTATTGCCAAGTGTAAGGAACAGGTGGAAGTTGTTGAGCGAGGTCAGTTTGGAGCAGATATGAAAGTAAGTCTTGTAAATGATGGACCATTTACCATTATTTTAGACTCAGACACTTTATAAAATATAGAACGATACAAGGATGGATGTCAGAGAGCGCATCCATCTTTTTTTGTCGGAATATAGTTAAAAGATTAATTATTTATATGCTAATATGCCCATATAAAATGTTAAAAAAGTATAAAAATGTTGACACTATTAGTAAATACAACTAATATATTTGTTAGATTTCTAATTAATTGGAGGAGGTGCATTATGAAGAATGATAATGATGTGCCGGTTTTTATGCTTATGCATCAAATCGTACATCTTGGAAGATACCGGGCAATGAAGGAAATGACGTCCTTTGAACTGAAGCCCAATCAAGTTGGCATTTTATTTATATTGGAATGTAAAGGCAAGCTGTCGCAGAAGGAGCTTGCAGCGAAGATCGGAGTGACACCTCCGTCTATGACCGTAGCCCTTAGAAAGCTGGAGGAGCAGGGATTTATTGTAAGAGAACCGGACGAAGAAGATCAGAGAGTGGTTCGTATCTGTCTTTCGGAAAAAGGGAAAGATTGTATTGAAGAGATTCACAGGTCAATGGATGGAATGGAAGAGCTTGTTTATAGAGGAATGTCACATGAAGAAAGGCTTTTATTTCGCAGATTGCTGTTAGAAGCAAGAAACAATTTAATGATCTAGAAAGGAATGACAGAACATGACAAAATTATTGAAATTTTTGAAGCCGTATGCCGGAGCGGTGGCAGCGATTATCTGTGTGTTGATCGTTCAGGCTTATTGTGACCTGTCTCTGCCGGCATATACTTCGGATATTGTAAATGTAGGAATTCAGCAAAGTGGAATTGATGAAAAGGTTCCGGAACAGATTTCCGAAGAGGATTTAGGGAAGCTTTTGATGCTTGTGCCTTCTGACCAACAGGAAGAGGTACAAAATGCCTATGAGGAAAGCAAAGCAGATCATAGTTATGACGGGAAGGTATTTTCGTTAAAAGAATCTGTGAAAGAAGACAAAGAGAAATTGGAAAGTCTGGAAGAGGTGCTTGCAAAACCAATGCTTCTGGCGGCAGGCTCTGCTTTTGACAGTGACATGGCAGGGCAGCTTCAGGCAAATATGCAGCAGCCGATGCAGCCTGAGCAGAGAGAGGAGATGCTGAAAGAATTATATAAACAGATGGAGAAAGTTCCCGATATGATGTTGGAACAGTCTGCGCCGGTTTACATTAAAGGACTTTACGAAAATATTGGAATTGATACAGATAAAATAGAGACGCATTATATTCTGAACACAGGCGGGAAGATGCTCGCACTTGCAGGTCTTGGCATGGTTGCCAGTGTCCTCGTCGGACTGCTTGCATCCAGAGTCGGCGCCAGTGTGGGAAGAGGGCTTAGAAGAGATGTCTTCCGCAAAGTGGTAGGATTTTCCAACGGAGAATTTGATAAGTTCTCTACAGCGTCACTGATCACAAGGAGCACCAATGACATCCAACAGATTCAGCTTCTTACGGTAATGATTCTGCGAATGGTGCTGTATGCTCCGATTCTTGCGATCGGCGGTATTTATCAAGTGTTCCATACTAATGTGGATATGTCTTGGATTATTGCGCTTGCAGTCGGAATTATTATCGCCATTGTATTAGTATTGTTTTTGATCGTAATGCCGAAGTTTAAAGTCGTGCAGAATCAGGTGGACCGCCTGAATCTTGTGAGCAGAGAGATTTTAACCGGACTTCCGGTCATTCGGGCATTTAGTACGCAGAAGCATGAGGAAGAGAGATTTGACGAAGCAAACAAAGCGCTGACAAAGACGAATTTATTTGTCAACAGAGCGATGACGTTCATGATGCCTCTTATGATGCTTGTCATGAATGCGATTTCCATCCTTATAATCTGGGTTGGCGGACACAGCATTAATGATGGAGCAATGCAGGTTGGAGATATGATGGCGTTTATTCAATATACAATGCAGATCATCATGTCCTTCCTTATGATCTGTATGATTTCCGTAATGCTTCCGAGAGCAGCAGTATCAGCGACTCGTGTGGATGAAGTCCTGACCAGTGATACACTGATTCATGATCCGAAAGAACCGGATAGATTTGATGAGCAAGGAAATGGAGAAGTTTCTTTTGACCATGTATCGTTTCGATATCCAGGCGCGGAAGAAGATGTACTCCATGATATTACCTTTACGGCAAAGCCGGGGCAGACAACTGCATTTATCGGAAGTACAGGAAGCGGAAAATCAACGCTTGTGAATTTGATCCCACGGTTTTATGACGTGACAGAGGGTAAGATTACCATCGACGGAAAAGATATCAGAGAAGTGTCTCAGCATGATCTCAGAGATCGTCTTGGTTATGTACCGCAGAAAGGGGTACTTTTCTCCGGTGATATTGCATCAAATATTTTATATGGAAATCCAGATGGTAGCGAAGCGGAAATGGAGGAAGCGGCTCAGATCGCGCAGGCGGAAGAATTTATTTCTCATAAGCAAAAGAAATACCACAGCCCGATCGCGCAGGGCGGGTCCAATGTGTCCGGTGGACAGAAGCAGAGGCTTTCCATTGCGAGAGCGATCGCAAAGCATCCGGATGTATATATTTTCGATGACAGCTTTTCTGCGCTTGACTATAAGACCGATGTAACTCTTCGACAGGCATTGAAGAAAAAGACGAAGGACAGCACGGTACTCATTGTGGCGCAGAGAATCAGTACGATTCTTCATGCGGAACAGATCATTGTTCTGGATGACGGCAAAGTTGCGGGTATCGGTACGCATAAGGAATTGTTGAAAAATTGTGAAACATATTACCAGATTGCCGCTTCTCAGTTGTCTGAGAAGGAATTAGAAGCAGACATGAAGGAGGTGGGCTAAGATGGCAGGAAGAGGACATGGAGGACATGGGCATGGTCCAATGTCCACAGAGCGGGCAAAAGATTTCAAAGGAACGATGAAAAAGCTGATGGCATATCTTGGAAATTATAAGATTGCAATCGCATTTGTTATGATCTTTGCCATTGGAAGTACCATTTTTAATATTGTAGGACCGAAGATTTTAGGAAAAGCAACAACCGAGATTTTTAACGGACTGGTAGGTAAGATTTCCGGTGGAGCGGGAATTGATTTTACATCTATTGGGAAAATCCTTACGATGCTCCTTGGTCTGTATTTACTAAGTGCGGCATTTTCCTTTATTCAAGGGTATATTATGACAGGGGTATCACAGAAATTAACTTATCGGATGCGAAAAGAGATTTCGGAGAAGATCAACCGCATGCCGATGAATTACTTTGATAAAATGACGCATGGTGAAGTGCTTTCTCGTATTACCAACGATGTGGATACACTGAGTATGAGCCTGAATCAGAGCGTGACGCAGCTGATTACTTCTGTGACCATGCTGATCGGTGTACTTGTCATGATGTTGAGTATCAGTCCCATGATGACGCTTGTAACTTTGCTGATTCTTCCGCTTTCCGTCGGCTTGATTTCAGCAATTGTAAAGCGGTCCCAGAAATATTTCAAAAGTCAGCAGGAATATCTCGGCCATGTAAATGGACAGGTGGAAGAGGTGTATGGCGGACACAATATCGTTAAAGCATTCAATAAAGAAGAGGATGTGATCCGCACGTTTGAGCGCGATAATGAGATTCTGTATCAGTCCGCATGGAAATCACAGTTCCTGTCAGGGATGATGATGCCGATCATGCAGTTTGTTGGAAATCTTGGTTATGTAGCAGTTGTAATCATGGGTGGATATCTGGCGATGAAGCAATCCATTGAAGTCGGTGATATCCAGTCTTTTATCCAATATGTGAGAAACTTTACACAGCCGATCCAGCAGGTGGCTCAGGTGGCAAATATGCTTCAGTCCACGGCAGCGGCATCAGAGCGTGTCTTTGAATTCCTTGAGGAAGAAGAGGAAGATCAGACCGTGGAAAACCCGGCTCATATCAAAGGGTTAAAGGGCAGCGTTGAGTTTGACCATGTACACTTTGGCTATAACCCGGAGCATATTATCATCAATGATTTTAGTGCGAAGATCAAACCGGGACAGAAGATCGCCATTGTAGGTCCGACCGGTGCGGGAAAAACAACGATGGTGAAGCTGTTGATGCGTTTCTATGATGTGAATAGTGGAAGCATTAAAATTGACGGTCATGATATTCGCGAGTTTAACCGAAGCGAACTTCGTGAAATGTTCGGAATGGTATTGCAGGATACATGGCTCTTTAAGGGGAGTATTGAAGATAATATACGTTACGGCAAGCTTGATGCCACACATGAAGAGGTGGTTGCTGCGGCAAATGCGGCTTATGTGCATCGATTTGTACAGACATTGCCGGGCGGCTACAATATGGAATTAAATGAAGAGGCAAGCAATGTATCTCAAGGGCAGAAACAGCTTCTTACAATTGCAAGAGCAATCTTAGCCGACCCGCCGATCATGATCCTAGACGAGGCGACAAGTTCCGTAGATACACGTACCGAAGTGCGGATTCAAAAGGCAATGGATAATCTGATGAAGGGACGAACAAGTTTTATTATTGCCCATCGGTTGTCAACGATCCGTGATGCAGACCTGATTCTTGTTATGAAAGATGGTGATATCGTAGAACAGGGAAATCACGAAGAATTGCTTCAGAAAAATGGATTTTATGCAGAACTCTATAACTCTCAATTTGAAAGGAGCGCATAATGAAACAGAGAACACAGGAAGAAATTCAACGGTTAGATCGTCAGTTTGACTTTATCCGCGAGATAGATAAAGAGAAATTTATCGGGCGCCAGACGTATTTATCAGATGGTGTCCGCAAAGAAAATGATGCAGAACATGCATGGCATATGGCGATTATGACAATCCTTCTAAGTGAATATGCCGGGGAAGAGATAGATGTATTAAAAACAGTGACGATGCTTCTCCTTCACGATATCGTAGAAATCGACGCAGGAGATACTTACGCCTATGACGAAGAGGCGAAGAAGACGCAGCGGGAGAGAGAAGTAAAAGCGGCAGACCGTATCTTCGGCATGCTTCCGGATGATCAGGGAAAAAGATTCCGGGAACTCTGGGAAGAATTCGAGGCAAGAGAAACAAAAGAAGCCAAATTCGCCCGCACGATGGATAATTTACAACCCATGATGCTCAATGCTGCCACAGACGGGAAGGCATGGGTAGAGCATGCAGTACACTTAAGTCAGATCATGAAGCGCAACGAGCGCACAGCAGAAGGCTCAGAAGCGCTGTGGGAATATGCCCGGGAAAGATTTATCCAACCGAATATAGAAACTGGGAAAATTAAGACAAAGTAACTGTAAAACGGGGATGGAAGTTAGAAAACTTCCGTCCCCGCTTTTTGATTATTTCATTGCCAATCCGGTTAATACAGATTTTACGTGATTGATTTCCTGCTGGGATGCTTTGGCAGCCGGAACATAATAGTTTTTTTCTCTGGCAACCTGATAGAGCTTTTCCTGAGACATTTCACACTGGTTACGAATCTGTTTCAGGCACTGCTTTAATTCTTTGTTTTCTGTCTGGGAAATCATTTCACCATAACGTACAAGTTCACCGTTGACGCCGGCTAAAGCGTCTGATACCATTGTTTTTTCATCTAACATGTGTTCATCCTCCTATAAGAATCTCATTAAATCCTGTTTGTTCTTCATTGCACTGTCAGCGGCATCCTGAAAGAGTTTTTTGACTTCAGGATCTTTTGCCTGACTTGCGTAATCAGTCATTTTACAGTGCCCAGTGTCGTATCCTCCAATTAAATGGCGTAAATTTTGCAGATCTAATACGGATATTTCAGACATATCAATTTCCTCCTTTTGTTTTTATCGGCATTAGTATGTGTGGAAAAAGGGAAAACTATGTCATGAAATTAATGTTTTGTGCGAGCAGATTGTTCAATAAAACAGTAAAAAATTTCCAACATTGATTTGTCGTCCAGCATACATTCCGGATGCCATTGTACGCCGACAGTAAAAGGGTGATTTGAATATTCGATTGCTTCTGTTACCTTGTCTGAAGATGTGTAAGATGCGATCAGATTCTTGCCAAGTTTTTTGATGCATTGGTGGTGAAAACTATTTACAACGTATGTTTCTCCAAGAATATTATATAGCAAGCTATTATTTATAGATGAAATTTTGTGACAGGGATCACTGCGGTTTTCCGATAATTGCATATGGTTTAACGTAGGCTGCTGCCGAAGGGAGAGGTCTTGATAAATGGTTCCTCCAAGTGCCAGATTTAGTACCTGCATACCGCGGCAGATACCAAGGATAGGGAGACGTGAACGGAGCGCCTCCTTCATAAATGTAAAATGAAGGGAGTCTGTTTTGTAGTCGGTGTGTCCCCGATTCGTGCCAAGTTCTTCATTGTATAAAAGCGGTGTGATATCGTCTCCTCCGCAAAAAATGATTCCATCAAATAATTTTATATAGTTTGCTATGCAGTTTAAATCGGAAAAATATGGAATGACGACAGGAAGACCGCCGGAGACTTCTACAGCGGACAGATAAGAAGAAGTTACATAGATGCTTTGGCGTTCGAAACCTTGAGTGAGAAAACCACAATATAAAATACCGATAACTGGCTTCATAAGAATTCCTTTCTTTCACATAGATGAACGTGTATACTAAAATACAAAAGTATATGTATGAAAATGTCTGTACGAAAATAGATAATAGTAATAGAGTTTATGAGAGAAGGAGAGAAAATATGAAACTGATAGACTTGCACTGTGATACCTTGTGGAAATTAATGGATCTTGATAAAACCGGAGATTTCTATAGAAGCAGATGTGCCGTAACCATTCCGGGCATGAAGGAAGCCGGAACGATCGCGCAGTTTTTTGCCTGCTTTACATACCTTGAAGATTATCGAGCCGGAGATGGATATGAAGACGCGTATCTTCATGTGCAGGAGATGATTGACTATTTTAAGCGTCAGATGGAGCTTGGGAAGGAAGATATTTCCTACGCGGGTTCCTTTCAGGAGCTGGAAGAGAATGAAAAAAGAGGGTTGATTTCCGCATTCCTCACCGTGGAAGAAGGCGGTGTACTTAATGGGCGCATAGACCGGTTGGGAACCCTGTATCAGCAAGGTGTAAGATTGCTCACTCCGGTGTGGAATTATGAAAATTGTATCGGTTATCCGAATAGCAAAGCCCCGGCGGTTATGGAGAAGGGACTGAAGCCTTTTGGCGTGGAAGTGATTGAGAGAATGGGAGAACTTGGCATGATCGCAGACGTTTCGCATGCTTCAGACAAAACCTTTTGGGATATTTTGAAATACGCCAAGGGTCCGGTAGTGGCTACCCATTCGAATTGTCGTTCACTGTGTAACCATCCGAGAAACCTAAGCGATGAAATGATGCGTGCACTGGCGGAAAAGGGCGGTATTATGGGCTTGAACTTTTATGGACCTTTTTTGCATGCCAACGGAGAAACAAGAATCTCTTATATGGCGGAGCATCTTGCCTGTATGGTAAATGCAGGCGGCAGTGAATTTGCGGCTATCGGCACTGATTTCGATGGATTTGATGGTGTGGAGATTCTGGAGATTGAAAAAGCAGAAGAGATGGAGCGCCTGTGGGAGGCGTTAAAGGCAAAAGGATTTACAGAGACCCAGATAGAGCGTATTGCATATGGAAATGTAAAAAGAGTTCTTCAGGCTTTATAGCCCAAAGAACTCTTTGATCTGTCCTGCAATAATATTCATTAATTTTGTCCGTGCTTCAATGCTTGCCCATGCAATATGGGGCGTAATAAGAAGACGGTTACTGTCGGTAAAACCACGGAGAGGATTGTCTGTACGCATCGGTTCTTCAGACAGAACATCAAGACCAGCAGCAAGGATTTCATTTGTTTCCAGTGCGCTGCGCAAATCTTTCTCAACTACAATCGGTCCGCGTCCAAGATTCAGGAAAATGGCGCTTTTCTTCATTTTTCGGAAAGAAGAAAGATCGATCAGATTTTCGGTATGTTCATTTAACGGCGCATGTACAGATACAATGTCGGAAGTCTCAAGCAGTGTGTCAAGAGAAACCTGGTGGAAGCCTTCTTGCGGAGCCGCTCCTGACGGTGAACTGTAAATGACTCTGGCACCGAAAGCCTCTGCAATGGAAGCGACTCTTCGACCGATGTTGCCAAGACCGATGATTCCCCATGTCTTTCCATTTAACTCGTAAAAGGTCTTCTCGAAATGTGTAAAAATAGTATCATTTGTGTAGTGATCCTTTTTTACATAATCGTCATAATATTTTAAATGCTCCAGAAGATAGAACAGCATGGCAAAGGTGTGCTGCGCAACAGATTCCGTAGAATATCCGGCAACATTTCGCCATGCAATGCCCTGTTTATCCAGATAGTCTTTGTCCAGATTGTTCGTCCCGGTGGCGGTTACACAGACTAATTTAAGATTTTTTGCAGAGCCTATCGTAGTCTCATTGATCTGGATTTTATTTACAATAATTACATCGGCATCCTGAATACGCCCGGGCACTTCCGAAGGAGTGGAGAAGGAGTATTTTACAACTTCACCGAATTGATCAAAGGGGGAGAGGTCAAGGTCATCTCCGATTGTTTTTACATCTAAAAATACTAGCTTCATATCATGTGGTCCTTTCTTTTTCATACTCATTTCTGGTGTTTATGAGTGGTCTGATGATGAATTTACAACTATATTTGACGAAATTTTACCATGATTATAGAAAGATTTCAATTTTGACCGGATAGGAATTTATAATAATTTAAGACAAAGTTAAGTTGTCGGTCTCTGTCATATTATAGTATAATTACATCTTGAATAAGGAGAGGACGCTTATGGACAAAACGAGGAAGATCAGAAATTCAAAGCGTAAGCAGCAAGTGAAGCGTCAGCTGTATTTTATAACGGCAGCAGTCATTTGTGTGGGAATTATATCTACTGCTTTGATCTTTAGGACAAGGAAAGAGGAAGCGAAAGAAGCGGCAGCAAAAATAGAACAACAGAATAGGGAAAAGAGTGCAAAAGAAAATATAGAACAGGAAGAGAAAAACGAGACGCTAGAAGAACGTTTGGCTCGTGTGAAAGAGGAAGCCGGAAGAAAAGGATATCCAAAAGGGGTGATAGAGCTTCTGGATAAAAATGAAGAGACGATAGATTTTGTGGAAGATTATGAGGAGAAAAAAGATCTTCCGGCGGCAGAGACGTTGGATGCAGTGACGCAGGGAGAGATTCCGCTTCTGATTCAATGGGATGAACGCTGGGGATATGCCCCTTACGGAAATAGCATTGTTGCAGTGAGTGGATGCGGGCCAACCTGTATGGCTATGGTGGCAGCCGGACTTACCGGAGATGTGACGGCGACACCGGCGAAGCTTGCAGCCTATGGGACAGAGAATGGATATCTGGACGAGGAGAATAATACGTATTGGAAATTTATGAGCGAAGTAGGAAAAAACTGGGGCTTATCCTGCTATGAAAGTGATATGACCCAAGATCAGATTATGTCGGAACTGCAGGCAGGACACCCGGTCATCTGTAGTGTAGGACCGGGAGATTTTACACAAAATGGTCACTTTATCGTTCTTGTAGGATGCGAAGAAGGAAAGATAAAAGTAAATGATCCGTTTAGCAGAACAACAAGCAGCCAGCTGTGGGATTTTGAGAGAATTAAGCAGCAGTCAAAAGCAATGTGGGTGTATTCTATATAGGTAACAAACATTAAAGTTGAGTAGAGGGCTTGAAAGAAAAGGAATATGATTATGTGAATGGATGGAGGATGGGATAAGTTTTGAAGGAAGAGAGAAAACAGCAATATACAATAGGAGAATTGTCGAAGCTTACTGGCATTAGTGTTACCGCTTTGCGCTATTATGACAGAGAGAATGTTTTAAGACCTGAAATAAGAAATGAGGAGAATGGATATCGTTATTATTCTACACGCCAAGTAGAAAAATCTCAAATTATTCAAGATCTCAAAGCGTTTGCATTATCTCTAGATGAAATTAGAGAGATTATGCAACATAAGAGCAGGCGGTATTTAGAACAATGTTTATTAGAAAAAGCGAAAGAAACAGAGGAAGAAATTCAATGTTTAGAGAGTAGGCTTTTATCAATTCAAGGGGTTTATAAAAGAGTGACAAATGGGCGGAGCTTTATAGAAACAGAGAGAGATTTTAGTGTACTTTCTACAAATCAGTTTTATCCGGTAGAGGTGGCTCCGTTAAAAGAAATGTGGGTACTATATACGAAGTACAATAGTGCAATGAATGTAGAAGATTTGTTTTCTGATCGGTGTCTAGAACTCCAGAAACTAAGAAATAGATACAATTTATTCCCACTAGGTTCTTATATTGCAATTTTTCATGACGGTTATGAATCTCAATTCACTAATCAAAAAGGTAATTTGGAGGTGTGTCTTCCGGTAATAAAACCAGATGGATTTATATGTGATGAAATAAAACCATTTGGAGGAACGTTGGCAGCAAGTACCATTCATGTTGGCCCTTATCATAAAATGAAAAAAACGTATCAGTATTTAGAATGTTGGATAAAAGAAAATAGTTATGAAATCATCGGACCACCGATAGAGTATTATTTGATGGATATCAGCAATACGTTTAATGAAGAACAATATCTTACAAAAATACATTTCCCAGTAAAAAAACAGTAAAATGACAAAGAAATTTGCCTGTTTGCGTTGAATGAAACAGGCAAATTTCTTTTTTTATAGAAAAAATTAAAAAAATCATAGAAAAAATAAATAAAAACAAAATATTTATTGACTTTGAACTTAAGTTCAGAGTTTAAGATGAGAATAAATCAAGACTATGCGCAAATGTCTAATAGAAAGTAAAAAGGAGGATAGAAAAGAGGATAGAAAACATGTCTGAAAAAATACAGGATAGAAATTATGAGAAAAGACTTGTAACTTTATTTTCATTGACATAGGGATTTTTGCATTTGAATCGCTTGTCAGTTAATTTTATGATGCCGGCTATCTCGGCAAAGAGTTTTGGAGCACTTGTATTTTTTAGAGCAGCATTTGGAGTGGCGTTGGGACCGATTCTTGTGTTGATATACAATATTATGGAGCGTGCATCAACGGAGGATTCTTATGGGAAAAATACAGGGTATGTCAATTCGACTTGTGAATTTATAGTTTCTTTATGCGGTCCGATTATGATGACTCAGCTATGTACAATGCTCGGTTGGCGTAGTTCTACAGCTTTAATTTGTGTTCTTGTTCTTGCTGTTGGGACAGCAATGATTAAAATTGTTCGAGATACTGGAAAATCAGAGTTGAAAGCTGGCGGAAGAAGTGGGCAACTTAGGCAGGTGTTAAGAAAGAAAAATGTTGTACTCGCATTTATGCATTTATTGTTCCTAAAATTTCGGATAATGTAGGTAGAAAACCTGTATTAGCTGCCGTATTTGGTATTGCAATTATTGCACCTGTGGTTATGGCTTTTATGCCACAAGGAAAGATAACGATTGTAGTTTATGCATTAATTGCAGGACTTCCAATTTCTACTCTCCCACTTTATTTTTCAATAGTGCCGTATGAATCAGTTCCAGATTCATTAAAGGCAACCGCAGGAGGCTTTGTTACAGGAGTGGGCGAGGCAGTAGGCGGCGCTGTTGTGCCGGCAATTGCTGGTAACGTATGCCTGGATTTGAAAAGTATCATATTCTCTGCGGCAATAGTTTTTGCAACAGCAATGATTTTGTCGATTTGCTTGACAGAGACAAATCCCGCGACAGTTAGACGTCGGAATGAAGCAAGGAAAATTCAAGAAGAGCATCCGGGAAGAGCTTTTTGATTTATAGGTAGTGTCAAGTAAGTTATGAAAAAACAGAGCCAACAAAATAGGCTCAATT
>OIYW01001385.1_pt1 | contig 16416 bp, 15 predicted proteins | sample 1588351 | NCBI WGS metagenome assembly OIYW01 (sample SAMN03283268) | human gut metagenome | biome: human-associated habitat; material: feces | host: Homo sapiens | place: USA | collected 2013 | reverse complement strand
GCGATAAGCATATCGAAGTTATCGTTCGTCAGATGTTGAAGAAAATCCGTATCGAGAATAATGGAGATACAGAATTCCTTCCGGGTACTCTGGTAGACGTTTTAGACTTCGAGGAGGAAAATGGAAAACTTATTGCAGAGGGCAAAGAGCCGGCAGAAGGCCAGCAGGTTATGCTGGGTATCACAAAGGCTTCTCTGGCAACCAACTCCTTCTTATCAGCCGCTTCCTTCCAGGAAACTACAAAGGTTCTTACAGAAGCAGCTATCAAAGGTAAGATTGACCCGCTTATCGGTCTGAAAGAAAACGTTCTTATCGGTAAATTGATTCCGGCTGGTACAGGTATGAAGACTTATGCCAACATTAAGCTGGATACAGACGGAGATGACGAAGAAGAGTTTGAAGACGACTTAGATGAGACAGAAGATGAATTACTGGAAACTGCAGAGGATTCTGAAGATGCAGAAGGGGAAGAAGTAGAAGAAATGGAACTTTCTGAAGAGGAAGAAGAAGCAGAATTAACAGAAGAATAAAAACAGAAGCACGGAGAATTCCGAAAGGGGTTTTCCGTGCTTCTGTTTTATATAACAGATATGTAAAACTGTTTAATAGCATAGGCCGCAGCGCCGGCAGCGCCTTCCAAAGGATTGTAGGGAAGGATGTTTACGGTCTGGTCTGTTGGGTCATCCACAAAAAGGAGCTGCTGCTTAATGTAGTCCATGAGTTCCTCACTGATTTCCTTGTTGGAAAAGAGGGGGCAGTGAAGATAAATCTTGTCCGGGTTCATAATAATGGCCAGATTGGAAATGGTAACACCTAAATATTTCAGGGCAGTGGAAATATAACTGCCTACCTGAGGGTCGCCCAGGGAGAAGGCCTTGGATATATCCTCCAGCGTCAGTTCTTCCGCGGAAGGCTTTAGGGAAGTCAGAACCGTTGCAGCGTTGCTGTTGTAAAGCAACCGGCAATATTTTAAGAGCCAGGTTTCGCTGCAGTAAGTCTGAAGACAGCCGCGCTTGCCGCATTCGCATTTTTTGCCTTCTGGATTTACAATGGTGTGTCCAATCTCTCCGGCATAGTAGTTTGTACCCTGAAAGAGGCGGCTGTCTTTCATCATGGCACAGAACATTCCCAGTCCTATATGGAAAAAAGCAAAAGTTTCCGGTGAAGACTTGTCGAACAGATAGCGTCCGAAAGCCATACAGCGCACATTATTTTCACATATTACCGGAAATGGAAGGCGCTTTTTTAATTCTTTCCCGCTGAATCCGGGAAAAGTAGAAGAATTTACAATCACCTTATCTTGTTTGTGATCAATGTGTCCGGGTACAGCAACACCAATTCCTATAAGAGAGTTGGAGATTTCAGGGAGACTGTCCAAAATCTCTGTGATTTTATGTATCAGGAATTCCGTAATGTTTTCTTTTGGCTCTGCTTTCCTCAGTATGGAAGTTTCGAATACAGGTTTTCCCCGGAGATTGCAGATGAGAAAACGTACATGCCGCAGGGTGAATTCTACTCCCATGGAATATACATGGTCGGGAACGATATCCAGCAGAATTTTCTTTCGTCCGGGAGAAGAGTCTCCAAGGGTTTCATCCGAACCTAATTCCCGGATAATACCTTCCTGAATAAAATTTGAGGATATGGAAGTTACTGTAGCGGGGGTAATCTGTGTTTTTTTGGCAATGGTTGAACGGGCAACCGGAGCATGACGGAAAATATATTCCAGAATGGTGCTTCTGTTTTCCTGAGTGGTCATAAGCTGCAAACCTCCTGTAACAAATCTAATATTAAAAGTTTTCAATCAGAGGAAAGCCAGTATAATTGGTAGAAACTTCCACTACCCGATAAACATCAAGGGCTTTCTGGAAAGTGTCTTCCTGCGAACAAATATAATAGGTAAAGGTTTTCCAGGCTTCTCCGGCCTCTTGTGTCCTGCCGTCAGCAAGAAGGAAGAGGGCTTTTGATAATAATATACAATATTCCCTGTGGTAGTCAAGGTGTTTCCAGAAAAGCTGCTGTACAGGGGGCAGCGCTGCTTTGTCCTGGGCAGCGCACACAGACAAAAAGGTTTCTGCTGTCTGTGCCACCTGCTTCATGTTCTTTGCCACAGCAGGATTTTGACGGCTACCTTTGCCATTGCAGTAATCGCAGTTGCACAGAGATGAGAGCCGGGACAGGTAGGAAAAGCAGGATTCCCAGTCCTTTCCGTAGGCGGCCTGGAAATACTCCTCCACCAGTTCTTCAAAGGAGCAGTCTGTTCCGAAAAGACATTTTCCCATAATGTAGTTGGGCAGTCCGTTGGGGAGAAAGCAGCGGAGTTCCTGACAACTCATGTATCCGTCCAGTTTTAAATCCGTCAGGCGGTGAATATCCTCGTAGATAATCCGCGAAATATGCAGGTATCCCATATCTCCATAATGAGCTCGGCCCAGGGGATAGTCATAATCGAAACACTCTCCGTGGAAAATTTTCTGCCACTGAGCCAGAAAAGAAAGGTTTTCTGTTAGATTTACCGGCAGGGTAATCTGATTTCTCTGGTACGGTACAGGTGCGGGGAGTTGTTCCGGAATTTCATAGGACTGCAGAAATGTTCGGCTGATAGGGGCGAACATCATAACAAACCGATGAGGGTGGAGTAATTTTTCTTCTATGGGAGCCCACAGAAGTTCTTCGTAAATCAGAAAAACAATTTTTGTGTCCAGATGTTTTTGGCTCAGGGCTCTGTCAATTTCATTCAAAATATGTACATACAGGTCCGAAGGTAAATGCTTTTTGCAGGTATCACATTCGCAGTGGTTGTTGGAAGCGTCTGCCAGCCATACATGGAGATAGTCTACTTCAGGATGGAGCATGGCATAAGCCGTTACCTTTTCTGCGAAAGAAGCAATGACATCTGGGTTGGAATAGCACAGGTTTGTGTTGATTGGAATGCCCTGAAAAAATCCTCTTTTTCCGTCTATAAGAGCTGTCATGTTTTCCTGTTCTTTGGTAAGAGTCGTGTCTGAAGGAACCCATCCCAGAGTATTTTGTCCCAGTACGGAACAAGTCCAGCCGTGCCCTACCCTATGGTGTTTCAAGCTTCTTTTCTGCAGTTCCCGGTCAATAACCGAGGAAATTTCGGCTGCCTTTTCCAGAGAAAATGCTTCCGGTTTCTTCAGAGGATTGTTTTTATGGCTGTACCATAGATTTAGAAAAGCATAAGGGAGCTCAAACTGCAGAAAAAAGGAATTGTAGCCCAGTTTCGGAAGCCAGTCGATAAATTCCAAAATATTTTCCGGCGTATCTGCGCCTTCGATACAGACTCCTCTGTGACGATAACGTGCCTTTTGGCGCCGGGAAATCTGGATTTCTTCTATATGGGGGACAGAAGGAATCCATTCATATTCTTTTCCCGGTCTTAGAAAGCGGCAGCCCAGAAGCGTGAGATACTGATACACGCCCAGGAGTACAGAGCGGGGATTACTGCCTTTGATATGCCCGCTTAAATGGGAGATTTCAATTTCGTATTCATCTTCATCTGAAGAACATTCAGAATCAGGAAAGAGTCCGAGGCATATTTTTTTGCGGTAAGTCTCGTCCGTCTGCTCAGTATCTTGCGAAAAAGAAATCATATTATTTATTTTTGATAAGTAATATCTCAACTCAGAACCAGCGAACAGAATGGTTTTTGATGTTGATAAATACTCAACTCGGATATCCATTTTTAGCCCTCCATAGTTTGGTTATTAAAAATAATAAATTGTAAATTGATTATAACGAAAAGAAAACGAAAAGTATATGTGAAAAATGCACATAAAATAAAAAGTTAAATTGACTATATTTAACAAAATAGTAAATAAATGTTGATTTATTACCAAGAACATAGTATATTATACCCATGGAAACGAAAAGGGAAAAAGAGGAAATGATAATTATATAAAATAAATAAATGGAGGGCTATATGAAAACGAAAACAACATTGGCGGAGTTCAAAAGTTTGAATTCTGTCAGAAAAAAACGTATTTTGCGGAAAAATGCCTGGTGCTGGGTGTTTATGCTGCCAACTTTGATTCTGTACATTTTGTTTCAGGGATATCCGATTATTACCAGTGCCTGGTATTCTCTTCTGGATTGGTCGGGTATGACTATGAATGCCACCTATGTGGGGCTTGGAAACTTCAAAGAGCTTCTGGCGGATCCCCTGTTTTACAATTCTGTGGCAAACAGCTTTAAGTATATGGCGCTAAGTGTTCCGATTCAGCTTGTTTTGTCTCTGGTTATTGCTTACATATTGACCAGTATTATCCGGAGAGGGGCTACAGTGTTCCGTACCATGTATTTCGTTCCTGTGGTAACGACTGCTTCTATCGTAGGAATTATTATGATTTTTATTTTCGGCGGTACGGGTCCTGTAAACCAGCTATTGTCACTTCTGGGAATTGATACGATTAACTTTCTGGGAGATGAAAAAACAGCGCTCTTTACGGTGGTGCTTATCGGTATCTGGAAAGACCTGGGAACATATATGATTTACTGGATTGCTGCTCTGCAGAGTGTATCACAGGATGTATATGAGGCCGCAAAAATCGATGGGGCCGGAAAGTTCAGAACCTTTACAGATGTAGTTTTTCCTTTGATTCTTCCTATCGGCGGTGTAATTGCTGTGCTGTGCGTCATTGGTTCTTTGAAAGTATTCGATATTGTGCAGACCATGACCAATGGCGGGCCTTACTTTGCGACAGATGTTGTGGCAACCTTTGTATACCGGACAGCTTATTCCAGTACAACCGGAAGTCCCCGTCTGGGTTATGCCAGTGCGGCGGCGCTCTTGTTTGGTCTTATGGTAGTTATCATCGGTCTTGTGTTAAACGGGGTCAAAACTTACTTTAATAAGAAGAGAAATATTTAGGAAAGGGGATAGGCGAATTTATGAAAAGAGAAAAAATTGCAGGGAAATTTGGTAGAAGTATTGTGTATGTACTGCTTTCTGTTGTGGCTCTGATCTGGATATATCCCTTTATCTGGATGATTACGGCATCGCTGAAAACCCAGGATGAGTTTTTTGCCAGCGGTTTAAGTTTGATACCAAAGAGCCTGAACTTTGAAAACTATGTGAGAGCATGGAACAATGCCAATTTCGGTGTGTACTTTAAGAACTCCATTATTGTAACAGTCAGTGTGGTGGTGATTGTGCTTCTGGCAACTTCTGCGGCTGGCTATGTTATGGGGCGCTATGCTTTTGTGGGCAAGAAACTGATTATGGGAATCTTCATGGCAAGTATTACCATTCCTTTGGTATTTACTGTAATTCCAATTTATGAATTGCTGAAGGAAATGGGGCTGGAACAGAATCTGCTGGGGTTGATTCTGGCGGAAGCAGGAGGAGGACATGTTATTTTCCTGATGCTTTTCTCCAGTTTTTACGGGGGGATTCCAAAGGAACTGGAAGAAGCAGCAACCATTGACGGCAGCGGTTTCCTGAAAACGTATTCCAGTATTATGTTTCCGCTGGCCAAACCGATTATGGCAACGGTAGTTATCATGCAGTTTATATGGACCTGGAACTCTTTCCTTTTGCCGTTGATTGTTACGCTGAGCAGACCGGAGCTGAGGACACTGGCGGTTGGCCTGTATGCCCTTCGGGGAGAAAATGTGGTGGACTGGACAGGTATTGCAGCTGGCGCATGTATTGCGGTTCTGCCTATTATTCTGATATTTATATGCCTGCAGAGATATTTTGTAGATGGTGTAGCAGGTGCAGTAAAGAGTTAAGAAATAAAATTTACTATATTTATTTTAAGGAGGTATTTTAACATGAAAAAGAGAATTGCAGCATTAGCTATGGCTGGTCTGATGGTATTATCAGCAGCGGGATGCGGTCCTCAGGTAAACGGAGGGGACTCTGAAGGGAAAGAGCAGGAGTCATCTTCTGAGAAAAAAGAAGATGCAAAAGGTGATGGAGAGGTGGTACTCCAGGTTGTAGATATGAGTGACTCTACAAAGGCCAGAAGAGAAGAGTACAACAAAAAGTTTGAGGAAGAGAACAACTGTAAGGTTGAGTATACGGTATTGGCAGGAGACCAGTATCAGACAACCATCAACTCTTCTATTAAAGCAAACACAGCGCCGGATTTATTTGCGCTTCCAAGCGGTGTGAAATTGTCGACAGCCGTGGAAGAAGGCTGGTATATGCCGATGAATGATTATGTGGAAGACGGATTCTTTGATACTTTTTCAGAAGGTGCATTGAATGAAGGTATTACGACTATGGATGGGGAAGTGTATGTGCTTCCAGAAGCGGCTAATATTGTTAATACACTGGTATTCTACAATAAAAATGTACTGGAAGACGCAGGTGTAGATACCAACAACCTTCCAAAAACCTGGAGTGAATTCAGAGAAGCCTGCAAACAGGTTACAGAAGCAGGAAAAGGCAAATACTATGGTATGATTGAAGGCGGAAAACAGATAAACAGACTGGAAATCGCAATCCGTGCGCTGTCTTGTCTGGCAGGCAGCAAGTCTAATGATATCGGTGTTATCAGTATGGTAGACGGCAAAAATGTACTGAATTCTGATGCTATGATTCAGGCCTTTGATTTTTACAGCGGACTGGTACAGGACGGCAGTTTCCATCCGGATTCCGCAAACCTGGCAGCGCCGGAAGCAAGAGCATTGTTCGCACAGAATCAGGCAGCATTTTTGATTCAGGGAGCATGGTGTATCTCCACATGGGAAAAAGAAAATCCGGATTTGGAGTTTGGTGTTATGGAAATGCCGGTGCCGGATGAGGGTGCAAAGGGCGGTCTTCCTTACATTGGTGCGCAGCCATGGATGGGTATCTCCAAAACTTCTGAAAATCCGGAATTGGCAGCAAAATATCTTCAGGGACTCTATTCTGAAGAATATCAGTCTGGGGTTGTAGAAGATGGAGGTTTCGTATCAGCAATAGAAGGTGTGAATGAAAAATACATGAAAGACGGCGTTATGAAAGATTACTACACACTGGCTCTGGAACAGGGTAAACTCTGCCCGGATCCAATCGTAGGAAATGCAGATACAGCGGCTGTTTATGCAAATATCAAAGAAGTATCCCCGAATCTGGGACAGATTGTACAGGGTGTTCTTACCGGAAAAACAGATTACAAAGATTCCCTGAATACACTGGCAGAAAATACACAGAAAGAATGGGATAACGGAATTGCAAAAGCAAAAGAAGCGGGGGCGAATGTTTCTGCAGCAGATTTTGAATTTAAAAACTGGAATCCATTAGAAGATTATACGGCAGAGAACTACGAAAGCAAATAAGAGAGGAAAGCCGGGGCCCGGAATTTGGGTTCCGGTTTTTTTCTGCAAAAAAGTGAAAAAGCCCTTGACACCGTAATTTTTCGTGGATATAATGAGAGAGCGTGCATAAAAGACGTAAGTTTTTTGTGTGCAAAAAAGTTTATTCAGAATTGAATGACTGGCAGCCACTAATTCCTTCTTAAAAGGAAGAAGGATGTGCAAATTTTACAGGAGGTGAAAGGAATGCCAACATTTAACCAGTTAGTAAGAAAAGGACGTCAGACTACAGCGAAAAAGTCTACAGCACCTGCACTTCAGAAGAGCTACAACTCTTTACAGAAAAAGACATCTGATATGTCTTCTCCACAGAAGAGAGGTGTTTGTACAGCTGTTAAAACTGCTACACCTAAAAAACCTAACTCTGCTCTTAGAAAAATCGCCAGAGTTCGTCTTTCCAACGGAATCGAAGTAACAAGCTACATCCCAGGAGAAGGTCACAACCTTCAGGAGCACAGCGTTGTTCTGATCCGTGGTGGTAGAGTAAAAGACTTACCAGGTACCAGATATCATATCGTTCGTGGTACATTAGATACAGCAGGTGTTGCTAACAGACGCCAGGCTCGTTCTAAATACGGTGCTAAGAGACCTAAAAAATAATAAGTAACTTTTAAAAATCCAGAAATAGTAAAAGCAAATCAGAGGCTTTTATTATGATGAATTCATAGAAGTCACAAAGAACTATTAAAATTGTACCGGGATTCCATAAGCCCAGGAGTGGCTGCGGGTTTATATAGAGAAGTTACCGAGTGCGAACATACAGAATAGTTTGTGTGAGTACCTATGATTTAATCGGAAATGATTAAGGAGGGAAGTAACGTGCCACGTAAAGGACATACTCAGAAAAGAGACGTTCTGGCTGACCCAATGTACAATAGCAAGGTAGTTACTAAACTTATTAACAGCATTATGCTGGACGGTAAGAAAGGTGTAGCTCAGAAAATTGTTTACGGTGCATTCGCCAGAGTGGAAGAAAAAGCTGGAAAACCAGCAATCGAAGTATTTGAAGAAGCAATGAACAACATCATGCCTGTATTAGAGGTTAAAGCAAGACGTATCGGTGGAGCTACCTACCAGGTACCTATTGAAGTAAGAGCAGACAGACGTCAGGCATTAGCTCTTCGCTGGATTACATTGTACTCCCGTAAAAGAGGAGAAAAAACAATGGAAGAAAGACTGGCTAATGAATTATTAGATGCAATGAACAACACAGGTGCATCTGTTAAGAAGAAAGAAGACATGCATAAGATGGCTGAGGCAAATAAAGCATTTGCTCACTATCGTTTCTAAGAGGAGGAAATCCAATTGGCTGGAAGAGAATATCCATTAGAGAGAACCAGAAACATCGGTATTATGGCGCATATTGATGCTGGTAAAACTACCACAACAGAGCGTATTCTGTACTATACCGGTGTAAACTATAAAATCGGTGATACTCATGAAGGTACTGCTACCATGGACTGGATGGAGCAGGAACAGGAAAGAGGTATCACAATTACTTCAGCCGCTACTACATGCCACTGGACTCTGCAGGAAAACTGCAAACCGAAACCAGGTGCATTAGAGCATCGTATCAACATCATTGATACACCGGGACACGTTGACTTTACAGTAGAAGTTGAGCGTTCTCTGCGTGTACTTGATGGTGCGGTAGGTGTATTCTGTGCTAAGGGCGGTGTTGAACCACAGTCTGAAAACGTATGGCGTCAGGCTGACACTTACAATGTACCTCGTATGGCTTTCATCAACAAGATGGACATCCTTGGTGCAGACTTCTACAACGCAGTAGAACAGATTAAAACAAGATTAGGTAAAAATGCTATCTGCATTCAGTTACCAATCGGTAAAGAAGATGAATTCAAAGGAATCATCGACTTATTTGAAATGAAAGCCTACATCTACAATGATGAAAAAGGTGATGATATTTCTATCGTAGATATTCCGGAAGACATGAAAGAAGACGCAGAACTGTACCGTACAGAACTGGTAGAGAAAATCTGCGAATTAGACGATGACTTAATGATGGAATATCTGGAAGGCGAAGAACCTTCTACAGAAGCATTAAAAGCTGCACTGAGAAAAGGTACATGCGAATGTGCTGCTGTTCCTGTTTGCTGTGGTACAGCTTACAGAAACAAAGGTGTTCAGAAGCTTCTCGATGCTATCATTGAGTACATGCCATCACCGGTAGACGTACCTGCTATTCAGGGTACAGACTTAGATGGAAACCCAATGGAAAAACATTCCTCAGATGATGAACCATTTGCAGCTCTTGCATTCAAAATCATGGTTGACCCATTTGTTGGTAAGCTTGCATTCTTCCGTGTATATTCAGGAACAATCAACTCCGGTTCTTATGTTCTGAACTCTACAAAAGGAAAGAAAGAACGTGTTGGACGTATCCTTCAGATGCACGCTAACAAACGTCAGGAATTAGATAAAGTATATGCCGGTGATATCGCAGCAGCTGTTGGTTTGAAATTTACAACAACAGGTGATACAATCTGTGACGAACAGCATCCGGTAATTCTGGAGTCTATGGAATTCCCAGAACCAGTTATCGAGCTTGCTATCGAGCCTAAGACAAAAGCTGGTCAGGGTAAATTAGGTGAGTCTTTAGCAAAACTTGCTGAAGAAGACCCAACATTCCGTGCTCATACAAATAAAGAAACAGGACAGACAATCATCGCTGGTATGGGTGAGCTTCACCTGGAAATCATCGTAGACCGTCTGCTTCGTGAATTCAAAGTAGAAGCAAACGTAGGTGCTCCTCAAGTTGCTTACAAAGAAACATTTACAAAAGCTGTAGATGTTGACAGCAAATATGCAAAACAGTCCGGTGGTCGTGGACAGTACGGTCACTGTAAAGTTAAATTCGAGCCTATGGATGCCAACGGTGAAGAACTGTTCAAGTTCGAATCCACAGTTGTTGGTGGTGCTATTCCGAAGGAATACATCCCTGCAGTTGGCGAAGGTATCGAAGAGGCTATGAAAGCCGGTATCCTTGGCGGATTCCCGGTAGTCGGCGTATATGCTAACGTATATGATGGTTCTTACCATGAAGTCGACTCTTCTGAAATGGCATTCCACATTGCAGGTTCTCTTGCATTTAAAGATGCTATGGCAAAAGCGTCACCAGTACTTCTTGAGCCAATCATGAGAGTTGAAGTTACAACTCCGGAAGATTACATGGGTGATATTATCGGTGATATCAACTCCCGTCGTGGACGTATCGAAGGTATGGACGATATCGGCGGTGGTAAGATGATTCGCGGATTCGTTCCCCTGGCTGAAATGTTCGGATACGCAACAGACTTACGTTCCAGAACACAGGGCCGTGGTAACTATTCCATGTTCTTTGAAAAATATGAACCAGTTCCAAAATCTGTACAGGAAAAGGTTCTGTCAGGAAAAGCTGACAAATAAGAAATAGTTAAAATAAACTTGCAAATATCCTTGATTTGCAATATAATCAAGGATAGCAGGTTGACTATATCAACCGCCTCGTTATGAGGCAACAAAATCAAAAAAACTATTTGCCCAAACGGGGCGCATGTTAAACAAGGAGGACATTCAAAATGGCTAAAGCTAAATTTGAAAGAAGCAAACCGCATTGTAACATTGGTACCATTGGACACGTTGACCATGGTAAAACAACACTTACAGCAGCTATCACAAAAGTTCTGGCAGAGAGAGTAGCTGGTAACTCCGCTACAGATTTCGAGAACATTGATAAAGCTCCGGAAGAGAGAGAGCGTGGTATCACTATCTCTACAGCACACGTTGAGTATGAGACAGAGAAGCGTCACTATGCACACGTTGACTGCCCAGGACATGCTGACTACGTTAAGAACATGATCACTGGTGCTGCTCAGATGGATGGTGCTATCCTTGTAGTAGCTGCTACAGACGGTGTTATGGCTCAGACAAAAGAGCACATCCTTCTTTCCCGTCAGGTAGGTGTTCCTTACATCGTTGTATTCATGAACAAATGTGACATGGTTGACGATGAGGAGCTTCTTGAGCTGGTTGAGATGGAGATTCGCGATCTTCTTTCCGAGTACGACTTCCCAGGCGATGATACACCGGTTATCCGGGGTTCTGCTCTTAAAGCTCTTGAAGATCCAAACGGCGAGTGGGGCGACAAGATCATGGAGCTCATGGATGCTGTCGACAACTATATTCCCATCCCGCAGCGTGAGAACGAGAAGCCGTTCCTGATGCCTGTCGAGGACGTATTCTCGATCACCGGCCGTGGTACCGTCGTAACGGGCCGTATCGAGACCGGTATCATCCACGTAGGTGATCCCGTCGAGATCGTAGGTCTCGAGGAGAAGACCCTGACTTCGACCTGCACCGGTGTCGAGATGTTCCGCAAGCTGCTCGACGAGGGTGAGGCCGGCGACAACGTAGGTCTGCTGCTCCGCGGTATCGACAAGAAGGAGGTTAAGCGCGGTATGGTCGTTGCCAAACCGGGTTCGATCACTCCGCACACCGAGTTCGAGGCTGAGGTCTACATTCTGAAGAAAGAGGAGGGTGGCCGTCACACGCCGTTCCACAACAACTATCGTCCCCAGTTCTATCTGCGTACGATGGACGTAACGGGCGAGGTTCATCTGCCCGCAGGCGTTGACATGGTTATGCCGGGTGACCACGTAACCATCACCGTGAAGCTGATCTACCCCGTAGCTATCAACGAAGGTCTGCGTTTCGCAATCCGCGAGGGTGGCCGTACGGTAGGTGCCGGTCAGATCCTGAAGATCGTGAAATAATTTTCACAACCATAGGGAAGCGGTGTTCCGCACCGCTTCCCGCTTTTAGGAGCATAGTTCAAGGGTAGAATAGCGGTCTCCAAAACCGTTGATGGGAGTTCGAATCTCTCTGCTCCTGCCAAAAGTAAAAGAAGAAGATATGTTTAATTACGTTAAAGAATCCTACAACGAGCTTGTAAACAAGGTGACGTGGCCTACGTTCCCGCAGCTCCAGAGCTCTACGATCGTCGTGATGGTGGCTTCGGTCATCTTCGCTATCGTCGTATTGGCGATGGACTTGTCGTTCGAGAACCTGATGGCTCTGATTTACAAGGTGCTGGGTGGTTTTGGCCGTTAATTGTTGCTGAAACGATGAGCGAGATAAAAAAACAGTGGTATGTCGTCCGTGCCATCGGCGGTAAGGAGAACAAGGTCAAAGAGTATATCGAAGCCGAGATTCGCCACAACCACCTGGAGGATTACATATCTCAGGTACTGATTCCCACCGAAAAGGTCTATACCATCCGCAACGGAAAGAAAGTCTCCAAGGAGAAGGTTTCTTATCCGGGCTATGTGTTGGTGGAGGCCGCGTTCGTAGGTCAGATTCCGATTATAATTCGTAATACTCCCAATGTGCTGGGTTTCCTCGGCGATACCAAGGAGGACAGCCGCAAGATGAATGCCACGCCCCTGCGTCCGCAGGAGGTGGCGCGAATCCTCGGCCGCGTCGACGAGATGAATGCCATGGAGGAGGAAAACGAAGTTCCATTCTTTGTCGGCGAGACCGTCAAGGTCACCGATGGCCCTTTCTCAAGCTTCCAGGGTACCATCGAGGCCGTCGACAACGAGCGCAAGAAACTCACGGTATCGGTGAAGATATTCGGGCGCAAAACTCCTATGGAGTTGGGTTTCACACAAGTAGAAAAAGAATAATTAACCAAGGAAAACTATGGCAAAAGAGGTTGCTGCATTTATTAAATTGCAGATCAAAGGTGGTGCCGCCAATCCTTCGCCCCCGGTTGGTCCCGCATTGGGTTCTAAGGGAGTCAATATCATGGACTTCTGCAAGCAGTTCAATGCGCGTACCCAGGACAAGGCAGGAAAAGTTCTTCCGGTCATCATCACGGTTTACAGCGACAAGTCGTTTGATTTCGTTGTAAAACAGCCGCCTGTAGCTATTCAGCTCAAGGAAGCAGCCAAGGTGCAGAAGGGTTCCGCACAGCCTAACCGCGACAAGGTCGGTCAGGTGACGTGGGATCAGGTGCGCGAGATTGCTCAGGACAAAATGCCTGACATGAACTGCTTTACCCTGGAAGCTGCTATGCGTATGATTGCTGGTACCGCTCGTAGTATGGGTATCAACGTCGTCGGTGAATTTCCTAATATGTAATCGAAGATGAGTAAGTTGACAAAAAATCAAAAGATCGCCTACGCTAAGGTGGAAGCCGCTAAGGCTTACAAGCTCTCGGAGGCCGCCGCTCTTCTGAAGGAAATTACGTTCACGAAATTCGACGCGTCCGTTGATATCGACGTCCGCCTGGGCGTTGACCCCCGCAAGGCCAACCAGATGGTGCGCGGCGTTGTGACGCTGCCCCACGGTACGGGTAAGCAGGTGCGGGTGCTCGTGCTCTGTACTCCCGAAAAGGAGGCCGAGGCACAGGCTGCAGGCGCGGACTATGTAGGTCTGGACGAGTATGTTGACAAGATCAAGGCCGGCTGGACCGACGTTGACGTGATCATCTGTACTCCCAATGTGATGGGTAAAGTCGGTGCGCTGGGCCGTATTCTGGGTCCCCGCGGACTGATGCCGAACCCCAAGACCGGTACGGTTACGATGGAAGTCGGCAAGGCCGTCCAGGAGGTGAAAGCCGGTAAGATCGACTTCAAGGTCGACAAATTCGGTATCATCCACACGACGGTAGGCAAGGTTTCGTTCTCGGCAGATCAGATCGTGGACAACGCGAAAGAGGTGCTGAATATGATTCTCAAGCTGAAACCGGCTGCTGCCAAAGGTTCTTACGTGAAGAGTATTTATCTCTCGACCACCATGAGCCCCGGCGTGCAGATTGATTCCAAATCAGTAGAAACCAAATAGAAGGAGGAGAGATGACAAAGGAAGAAAAACTGGTCGTTATTAACGCCATCGCCGAGCAGCTCCAGGCTTATCCTCACTTCTACATCGCCGACATCGAGGCACTGAACGCCGAGCAGACCGCTGCCCTGCGCCGCAAGTGCTACGAGAGCGACATCAAACTGGTCGTAGTGAAGAACACACTGCTGGCCAAGGCGCTCGAGAAGGTTGAGAAGGCTGACGCTGAACTGGTAAAAGTATTGGAGGGTCCCACCTCGATTATGTTCGCGAACGTAGCAAAGGCTCCTGCGGTTCTGATCAAGGAATTCCGCAAGAAGTCCGAGAAACCCGTCCTGAAGGCAGCTTTCGCCGAAGGGTGCGTTTACGTGGGCGACAATCAGTTGGACGCTCTGTGCAACATCAAGTCGAAGGAAGAGCTTATCGGCGATATCATTGCCCTGCTCCAGTCCCCGGCGAAGAATGTTATTTCTGCATTGCAGGCTAATGCAGGCCAAAAGATCGCGGGCATCGTGAAGACGCTCGAATCGAGAAACAACTAATCACAATCAAGAATTAAAAACGAAATTTAATAAGCTTACAACTATGGCAGACGTAAAGAAACTTGCTGAAGAACTGGTAAACCTCAAGGTTACCGAGGTAAACGAATTGGCTACCATCCTCAAAGAGGAATATGGCATTGAACCGGCTGCTGCCGCTGTTGCCGTTGCAGCTCCCGCTGCCGGCGCAGGCGAGGCTGCTGTTGCCGAGAAATCGACTTTCGACGTGATCCTGAAGACCGCCGGCCAGGCCAAGCTCCAGGTTATCAAGGTCGTTAAGGATATCGCCGGCCTGTCGCTGGGTGATGCGAAGGCTCTCGTCGACGGTGCTCCCAAGGCCGTTAAGGAGGGTGTTTCCAAGGAGGAGGCTGAGCAGATCAAAGGCCAGCTCGAGGAAGCAGGTGCTGAAGTTGAGCTCAAGTAGCATTGCTGCTTAAGCGTCAATAGAAGACGAACAGGTATAGGGCTTACCGGTGTGTAAGCTCTATGCCTTTTCTTGGTCTAAAGACTGGAAGTGCCGAACAGGAGCTGTGTCCACTCTTTGGAAATGGATGCTCCCGAGGCGAATTGCGCCTGTAAACGGGGGCATTGGCGGGATAATCGGATGCCCAGCAACTCGGGGAGCGTAACCCACCAGAATTACACTTCAACATAATTTGGATTTTACGATGTCCACAGCAAAAACACAACAAAGAATTAGCTTTTCGACAGTCAAGAACCGGGTGCCCTATCCGGATCTGCTGGAGGTACAGCTTAAATCATTCCGGGACTTTTTCCAAATGGACACCACGGCCGAAAACCGCAAGAGCGAGGGGCTGTACAAGGTGTTTCAGGAGAATTTCCCCATTACGGATACCCGGAACAATTTCGTTCTGGAGTTCATCGACTACTATATCGACCCGCCGCGTTATTCGATCGAGGAGTGCCTCGAGCGCGGCCTTACGTACAGCGTCCCTCTGAAGGCGAAGCTCAAGCTTTACTGCACGGACGACGAGCACGAAGATTTCGGCGTCGTCGTTCAGGACGTGTACTTCGGTACGATTCCCTATATGACAGAACGCGGTACGTTCGTCATCAATGGTGCGGAGCGTGTCATCGTATCCCAGTTGCATCGTTCGCCGGGAGTGTTCTTCGGCCAGAGCATGCACACCAACGGCACGAAACTCTATTCGGCGCGTATCATCCCCTTCAAGGGTTCGTGGATAGAGTTCGCTACGGACATCAACAATGTGACGTACGCTTACATCGACCGTAAAAAGAAATTACCTGTAACAACCCTTTTAAGAGCTATTGGTTTTGAAAGCGATAAAGACATTCTCGAGATCTTTAATCTGGCTGAAGAAGTAAAAGTTTCGAAAGCTAACCTGAAGAAGCTGATCGGTCGTAAACTGGCTGCTCGTGTTTTGAAGACTTGGGTGGAAGATTTCGTAGATGAAGATACCGGTGAGGTTGTTTCTATTGAACGTAATGACGTTATCATCGACCGTGAGTCGGTTCTCGATAGCGACAATATTGAGGCTATTCTGGAATCTGGCACGCAAAACATTCTATTACATCGTGAGGACCAGAATCTTTCAGATTATGCTATCATCTATAATACGCTTCAGAAAGACCCTAGTAACTCTGAAAAGGAAGCTGTCCTGTATATTTATCGTCAGTTGCGAAATGCAGAACCTGCAGATGAAGCAAGTGCCCGTGAAGTTATTCAGAA
>OIYW01001375.1_pt1 | contig 16529 bp, 14 predicted proteins | sample 1588351 | NCBI WGS metagenome assembly OIYW01 (sample SAMN03283268) | human gut metagenome | biome: human-associated habitat; material: feces | host: Homo sapiens | place: USA | collected 2013 | reverse complement strand
GCAGCACGATACCGTCGGTGCGCGGGTTCACGAGCTTGTTGGACTGCCAGCCGGTGGCCAGCGGGCCGGTCTCGGCCTCGCCATCGCCGACGATGCAGGGAACGAACAGGCTCGGGTTGTCCATGATCGCACCATAGGCGTGGGACAGGGCGTAACCCAGCTCGCCACCCTCGTGGATGGAGCCCGGGGTTTCCGGAGCGAAGTGGGAGGGGATGCCGCCCGGGTAGGAGAACTGGCGGAAGAACTTCTGCAGGCCAGCCTCATCCTTGGTAATGTTGGGGTACGTCTCGGTGTAGGTGCCGTCCAGGTAGGACTGGGAGGTACCGGCGGGGCCACCGTGGCCCGGGCCCATGATGAACACGGTGTTCTGGCCGTGGTCAGCGATGAAGCGGTTGATGTGGCCGATGAGGAAGTTCAGGCCAGGGGTGGTGCCCCAGTGCCCCACCAGACGGTGCTTCACGTCTTCACGGGTGAAGGGTTCCTTCATCAGCGGGTTGCTCCGCAGATAGATCTGGCCGATGGAAAGGTAGTTGGCAACGCGCCAGTACTTGTCCACGCCTTCAAGAGCTTCCTCGGAAACCGGAGCGTTCAGCTTCTTCCAAGGGGTGCCAATAACAGGACTCGTCATGTGTACTCCTGTACTCCTGCACAGTGATGTGCAATTGATCATTATCGTTCGGTCATGGGCTCTCGCGAAGCCTTGCGATTTCGCGGTTGCCCAATCCCAATCGTTCATCATGGTACGTTGAGAGCAAGACTTTTGGCAGCTTTTTTTGCATGTGTGTTCGAAAATGTTAGATTAATTGTATGAATTATGAGTGAATAACCGGTGCCCTCACAGGTTATATTACGGCGCCATCCAGTGAGAAACTTTTATTTTCCAACGATTTCAGCGATCCACCGGTACGCCGCGTGTTCATGCAGGCAACAGAACATGCGGCGTGTTGTTCATATTAACAGCGTTAATTGTTCGGTTTTGTGAAACGGTGCGTCGCTCCCGGACGACACCCGCCCATCGCACACGCCAATGTCGGCTCGAATCGCCACAATTGATGTGACATACTGTAAGAAGTCCACACACAATACCAATGGCCGCAATCAACGATATCGCCCATACCTATGTATCCGCTATCGCGCGCGGCCGCATGAAGGGAGTCCCATGGCTAACGGCCCGGTGCTTGTCGTCGATTTCGGCGCCCAATACGCGCAGCTCATCGCCCGTCGCGTGCGCGAGGCGAACGTGTATTCGGAGCTTGTCCCCCATTCCATGCCGGTAGACGAGATGCTCGCCAAGGACCCGCAGGCCATCATCCTGTCCGGCGGCCCCGCATCCGTATTCGAGCCCGGCGCCCCGCGCGTCGACCCCAAGCTGTTCGACGCCGGCGTGCCCGTGCTCGGCATCTGCTACGGCTTCCAGGCCATGGCGTACGCGCTCGGCGCCGACGTCGACAAGGCCGCGCTCGGCGAATACGGCAAGACCGACACGACCATCGACAAGACGGACGGGCTGCTCGCCGGCTCCCCGGCCGAGCAGGACACGTGGATGAGCCACGGCGTCGCCGTCAAGACCGCGCCCGCCGGCTTCGAAGTGCTCGCCCACACCGAGGGCGCGCCCGTCGCCGCCATGCAGGACGAGTCCCGCAAGCTCTACGGCGTGCAGTGGCACCCCGAGGTCAAGCACACCCCCCTCGGCCAGAAGCTCATCGAGACGTTCCTCCACCAGTGCGCCGGCCTGCCCGACAACTGGGACGCCTCCTCCATCATCGAGGACCAGGTCGCCAAGATCCGCGAGAAGGTCGGCGACGCCGAAGTGATCTGCGGCCTGTCCGGCGGTGTCGACTCCGCAGTCGCCGCCGCCCTCGTCCACAAGGCCATCGGCGACCAGCTCACCTGCGTGTTCGTCGACCACGGCCTGCTGCGCAAAGGCGAGGTCGAGCAGGTCAAGCACGACTTCGTCGCCGCCACCGGCATCCGACTGATCACCGTCGACGCCGCCGACGACTTCCTCGAAGCGCTCAAGGGCGTCTCCGAACCCGAGCGCAAGCGCAAGATCATCGGCGAGAAGTTCATCCGCACCTTCGAGAAAGCCCAGCGTCAGGTCCTCGAAGAGGCCGGCGCCCGCGGCAAGGAAGTCAAGTTCCTCGTGCAGGGCACCCTCTACCCCGACGTCGTCGAATCCGGCGGCGGCGACGGCGCGGCCAACATCAAGTCCCACCACAACGTCGGCGGGCTCCCCAAGGACATCAAGTTCCAGCTCATCGAACCGCTGCGCACCCTCTTCAAGGACGAGGTGCGCGCCATCGGCACCGAGCTCGGCCTGCCCGACGAGATCGTCTGGCGCCAGCCCTTCCCCGGCCCGGGCCTGGGCATCCGCATCATCGGCGAAATCACCAAGGAACGCCTCGACCTGCTGCGCGAGGCCGACGCCATCGCCCGCGAAGAACTCTCCCGCGCCGGCCTCGACCGTGACATCTGGCAGTGCCCGGTCGTACTGCTCGCCGACGTTCACTCGGTGGGCGTCCAAGGCGACGAGCGCACCTACGGCTCCCCCATCGTCCTGCGACCGGTCAGCTCGGAGGACGCCATGACCGCCGACTGGTCGCGCGTGCCCTACGACGTGCTCGCCACGATCTCCACGCGCATCACCAACGAGTGCCGCCAGATCAACCGCGTGGTACTGGATTGCACGTCCAAGCCGCCGGCAACGATCGAGTGGGAATAAAAAAACTCAAGAAATCACTTTTCCGCACTTCACCCCGAAACACAACGAAACCGCAGGTCAGAAGTGGTGCGTCCGAGAAATCGGCGCACCACTTTGCTTCGAAAGAAAGCACTCCTTTCGGGATTATTCGTACCGGAATTCGTGCCACCCCAGCGCTACCATTCGCGATGCTAGGCACGGAGAGGAGATTAGAAAGATGATTAACGAAGCGAAGATGACCGAACTCACCCAGGCCGAGGACATGCCTACTTCCGAGCAGACCTCTGCATCTTCTCGCCCGAGAGCTACAGCCTGGACGAGAAGAAGGAGATCTGCAACGACATGATGAGCGCGAGCAAGGCCGTGCTCATCGATGCCATGCGCGAGGACTTCGAGCAGCTGCCCCCGGATGCCCGCGCCAAGCTTCTGGACATGCTCTGCGCATCCGGAGTCGAGTCGCCCCAGTGGTGGTGGGATGTGCTCGTGGGCGACGGAGGCCCGCTGTACCGCGAGCTCGAGCCGCTCAGCTAGTCCGAACCGACATAACAAGAGAGAAGGCCGTCAATCGCGTTGGCGGCCTTCCGCTTTATTCATCCTCATGGTGCTCGTCGATGATCTCGGCATCGTTCGCTTCGTGTGCCTTTTCGTCGGCATGCATTTTCAGGAAGTGGACGCCGTCGCCATCGACGAGCATCGCGTTGGCCTCGTTGTAGATGAAGCTCATGCGTGCAAGCTCATCCTCGCGCTCTTCACCTATCAAAGCAACCGGATCGTCAACGCCCGCTGCCCGACGGTAGCGGCTCCTCTTGATTGCCGCCTGCCTCTGTGCCTCCTTGCGCAGCGCAAGAGGCGTAACTCGCGGAGCGTTATGTGCCACAAAGTGAACTGCGTCGAAGACCGGGTTCTGGGGCTCGTAGCCATCGTCTTCCGCGTCAGGCACGGCCAACAAGCCGCCGCGTACGCCCTTGATCCTCTCTGTGAGCAGGCCCCGGGCCTTATCGCGAACCTCGGCATAGTCATCGAGGCATTTGCCAATCTTCTCGCGCTCGCGCGCTATTCTGCCGGCGCTGAAATCTCCGTCATATTGCATTGAAGCCTGCTCTGCAGCCAGGAAGAGCCGAAACGCAGCCTGCGCGTCTCGCTCCTTGCCTTGGAACTCGTGAAGTCTTGCCCGTACCTCGTCGTCCTTCAAACGCCTTGAGCGTTCCATGCGCGTACCGAACTCGCGCATAGCCTTTACCTGGAACTTCCATGCCTTGAGGGTTTCAACGCATATTCCCTCAATGGCGTTATGCACGGCCTGCCTCTTTTCTGGGTTGGTTAAGATCTCGTCGTACTGGGAGAGGTATTCGAGAAGCTTCTCGAATCGCGCTTCTATGTCTGCTTCGCGTTCGAGCTTCATCTCCTGCTGGATTGCGGCGATGCCAGACTCGATGCCCTCAAGCTGTTTGCTTATCTCTGCCATGTACGCCTGGCCCACAACGATGGCGGCTCCCTGCAAAGCTAGGTTGGCTACTGCAACAGGTTGGAGCTTCGCCTGCCTGATTGCGGCTTGGGGCTGAAACTTGCCGTCCTTGAGGACGCCAAGCTGCTTCCACTCCTCCCAGCCGGGAGTCTTTCGGTTGAGCAGATCATTCCATCCTGCACCTTCGGGGAATCGAACGATGGCATGGTCCCATTGGGCCGCCGCATCTGCCGCCTTAGTCGCCATGGGTATCAGGGCGTCGGCGTATGCCTCTCCGCCGATTGTCCTGACATCGAGGGTCACATGGTCATAGAGGGCGAGGTCCACGTCCTCGCTATCTAACGTGGGAACTATCTCGTTGCCTTCCGTAGGAACGATGACATTTTCCGCACGCTCTTCTTCTGGTTCAGGTTCGTTGTCGCGCTTGCCAAAGAAGGAAAATCTCATAGTCATAGCCGCCTGTCGATATGCTCCGAATGCAAATGAGTTGCAAACGTAATTTTATCAGGTGGCAGTGCGCCGAACATATGCACAGAATAGAAAAGGGTGCCGCTTCGAGATGGACGGCGGCTCCCTCGACGTTCACTTCTCTTCGTATGCCCTTCGGATTCGTCCTACATCTCGAAGAGCGGTATCAGCGGCAACAGAACGATCATTAGGACCAGGCATCCCGCAATCCCGAGGAACCGCCCACCTGTTCGCCAAGCCACCGTAGCCTCGATCTCATGACAGCATCTCGTTCACGCGAGTCTGGACGATCGAGTAGTAGGATCTCAGGCGCCGCTTCCTCTCGTCCCCGTTGCCGTAGTCGCCGCGAATCACAGCACGTGCCATCGCATTGAATCTGCCCCAGATCCGTTGACAAGTCGATTTCCGTTTCGGCATGATGGCCGCAACGGAGGAAAGCGAGGCGGGCCATGGGCAATCCATCTCCCAGGTACACGGCGGAATTCAAGCAGAAGGCCGTGGAGCTGTACGGGAAGTCGGGCACGACGTACGCCGAGGTGGCACGCGGGCTGGGCTGCGACGTGGGCAGCCTGGCCGACTGGGTCAAGAAGGCCGACGCGGCCGGGCCGGCGCCCGACGCCAACCCGTTCCAGATGGCCGAGGACCTGCGCAGGCTGAAGAGGGAGAACGAGCGGTTCAAGCGCGAGAACGAGATACTTTTAAGAGCGAGCGCCTTCTTCGCCAGCAGGCAGCTGTAGGCCTTTCCACGAAGAGGACGAAGTTCGAGTTCATATTCTCCAACGAGCCCAATTGGCCGGTGTCGGGGATGTGCGCGGCGCTGAAGGCGGCGCGCCAGAGCTGTTACGCTTGGAAGTCGCGCCCGCCGAGCGCGCACGACCTGCGCGACGATGAGCTTGCCGTCGCGATATCCCGGGTCAGGGACGAGGTTCGGGGCATCTACGGCGCGCCCAAGACGTTCATGCGGCTGCGGGCGCGCGGGGTGCGCACCTCGCGCAAGCGCGTGGCCCGCATCATGCGGGAGCGAGGCTGGCGCGGCGGTCGCGCGCGTGCGCCAAGCGCCCCTCGGGCGAGAAGCGGGCGTCCAAGCGCGAATCGGCGCTGGACCCGGTGGGGCGCAGGTTCGAGGCCGGCGGCCCCAACGCGGCGCGGTCCGCGGACATCACCTACGTGAAGACCCGCCAGGGCTGGCTGTATCTGGCGCTCGTGATGGGCATATGGTCGCGGCGCATCGTGGGATGGTCGATGGGCCCGAGCATCGCGGCCGAGCTCGCAGACGAGGCATTGAAGATAGCGTTGGCCAGGCGAAACCCGCCAGAGGGATGCGCTCATCACAGCGATTGCGGCTCGCAATACGTGTCGCTGCTTCTGTCCAAGACCATGCGGGAGAACGGCATCCGGCCATCGATGGGGTCGATCTCGTCGCCGCGGGACAACGCGGCCATGGAGTCGCTCATGGGCATCGTGAAGTCGGAATGCGCGCACGCGCGCACCTACGCCACGCGCGAGGAGGCCGCGCTGGATCTGTTCGAGTACATCGAGGTAATCTACAATAGGGCGAGGATACATTCGGCGCTGGGCTACCTCAGCCCCGCCGAGTTCGAAGAGGCTAATTGGCCCAAGGGAAACAGCCGCTCGAAGGCGGCGTAAAAGGTATCAATGGAATCGGGGTAGATTCACGAAGCTTGAGCTCCTGGGAGTAGCGGTTGTCCTTCCTCGGCCTGTCTATGGCCCCGACGCCGCCTTGGTCGATCCTCTCCCTCCGAAGCTTCACGGTTGACTTCGTAAGGCCGAACTCGTGCTGCAGCATGGCGATGGTCGCGCCGTCGGCGTACCTGTCCGCAAAGCGCTGCTTGAACTCGGCGGAGTAATCCATGCTCAGCAAATCAACCCCCCTAACGCAGAAGACCCCTATAGGAGAAGCAGAACATTGTCTGTCCAACTATAGGGGTTCACTGCAGATGCGGGTCTTCAATCTGTTCCCGCGCTCTCTGGTCCTATCGTGCCGTCATCAAGCACCTTATTTTATGCTGTGCAATATAATTCTGGATGCAAAAAGATACCTGCACGGAGGTTTCCGGAATGTCCAAGCTCAACATCGACCAGAAAACGATCAAGCTGCTCCTCACAGATAAGCATTCAGACTTCCTCATCCCAGATTACCAGCGACCTTACGCCTGGGGCGAAGACGAGTGCGCAACGCTATGGGACGATCTCTTCACCTTCGCGTTTCCCAACGACGACTGTGACGCCTTCAAAAGCACTAGTGATGAATACTTCCTCGGCCCCATTGTTACTTTCAAGAACGACGCAGGACAGCTTGAAATAATCGATGGCCAGCAGAGACTTACAACCATCATGTTGCTGCTTAGGGCGTTTTACGACAAGTTCGCAAACATGAAGGACAAGCAGTCAATTAAAGTGCGTGACTCGATTGCTGGCTGCGTCTGGAAGACCGATGAGTTCGACGACCCCGACATGGATGCGCTGAAAATTGATTCAGAGGTGGCGAGCGATTCCGACAAAGATGAGTTTCTAGATATATTGCGCCACGGCGCTGTGGGCCCCATGGCCCACAGCGCCTATTCACGCAATTACGCCTTCTTCTCTAAAAGAATGGCCGAAATGACAAGCGAGTGGCCAAGCTACATCGCGCTATTCGCCGCTCGCATTCTCAATAACGTAATCTTGCTTCCCATCGAGGCGGAATCCCAGGACACCGCGCTCAGGATCTTCTCGACTTTGAACGACCGTGGACTCCCATTGGCAGACGCTGACATCTTTAAGAGCCAGTTCTACAAGCGCTTCTCCATCGAGGGCCGCAAAGACGAGTTCGTCACGCGTTGGAAAGCGCTCGAGGAAACAGCCAACCTCATTTTTAAACCAACCTCGGGCACGCCGCTCGATGAGCTTTTCACCCGCTATATGTATTATCGCCGTGCAAAGAAGGGCATCCGCGACACAACAACCAAAAGTCTACGCGACTTCTACAGCGACAGCTCGTACGAAATTCTACGCGAGGACGCGACGCTCGACGATTTGGAGTCTCTGCTCGTTTTCTGGAAACGGGTTGATGCGCAGGAGGGCTTTTCCGAGCGTGTAGCACGACGCCTATTCGTTCTCAATTACGCACCCAACGGCATGTGGGCTTATCTGTTGAGCACCTGGTTCCTGGCAAAGCGCAATACCAAAGGCGAGCTAGACGACAAGGAGCTCTACGATTTCCTTTGCTACATCACTGGATTCATCTACGCCTACTCACTTGAGCGTCCCGGAGTAAACGCTCTGCGCGGTCCCGTCTATCCCGCACTCATAGACATCGTAGAAGGTCGCAAGGTTGACTTTTCAGCCCATCTGTTCGACCGTGAAACAATTACGGGACGCTTCAGAAGCTATCAGTTCACCAACCAGCGTCGCTTCACACGATCGATGCTTGTTTGGTGGGCCTACTCAGATCCTAAGCAACCTCTCATGGACTTGGACACAACGCTCGAGATCGAACACATCTATGCAAGAAAGCGTAACGAGGTACACCCACTATCCAATCGCTCAAACCTTGAAGCACTAGGAAACAAGGCGATGTTGGAGAAGCGCGTAAACATTCGCGCCTCAGATTACCAGCTGTCGGATAAGCGCAAGTATTACGAGGGCTATGTGAACGATAAGGGCGTTGAGGTGTCGGGGACCGCTGTTCGCGAACTCGTGGAAATTGCGCGATGCGGCGACTTCGCCGAGAGCGACATCGAAACGCGCACCGAGCGAATCATCACTACTTTTGTCGAGTGGCTTGGCAAGTTGGGCCTGTTAAGGGAGTAAAACTTGATCCATCTTCGCTTATCGGTCTTGGACCCGGAAAAGCTCGTTGCTTTTGCTCAGTAGGCGGACGTTGCCGTCTACTGCGGTTGTGTGCCAAACGTTGGTGTCGGCACCCCGGAAAAGGGGTGTGGCCACCGCCTAGAATCCTCAGTTACCACGCTGAGACAATAGGAGATGACAACATGGACGCACTGTAGCGCACGAAGCGCCCGTGACGCCATTGCTTGCGTTTCGCTTTCGCTGCTCGAAGCATGTCGCCTGGGGCTCCTAGCCGGAGGAGTGCTGACCGTTCCTTGCGAAGCCTCGGAACCATCTATATCCGCATGCTGCGGGCTTGCTTGAGCCAGTTTCTCTTGAAAGATCCGATACCTCCGAAGAACTTGTTGTACGTCTCACCGTTCTCCTTGGCCTGGTACTTGACCAAGGCGAGTTCGATGGTGCAGAGGTAATCCGCCACTTGCTCGAGGCGGTAGTCAGTCATCGAGGTCTTGCGGCGTCGGACAACTCCTTTTGAGAGAACCTTGTCCACTGAACGGTCGAGCGCTTGCTTGACGATGTCCTGACCGTTGTCGTAATAGACCTTCACATCGTCGAAGGACTGGAAGAAGCCCAAGTGCTCAACCATGGCGGAGGAGACGTCGCGCCCCATGCGCTCCATTAGCCTTGCCGGGTCTTCGAATTGGCTGCGGCAGTAGACGAACATGACATAGGAGATGGGGAGCCTGCGGACAAACGAGGAGAAGTAGGCGAGCATGGCTTTGCGCTGCTCGATGCCGAGAAACTCATAGTCCTTATGCCCGTTCATGAGGGACTCGGAGTGGAACGGGATATTGGGGAGGTCGGCCCTGGCGAGCTTGGCCTCATAGCCCGTGACCGCTTCGGCGATGCCGTCTGCCTGGTCGTGGAAGACGAGCGTGAGCAGATAGTAGCGAGCCTTGCCGCCGCGGTCGCCGCTCTCATCGACAAAGATGCTGAGCTCCTTGGCCAATGGGGACTCCTAATGGAATGGATAAAAAATAGCCGGGGGACTCCCCCGGCACTTGGAGGTAGCTCAATGAGCCACCAACAGCCTTATAGCATGCGCTAGCGGTGAATGCAGGGGGGGCGAGCCGGTACATGGCGTCGCGGCTGATGCGCAGCATCGCGCACGCCTCGTCGGCGCCGAATATCGCGTTGGTCGATGCGATGAGCCTCACCTAGCTCCTGCTAATGCTCTTGGTCATGGTCTCCTCGAGCTCCTCTCGTCTCGAGGCTCCCTCGCATGCCCGGCCGCGGGCGGCTCCCGGGGCGGTCGCCGTCGTCATTTCCTGCCGCCCCTCGACTCGATGTAGGCGTCCACCGACGCCCTCGAAACCAGGAGCTTCCTTCCGAGCCTGTACGAGTCGATCTCTCCCGGCCAGATGAGGTCGTATGCCTTACTCCGGCTCGCCCCCATGTACTCCTGCATCTCGATCACCGTCATCCACTCGTCGCGGCCCCGGTTGCCCTCGGGCGCGGCGCATTTCGTAGCGTGCGCCATGGTTGCCTCCAATCTTTCCGCGCGATACGTCTGCGCGGTCCTGTGTGCGTTTACGTCTGCGCGACGATTGAACCGCCTGACGGCGATTGACACGCCCGACAGGAGCGGAGATGGGTCGAGGTGGGTCGAGCTGGTCGGGCCTTCACGAAACGGCCATGAGCCGTACGCCTTAGCTGGCAGCTAAGTCCCCGAAAAGCAAAAGGCGCCCGTGCGGGCGCCTGCCTAGGATCGAAGTTCGTTCAGTTGTGTTCGCAGTTGTGTTCGGAATGCTCGTCTTCCGCGGTGCTGTCGTCCGGGGTCCGGCATCTGTCGTTCGTCTCTTCTTTCGTGTTTGATGTTGCGTGTTCTGCGAGCGACCTTTCGAGGGCCTGCCGGCCCGTTGCCCCAGATGCACCCGGGTAAATGGTATCCATCCGTTGGGACACAGCCTGGCCAGGAAGATGATTATGCTGCGAGGGGATGGACGAGCGGCGCGGTTTGAGCGCCAGCCAAGGGCGTCATTGTGGCCTGACTAGCCATAAATTGTTACGAGCTCGCGTTACCGCAACATACATCTTTGCCCTTGCGCCTGGTTTAAGCGCCGCCTCTCTATTATCGAGCCACATGGACATGGGCTTGGTCAGCCAAACTGCGACATTGTCGAATTCGGAGCCTTTCGAGGCGCCCATTGTCATTGTCGAGCAATTGCTATAGGGCAATGACTTCGCTTGCCAGGTCAAGTGCATCGCCTCAAGGAAGTCTACCGGTGGCTTGGCGCGCTCTCCTTTTGACAGGGTGCGGAGATGGGTCCCCTCGTCGGGTGTAGCGCAGGCCAGTGCTGGCAGATCAGGAAACAAGGCGTTGGCAAGTGCGACAACGTCTGGTCTGCAGCGGTGGCAGACGGAAAGGCTATTGGTGTCAATCTCACACAACTGGCGACGTCGAGCATAATCGAAGAATGTCTCTTCCGTATACGGCCCCTCTTTCGAAGTGGTGTAGGTTCTTTGTCTCGGGTCACCGACGACTATGACGGTAGCGGGGGTATGCATCAGGCTGCTGATGTAGTCATAATCGTACGAAGACAAATCCTGGGCCTCATCGATAAGGATGATGTCGAACATGTCGCTGATGCGATTGACGGCATCGCCGCCAACCTGCTCGTTGCATTTGCAGGCAAGGTCGGCGAGGCGCGAGCTGAATACGTCTCCTCGTTCGTTCGCGAGATAGTAGGCCGGGTTGCCCCTGGTCACTCCTCTACGTTGAGGGACCTTTCCCTCAACAAAGCTAATGCCTCGCGGCAAGATACCGGGAAGAGGGTAAGGGAAGGGCCTAACTCCGTGTGCGAGAAGAAAGCTATACCAGGTCATAACGGTGATATTGCCGGGAACTGCGCCGCGTATCGCCTTCACTCGACTTGCGAAGTGAATTGCTGCCGCTTCCGTATATGTGAGGTAAAGAACATTCTTCTCGTGAGGAACGTTCAGTGCCTGGTTGAGGAGATAGGTTGTCTTCCCGGTTCCTGCACCGGCCATAATACACTTCTGAGTTGTCACTAGTTTTCGCCTATCCACTCGATGGCTCCAGTAATGTAGCCGGGGAATGCGATCGAGGTCTCTGAATCGAAGATAGAAAGGGCTGTGTCCGTCTTGTTGGTTTCCATGTAGTGGATCAGGCTATGGTCGCTCTCGTCCTTCCTTCCCAATAGCGAGCAGAGCGTTTCTCGCCCGGCACTCCTTACCAACGTGGCCTCCAGCGTATCCAAGCGAAGCGTGGGATAGTCGTCGTGCGGCTCGTCATGCGCTTCGCTGTCAAAGAACGCCTGTATGTTCCCCAGCGGTAAATAGGGTTCGAATTTTTTCGCTAACTTTTCCGGATTGCCGTCGTTGTCCGTGACGATGGCGACCTTCTTTCCGATCAGCTTAGCGATGCTCAGGAATCGTTCAAACGCCAGGCCAACGGAAATGACGTCTATGCCATCTGCTAATGGGGAGCGCCCGTATTTGTCCTGATACGCGCGCTGGATAATCAGCTCGTCAGATGGTCCCTCAACGAGAATGGCTTTGTCTACGAGGGCGAGGCGTAACGTTTCGAAGCCGGGCAGTTTCCTGAAAAACGAATAAGTGGCCTCTGGCAGGTGTTTTAGTGTGGTCGAGGGTATTCCATCCGTCGCGGAACCGATAACGACGAGGTTTTCGAGACCGAGCTTGTTGGCGACGAAACTTGAATGAGTCGTGCAGAGGAACTGGCTTCCTTGGTAGCTGTTGAGCAGCGAGAGCAATCTGTTCAAGTTCCCATACGAGAGATGGTTTTCGGGCTCCTCTATCAGCACCACTGTCGGCTTGCTGCTGCCACCTGAAATTGAACCAAATGATATTTCGCTCTGAAGCAGGCACTGAGGTCCAGCTCCGATATTTTCGTACGGAACACCGGAGAGAGAAATGGTCAAATCTCGATACCAGGAGTCGGCACTTCCTAGGTTGACGTCGAGCTCTGGCTTTCCCGCTTTGAAGTTTGCGCTATTTGCTAGCTTTTGGTTTATCCCACCATTCCTTACGGCGTGCCGAAACCCATCCTTGCCTTTGCGCGCTCCCTGCGAGAGGGCCAGTCGGTCATCTTTGTCGAGCGTGTCGATTAGGGATTTCGTTGCACGGTCGGTCCCGAATGAAGGGCGCATGTCTCCGTTTGGGTTGATGAGAACCGATGTGATGGGAAGCATTCGTGGCGTCACCTTTTCTCCTGAGAAGGTCGTCCACGATGCCTCGAAATACTCTATAGGCAGTGAATCAAAGTGTTCGCTGCGCGATGCCGCCTCAACTTCTGGAAGATATTCTGAATCGAAGGAAATCGTGAACGAGAAGCCGCATTTCTTGGTCTTCTCTGGGCAATTCGCGCCGCTCAGCCGTGCCGCCGTAGCCTTATCGCCGCCCTCGAGGTATACATCGATTCGCACTTCCGGAAAAGCCAGATATGGTTGGGACGAATTCGTAAACAGGGCCACGTCGTCCTTGTTGAACAGGTATTCAGAAACGCTTCGACCGATTGGTGCGTCGCGGTATCTACCACTCAGGGCAAGGTTTATCGCTTCAACAATGGTGCTCTTTCCTGTCCCGTTTTCACCTACGAGAATGGTAACGAGATCATTGAAGGTTAGTTCGAAAGGATTTCTGATTTTCTTGAAGCCGGATATTCGCACTTTTGAAATTGCAAATGGTTTGTTCTCGTCCTCCATTAGCACCTCCGCATGCCATGAATTAATTAACGCAGGACGACGGCGACGTAGCCTGCAGCCAAGGTTCAATGAGTTTATTTTACCAGCGTAGATCGCATGAGCTTCATCCCCCGTTGTCTAATTGAAAGTGCAACACCCGTTAGATTGGAGATTGTCCGGATAACCAGTCCGAGGGGATGTTGCACCTATGGGAGAAGTATGTTCGCGCCTGTTGGAAGGGAAACGCCGGGTCATCCAGATCGAGGTCGGCGACGGCACGAGCGTCAGGAAGATGGCCCGTTTGCTGGGACGCGGCCCGTCCGGCATCAGCAGGGAGATCAAACGCAACACGTGGGTTCCCGTCCGACGAGAACGGGTCCTGCCGGCCGTGCCGGCCGAAACGGCTGAGGACAGGCCCGTGGACGGGCGGATGCTGCATCGCCGGCCCCGCGCGGCGCAGGGCCGGCCGCAGGCGCGCCAAGCCGCGCAAGCGCCACCGCCCGTCATGCGGACGCCTGTGGGCGCGGGTGGCCGAATGGCCGGGTCGCGGCTGGTCGCCGCCGCCCGTCGACGGCAGGCCGCGCGTCCCGTTCCCCGACGACCCCGCCATGCGCGTGTGCCCGGAGACCGTCCACCGTTGGGTCTACGCCGACCGCCATCGCCGTGAGCGCCGGGCGCGCCGCCTTCCACGCGGCAGCAGGAGGCGGCGCAGGCGTGGCGGCGGGAGGACGTCGCGTTTCCCGATTCCCGGACGGGCTCCCATCTCCGAGCGTCCGCCGGAGGCCGGCGATCGCAGCGGTTTCGGCCATTGGGAGGCCGACAGCGTGATCGGCGCCGGATGCGACCTGCACACCGAGGTCGAGAGGAAGACCAGGTTCCTCATGGCCGGGATCGTGCCCGATAAGACCGCCGGGGAAAGCGTCGGGGCGCAGCTGGCGATGTTCTCGCCGCTGCCGGCCGGCGCGCGCGTCAGCGTCACGCACGACAACGGCACCGAGTTCGCCCGCCACACGCGCCTGCGCGAGCTGGGCATGGACACGTGCTTCGCCGACCCGTACTCCAGCAGGCAGCGGGGAGGCAACGAGAACAGGAACGGCATGATCCGCCGGTATCCGCACAAACGCGGCGAGATCCGGATGGGCATGGCCGGGGAGCTGCGGGAGATTGTCGACGAGGCCGACAACCGTCCCATGCGCGTGCTGGACTACCGGACGCCCGCCGAGGCATTCGCCGACGAACTGCTAGAATTGCAGGACCAACAGGGGTGTTGCACTTCTAAATAGACAACGGGAACGCCCGGCAGCGAACGATCGGGTACTACAATGTCAGTAAGTGTGAAACAAGGCGGTCACACGAGCAGTACCATCCCCGACGAGGAGACAAACGTGACAACAACGAACATCTACATCGCAAGTCCTGAAGGCGCAAACGGACGCAACGTCGTGGCATACGGCGTGCTCAAGGCGCTGACCACCAAATTCAAGACCACCGTGTTCCGCCCCGCGGTCTCCAATCACGACCACTTCACCCCCATCCTGCTGAACGCCTCCAACGCCGGCCTCGGCGTCGCGCTGTCCACCGGACTGGACATTCACCAGGTGCGCAAGGACAAGGAAGGCTCCCGCGGCGACATCGTCGCGGCGTTCAACGACGCGATGAACGTGTCCCGCGCGGACGCGGCGCTCATCGTCGGCACCGACAAGTCACACGTCAACGACCCAACCGCCTACGAGTTCAACGCGAACATCGCCGCCGACCTGCAGGCCGGCGTCTTCCTCGCCGTGTGCACCATCGACCGTTGGCCTGACGAGCTCAAGGACACCGTCCGTCTCTCCATCGAAGGCATGGAGGCCGCCGGCAACAAGGTGCTGGGCATCTTCGTGACGGGCTGCGAGCCGCGCCACTCCGTCTCGGTCAAGGACACGCTCGCGGACTTCGGGCTGCCGGTGTGGACGATCCCCCAGATCCCGTTCACCGAGGCGTCGCAGGCCGATGCGGCGCTCGCCGCCTTCCAGGCGAACGTGCCAACCGAAGAGGTCCTGCGGGCCATCAACGTCGAGATCGACTTCCCGATCACCTCGTACGCCTTCCAGTACAGCCTGCTCGGCCGCGCCAAAGCGAACAAGAAAACGATCGTGCTGCCCGAAGGCGAAGAGGACCGCATCATCAAGGCGGCCGACTACCTGCTGGAGCGCGAGATCGCGAACCTCATCATCGTGGGCGACAAGGGCGCGATCCTCGCCCGGGGCGCGGAACTCGGTCTGACCCATCTGGGCAAGGCACGCTTCCAGGCCATGGACGACGAGAACATCCTCAAGCCCATGGTCGCCAAGCTGTGCGAGCTGCGCGCCAAGAAGGGCATGACCGAAGAGCAGGCCCGCAAGCAGCTGACCGACGCGAGCTATTTCGGCACGATGCTCGTCGTGCTCGGTTACGCCGACGGTCTGGTGTCCGGCGCGGTCAACTCCACCGCAAACACCGTGCGTCCGGCGCTGCAGGTCATCAAGACCAAGCCCGGGCAGAGGCTCGTCTCCGGCGCCTTCCTGATGTGCTTCAAGGACCACGTGACCGTGTTCTCCGACTGCGCCATCAACCTCAACCCGGACGCCGAACAGCTCGCGGAGATCGCGCTGCAGTCCGCCGTGACCGCCAAGGCGTTCGGCATCGAGCCCAAGGTCGGCATGCTCTCCTACTCCACCCTCGGCTCCGGCAAGGGGCCGGACGTGGACATCGTCGAAGAGGCCACGCGAATCGTCAAGGAGAAGGCTCCGGACCTGCCCGTCGTCGGCTCCATCCAGTTCGACGCCGCATGGTCGCCCGACGTGGCAGCCACCAAGGCCAAGGGCAACGACGTGGCCGGACACGTCAACGTGTTCGTGTTCCCCGACCTGTGCTCCGGCAACATCGGCTACAAGGCCGTGCAGCGTTCCTCCGGGGCGCTCGCCATCGGCCCCGTGCTGCAGGGCCTCAACAAGCCCGTCAACGACCTCTCACGCGGTGCGACGGTGCAGGACATCATCAACACCATCGCACTGACCGCCATCGAGGCCCAGTGACGCGGGTGTTTTAGCGGTCTCCGCGCGGTACAGCCGCTCTTTACGACCGCCCCCAGTCGCTTCGCGACAGCCCCCGCCAGCGGGGGCACGTGCAATCTGTCGTTCGCTCTTCACCTATAACCAGCCCCGCTGTTTACTTCACGGCTCAGCCCGTCAGCGGGGCTTTTCTCTTTGGTGGCTCTCGGCGAAACCTGCGGCGCTGATTTGTAGCAAGCAGCGAGTAATCTATCAGATGGAAAGCCGTGTTTCGCGGTACGTATCAATCATGGAGGATGCCCACAATGGCGAAAACCGTCCTTGTCATCAATTCCGGTTCCAGC
>OIYW01001355.1_pt1 | contig 16721 bp, 10 predicted proteins | sample 1588351 | NCBI WGS metagenome assembly OIYW01 (sample SAMN03283268) | human gut metagenome | biome: human-associated habitat; material: feces | host: Homo sapiens | place: USA | collected 2013 | reverse complement strand
GCGCACGCTTGGAAAGCGTGTTGGTGTAACAGCCTCACGAGTTCGAATCTCGTATTCTCCGCCCGGATTGGAACCCCGGAAACCGTTGGAATCATTCGGTTTCTGGGGTTCCTTCTTTTCCACTCCGTTTTCCGGTTCCTTCCAGATTCCCTCCGAATGCTTCTTTCATTGGCCTCGGTTTTTGAATCGTCCCGTATCGCAAGTCTCGCGTGTACGGGCCGGCATCCAGGAAAGTCCCTGATTGTCATGCTGCGACTTATTGGTGCCAGTCTGTGGTCTCAATAATGGGATTGTTTGCCCTCATATGTCGATATTTGATTGCGATTCGGTGGGGGAGTTGCGTACATCGTCGTTTTACGCGCACTTTTGCGCTGCGCTACGTTACGCTCGAAATCGTGACGTTGAGAGAAAGAAGCACGACGATGGTTGACAAGACGGCTGCCGGCAGCCAGCAGACTGACCAACGCGATGCTGATACTCGTGACTCTCTGGCGGCGCTTGCCCGACGCCGTTCGAATTCATCGCCAATTGCATTGCAGAGTGATGTGCAGGCCGCTCCGCAGGAAAAGCAGGAAAAACAAGAAAAGCAGAGCGAAGCTGGGTCTGCCTTGCAAACGGGCGAGGATGCGAATGATGACGCGAATCGTGCGGAAGAATCGCAAACCGTGAAAGAAAAAGACGCTGCGGATGGTCCTGATAATACGCAGCAGCCGCAGATGGCATCCATAAGCGCCATCACAACGCAGGTTTTGCCACCAAGCTTTATTCCGACCGCAACCGGTCGTATTCGTCCTGTAACGGGCGCTTTTCCCGCAGTTCAGTCCGCTTCGCAGACGGAACAGGCGCAGCGCAGGCGATCCATCCGCTCGTTGGCCGCGGGGTCGTTGCGTAGAACCAACATCGGCAATGCTGAAAAGGCCGGCGATGTGGGGAGCGCGGGTAGTACCGGACGGACGGCGGGGAATGGCGATACGCCGTCGCCGCGAATCGCCAGCAGTGCTCCCCATTATGCGAATTGACCAGTGGACTGATCAGAACGGCCAACGTAACAAATCAGTGGGAATACTGGACATACACGCGGTTCACGCACGGTACGCGCGCTTCGCGCTGCATTGTACGTCGCTGTACTACGTCATTCCAATTGAATCGCAACAATGCGTATAGCAGATGAAAAGCACATACGAAAAACGTGCATGAAAAAACGGTCCCGATATATTCGAGACCGTTTTTCATGAGTCGATGAAGCAAACGCTGTCCGGCAGCGAGCCGGCTCAGTCTTCGCTGGTTTCGCGCTTATACTGCACGAACGTCTTCATGGCGTAGGCAAGGCCGGCAAGCAGCAGAATGGCTGCGCAGGCAAGGGAAATGCCGATGCCGGTTTGTGCAAGCTGTCCATATTCCGACTTGGTCAGCGCGCCGGTGGACGCGGCGGTTTGATCGCCGGAAGCTGTGACGGATCCAGTTGCAGCACCATTCGCGCCAGTGTCGGCAGCCGTGCGCACAGTGCCAGTGGTGCCGTTGACTCCAGTAACGGTCGTACCGGCATTCGTTCCAGCCGTGATGCCATGCGTGCCGGTAGCAACGGATGAGCCGCCCTGCTGACCCGTCTTGGAGTTCGCGTCCTTCAACGCCGCGATGAACGACTGATGCCACTGGTGGCTGCTCGCCGCAAACGCGTCATGCCTCGTCTTGAGTTCGTCGTGGGTCTCCTTCATATCGGCATGCATCTGGTTGAGGTGGGCCTGCGTGTCCTGCATATCCTGATGCAGAGCGTCGTGACGCTCCTGACCGCGCTTGACCGCGCCGTCAATCGCATTCTTTATATCCTCGCGGTCCTCCTGGTAGTTCTTCCAGGCCTGCTCGCCGTACTGGCGAAGCGCGTCGGCGTCCTCGTGCGCGTTCTGATGCAGCTGCTCGGCGTGCTGCTTGGCGGTTTCCATATCCGACTTGATCTGCTGATTCGTCTTGTTCAAGTGCTGCACGGCCTCGCACGCCTGATCGGTGCACACGGCCATATCCTGGTCGATCTGCCCGCTGATGGTGGTGCTGCCGGCCAGTCCGTCCGTAGACGGTGCGACTTCACTGGCCGAAGCCGCGGAAGGCAAGGCGGCCATGCCGATGGTTAATATTCCCGCCGCTGCAGCTGCTGCAATACGATTCCTCATGGTGGTTCCTCTCCTGCGCACGTTTGCATTCGATCTGTGATTGTGAGCTCGCGTTCATTCCGTATGCCATAGTAGGAGGGGAATGTGCCTAAATAAACCGGTGGAAAAATGACATTTGTCTAGTTTCTGCGATGCTGCAGCAGTCTTCATAGTTTAAGCGGGAAACCAGAATCCAAACCAGAAGCCGGAACAGCCTGCTCAAAACATGACCAAGCAGGCCAAGCAACGGCTCAGACCGCCCGTACTTATCCCGCCCGTATTGGTTTATCTAGCGGCGGCCCCCAACAAAGATCACTCAACAATAGTGATGAATGGGCTAGCCGGCAGATTAAAGTCGTTGTACAGCATGCTCGCGCACTTCGGATTGCCACTGAACAGGTAACGTACCTGGCTCATGGCGTTGAGATCGTTCAGTATTGAACCATCGGCTGCGGTGAGCAACACCTGATTGCCCCTGATAGTGGCATTGACCGCCTGCCATTGACCGGAATAATTGGCGACCTCAAACCCCTGCAATGCCGTAGTGGTGGGAGCGGTGATATTGCTGATACCGCTTAACGGGGTCGCTTTCGGAGCGCTCTTATAGTTTGGTGCGATTGCGCTCGCGGTTTTCGAATAGTTCGGCTGCATGGCTTTCAGCCCGCTTGCGGTGCCGTTCCGGAAAGACAAAGCGATTGCGCCGTTCGCAGTGTGCCGGGCATGTTCGATAAGCGGTCCGTTGGGCACGGTGGTGCCGTCTTCCATGGCGAGATACTGCGCGGCCATGCGCGCCCCGAGAATATCCTTACCAAGCGGATGGATCAGCGCTGATGTGCCCTTGTCGGTATCAAGGGAAACCGTCATAGCCACATTGGAACGGTTTCGCAGATTCGCGTTGTCAAGCGTGGTCCGTTGCGCTTCTCGCACGTTTTGCGTGTACTGGTAGTTTGGCCAGCGCGCGAGCTGTACGTACAGGAACGGCAGGTCCTTGCGTCCGAACACGTTACGGTACTGGTTGATGAGCGTGGTCATTTGCGATTCGTATTGCAAAGCAGTTCCGTAATTATTGGCGTCATCGCAACCTTGATACCACAGCACGCCCGCCACATGGAATCCCTTCAACGGCGCGATATGGTTCGCATAAATATCGCCGCCTTGTACATGCCGGCGAATAGGCGTGCCACCCCACGCGGTCTGGATGATGCCAATCGGCACATTGGGGTGCTTGGCGCGCAACTGCATGGCGAATTGCTGAGCCAGATAGCTGAGGTGCAGTGAATTCGTGGAATCTGCAGTCAGCCATGCATCGGCGCTCTGATTAACAGCGGACAGTGGAAAATCAGTGTCTTCAACATCATGATTTGCGATGACAAATTTCACGTTGTCATCTACGAGCGGTTTCGGTAAATCGCCTGTCGTGATTAGTCCATTGCCAAAATTGTAAGTAGCGTTTTCGTAATACTGCACATAGTTGAGTTCCATATTCGACTGGCCAGCGGCTACGAAGACGTCTCCCACATACACTTTGGCCAGTTTCAGCACGGTTTTGCCGGCGTACTGCACTTGCAGCGAATACGGATTGAGACTTGCCTTTTGCGCGCTCAGCGTGCAGGTGAAACTGCCGTTCTTCGCTACCTTTGCCTTGACGCTCTCGGAGGTTTTGCCTTGCGTAAGTGTCGCTGACAGTTTCGAAACGTCGATGGGGTTGCTTTCCGTGGAGCTGACGTTGCCTTTGACTACGATTGGCTGATCGCGCTGGAACACCATATTGTCCATGTAGTACGAGGGCAGCTGCACATCAACAGTGGCCGCAGTATGGGCGGTGGCGGTGGATTGCGATCCGGTTTTACCGGTTGCCGTTCCGTTGCCCCATTTGGGGCCGCACCCGACGATGATGGCAACGACTATTCCTACGGTTACGATAACGGCAAGCGCCGTTCTTGCCAATCGTTTTGCGCTCAATTCTGATTTGCCTCGTTCTTTGTCAACGCCCGCTCGAAGGTTCTGGCCTGTTTGTCATATGCGGCTCGTTCGGTGTTGGCTTTGCTGGTGGTCCCGGACGGGTCGGCTTTGCAGTCAAGCGCCTTCGGCGATTTGACTTCTTCCTGATACAAGGTGCTGAGCTTTTCCAGATCATATGAGGAATCCATGCTGGAAAATGCGTCGACAATCTTTCCCTTGAGCTGGAAATCCTTGGAATATGAAGCGTTCATGGCGGCAACCGCGTCTCTGCAGTCGTTAATGGCATTCAGTTCGCGCATTTTCTGCGATGTTCTCACGCCCATGACGCCGAAGACCACAATGCATACCGCAACGACGATAACGGCTACGATGATGGAACGGCGAATCAAGTTCTTGACATGGTTATGTACCCAAGTGTCGCCATCTTGCACGCCTTGCGATATGGCGATTTGGAATGGATCTTCGGGAGCCGTTCGGTAGGAAGTCCCCGGTGCTTTTGTTCTAAGCTTTTCGTCACGATTGGTGGCATTGACGGAATTGTTGGATTTGCTGGTCCCGACGGTCGCGGTACTGCTGAAAGTCCGGGGCTTGCGGACGTTACTTGCTTGACTGTCAGCTTTATTTGGCTGCCTTTCGTGCCGTGCCATGCTTCCCTCCAGGAGTCCGTGATACCGTTCTGATGTTGTCTATTGGAGGTGGTCCGACAAGGTCCTCTGTTCCCAAATGACAATACATAAGGTATGTTACCCGTTCCACTTCCGAATGCCAGCACTTCATGTTGTGGCATATTCGGTAAATGTGAAGTTTGGTTTGGAATCCATCTGCTTTATTTTGAGTGGGGGCATCTCAGAATACACTTAAGTTTTGCGTGTGCAATTGCGTCAACGAGTGAAAATGCGTTTTGTGAGAGAGGCTGACGATGATATCGCCGAAAAGCTTGATGAAGATTGCGACCACCGCTTCCGTGGTTGCAATGACGGTTTCCGTTGCCGTGGTGCCGGCTTACGCCATGCAGGATATTGCGATTGAGGATACGCCAAGTTCTTTTGCCGCAACTGTGGATGATGTGCAGAATTCGTCAAACAGCATGCCGGACAATCCGAACGCGACGCTGCCGGAAACGGTAAGCGAAAACATTTCGGACGATTCCACTGTGGTTTCGGAGAACCTTGCGGTTACGCCGGAAGGTGATGTGCAGAACATTGAGACCGGCGAAACCGTGACGGACGCTCAGCTGGTCGGCACGCAATCGCAGCAACCTGATCCACTGGCCAAAACGAATGGCGAATCATTCATTCCGGTGAGTGCCTCGAATGTGAAAGATGCTGTGGAACAATCTGTGAAACAATCCGTGGAGCAATCGTCCTCAAAAAACGGAGCCACCGTGAAGCTTGCCAAATTCGATGGCAACGATTACGGCGCGCATTGGGGAACCTACAACAATACGAAAGCCTTCTTCGACTATAGAAACAACCTGTTCGCCCAGCAGGCCAAAGGCGTGATCGACGTCTCTTCATGGCAGGGGGATATCGATTGGGCTAAGGCGAAAGCCGGCGGCGTGGAAGGCGCGATCATCCGTCTTGGCTTTGGATGGGGCAATGACGCCGATGCCAAAGCGCAACGCAACATTAATGAATGCAAGCGGCTGGGTATTCCGTTCGGCATCTACTGGTACTCGTATGCGGAGGATGCGAGCGGTTCCAGGCAGGAGGGCAACGATGTGGTGTCCAAGCTCCGCCAGTTTGGCGTGAGACCGAACGACTTGAAATACCCCGTGTACTACGACCTTGAGAGTTGGACGTGGACCGGGCACACGCCGCCGAACGATCCGAACGTGTATAACGGCATCGTCAATGCTTGGTATGGCGCGTTGCAGTCCGGCGGTTACCAGAATCTCGGCGTGTACTCCTACACGAGCTACTTGCAGGGGCCGTTGAACAATGCGAACATCTATGCGAAGACACGCTGGGTGGCGCAATATGGTCCGCAGATGGAATTCACGGCGTTCGGGACCAACGATCGTGGCTGGCAGTACACCGAAAGCGGTCATATCAACGGTATCAGTGGCTCCGTGGATATGAGTGCCTTTGGCAATAAGACTTCTGTGCAGAATGGAGGGAATGACGATTCTCAGCCTTCCCTTGATGTGCGCAAGATGAGTGCTGTGAGCATTCCTAATGGGAATTATTACATCAATGTACGTTCCAAAGTGGCTTCTAGTGTTGATATCCCTGGAGCCAATGGAGCGGATTCCACAGCTATTCAGCTGTACTCCGGCAATGGGTCCAAAGCTCAGCAGTTTACTTTCACTAAACAGTCTGATGGCAGCTATGTGATTGTTAATGTGAATTCCGGTAAGGCCTTGGACGTTCGTAATGGCGCTGCGGGTAATAATGCGGTGGTGCAGCAGTATTCGGCGAATGGTACGAACGCCCAGCGTTGGTTCATCCGTGATTCGGGAGCCGGTTATTACTTGCAATCCGCATTAGGCAATTGGGTTCTGGATCTAAGTGGTGGCAGCACGGCCAACGGTACCGCGATTCATCTGTATACGCCTAACGGAACGGTCGCGCAACTCTTCACTCTTTCCTCTAGCGAAGTCAATATTCCGACAGATGCGCCAGCAACGATTCGATCAACGAAAAACACTGGATTGGTATTCGACGTTCCTGGTGCATCAACTGCCAATAGCACGCAAATCCAGTTGTATACAAGCAACGGTTCCAACGCGCAAAAGTATCGTTTTACATCGGTAGGAAATGCGACCTACCGCATTACCAATGTGAATTCCGGTAAAGCATTGGATGTGTATGGAGGCTCGACGGCCAATGGTGCAGCGTTTCAACAATATGACAGCAACGGTACCAGCGCCCAACAATGGACCGTACGTAACTACGGTAGCGGCAAGGTGACATTAATATCAGTGAACGCGAACAAAGCCGTGGATATTCCTGGCGGCAACGCCACGCAGCAGACCAAACTGCAGATGTACACGCCTAATGGAACGGCAGCCCAGCAGTGGACAATAAGCAAGGTATCTACTCCAAGAGAACGTATGGATGCCACAGCTGATTTACATAGGAAGGATCTTCCTGACGGCACCTATGCGTTCGGATCAAAGCTGAAGACTTCCATGAAAGTCGATGTTGCCGGTGCTTCCAAGAGCGATAGCGCCAATGTGCGATTGTGGGGCGGTAATGGTACAAACGCACAGAAATGGAAAGTAACGCATGACGGCAATGGCTATGTGACGTTGATTAGCGTGAATTCCGGCAAAGTATTAGACGTTTACGGTGCAAGCACTGCAAATGGAGCCAATGTTCAGCAGTATGTATCAAACAACACGTATGCCCAAAAGTGGATCGCCATCAAGAACTCAGACGGATCGTATACCTTCCAGTCCGCGCTCGCGGAGAACAAGGTTCTGGATGTTTCGGGTGCTTCTACTGCCAATGGCGCTAACGTACAGTTGTATAGTGCGAATGGCACGAACGCTCAAAAGTGGGTGAAGTAGTCAAGCAGTAGATATTTCAAATGTGGCCTGAGAACAAAACTGCTTGTTCTCAGGCCACATTTGAAAGTTGCGTTATTTTTTGCGTCTCATCATGGCAAATTGGTTGGCGTCGATGATGAACGCCTTACGATCGTTCTTGGCCATGACGTCGAGGATTATTCCCGCTATGAACAGCAGGATTCCCGCGATAACGAGCATAACTGCTCCGATGAGTGTGGGGAAGCGCGCCACCATGCCGGTATGCCAGAAGTCTACTGTTACGCTACCGCACAGTATGATGCCGATGATGCCGATAATGGCTCCGAGCCCTCCAAAGAACGGCAGCGGCTTGTATTCGCGGATCATGCGGAAGATGGTGCTCATCACCTTGATGCCGTCACCCACGGTGTCAAGTTTGCTGACGGAGCCTTCCGGGCGGTCACGGTATTGAATCGGCATCTCGAACAGGCGTAGATTGTTGTTCAACGAATGGATGGTCATTTCGGTCTCAACTTCGAAGCCACGCGAAAGCACTGGGTAAGTCTTGACGAATGTGAACGAAAACGCTCGGTAACCGGTCATGATGTCGGTGACGTCCGCATGGAACAGGCCGTTGATGGAACCGCGTACCAAGCGGTTGCCAAAGTTGTGGAATGGTCTCTTGTTCTCTTGGAAATATGTGGAGCTCAGGCGGTCACCGATTACCATGTCATAGCCTTCAAGCACTTTATCAACCATGGCTGGCGCCGCATCAGCAGGGTAAGTATCATCGCCGTCTGCCATGACATATACGTCGGCGTCAATGTCTTCGAACATGGCGCGAATCACGTTGCCTTTGCCTTGGCGCGGTTCCTTTCGTACAATCGCACCTTCGGCCATAGCGATTTCGGCAGTGCGATCAGTGGAGTTGTTGTCATACACATAGATGTCGGCATGCGGCAGTGCTGCTTTGAAGTCGCGTACCACCTTGCCGATGGTGACTTCCTCGTTATAGCAAGGAAGCAGCACCGCAACGGAAACGTTTGAATTCTCAGGCATACGTTCTACTATAGCTTTTGTACTGGCCGTTTTTCGATTTTGCACGAGTTCATCATGCTACAGGTTTCTGCGTGGGATACAGCACGAGGAATGGGATTGTGCGGATGTTTTATAAATATAATTGCTAGGGAAACGATATAAGCGAATGAAAAAACGCGTGGTTGGGTATGACATTATCAAATCGATGGCGATGTTCTTTGTAGTGATGCTCCACTACTCATTTTACACGAGATTCTATTCCAGCGGGCTTGCTGGAACGGCGGTCACCGTATTGTGCGTGGTGTGCGTGCCATTGTTCTTCGCTGTGAACGGCGCGCTGCTTCTTCCTCGGAAGATGGATGAGGCGAAGCATTATCGGAAGACGCTGAACATCGTCATTGTGGTCACCATCTGGAGGCTGCTTGCCGCGGCGTTCTTCGTTTTCGTGGACGGTTCCCATCCGGTGACGTTGAAGGATCTTGTGCTGTTCCTGCTTGGCGGTGGCTTTGGAGATTATCCGACCGGTTATTTTTGGTTCATGAACGCCTTGATCGCAGTGTACCTTGTTTTGCCTGTGATGAAAATGGCGTTCGATTCGGAACGAAAGCTTGCATTCAACGCGCTGCTGGCTGTTTTGGCTGGTTTTACTGTGGGCAAGGATTCCCTGAAACTTGTTCTGCAGATTCTGGGAACCGCAACGAACCATGATTTCGCCTCGATTCTGAATGCACTTGATGAATTCTACATTTTCGGCTCGTACGGATACGTTTTGTTGTATTTCCTGATTGGAGGGATGATTGGGCGCTATCTAAAGCAGAAGCAGACCGGGGAACTCGATGCCGACGTCCATCATCCCCTGTTCGATATCTCTTGGGGTGAAGCCAGCGCTGGCATCGTTGTCTGCTATGCGTTGACGTTACTGATCCAGCGATACCAGCATGCCACCCACGGCACTAATTTGACTGTGGAGAACGGCTATTGGCTGCTACCGTCATTCGTTGCAACGATACTGATTCTGTTGGTATTGGGGCGGGTGAATATCCAAGGCATTTGGGCCAAAGTATTCCAGGTGATCGGCATGAACACGTTCGGCGTGTACATGCTGCATTTGGTCGGATTGGTGCTGTTGAGCAGATTACAGGCTCTACCATGGCTCCAGTTCATGGGAAACTTGAATTCCGTTGCAGTGACTTTGCTGAATGTGGTGTTGTGCGGTTGCGTGTTCGCCATATGTCTTGCAGTATCCGTGCTGTTCCGAAAGATCCCGTATATTAATCGTTTGTTCGCGTTGTAAGCATTATGAATTAGTCGAACCGATAAAGAAGAAATGAAAATGAACGGATTGAATATGCTAAAGAAAATTGAACCACGAATTGTGGTTCCGCTGGTTCTTGGCATGATGTTCGCTTTGGGAGATGAGGCTTCCAATCCTGAAGGTCATATCATGCAAATTAAAAGCGCGTTATGCGTGAAGGTGCTGCTTTTCTGTGTGCTTTTCTGTGTATTATTTCGCTTCGCTGATTGGCTGATTGCCGAAGTGCAGGGAGCGAAGAGGGAAGACCAAGTAGAGCATTATGGCTTTTTCGAATATGGGTATGCGATAAAACCGTGGTTGAAGAACGCGGCGGTGATTGCCGTGTGCTGGCTTCCGTATGAATTTTGGTTGTTCCCTGGCGTGTATTGGTCGGATACCTCCAAACAGTTGCTCATTCATTATGGTGTGGAACGATTCACGGACCATCATCCTTTTGCTTTAACGTATTTGTTTGGTTGGTTCGCTGATTTTGGACAATGGGCTTTCCATAATTCCATTTATGGTTTGTATCTGCTGATTGTCGTGCAACTTATTGCAGCGCCGCTGCTTTTCTCTTGGATGCTTTTGTACACGAGGAAGATGGGCGTTCCGCAATGGTTGTGTCATGTGGAATTGGCATTTTTGGCATTGTTCCCGCTTTTTCCGGTGATGTTTTCTTCGTTAGCGAAGGATACGATTTCCGTTCTGTTTTTCATCCCTTTCTGCATATTGTTCGTTGACGGTATTCGCACCAAAGGTTCATCACTGTCTAAACCAGGAATCATTATTACATTATTGCTGTGTGGCTTACTGACGTGCCTGACGAAGAAAGCGGGCGTGTATGTGGTGGTGCCCTCATTGCTGCTGATGTTTCTGATTGTCGGATTGTCGAAAAAAGCGAAAGCTACCGCGTTTGCCATCGGCGCAGTAATTGCTATTGTCATGATGGTCATCATTCCGAAAGCCGTTATGCCGGCGCTTGGCGTTGCCCCTAGTGGTAAGCAGGAAAGCATCCCGTTTGCCATTCAGCAGGTTGCCCATGACGTCAAATACAACAGTGAGGACATGACTCAGCAGGAGAAGAAACTGATTTCTGACTTCCTGACCATTGACTATAAAAAGATTCCCAAAGCTTACGACCCGCAGATCGCAGATCCGGTAAAAGGGACCAGTTTGAAAGACCCTGATCTGTTCAGCGATTTTATGAAGCTGTGGCTCAAGAAGACAGTGGAGCACCCGATCGGTCATTTGGAATCGTGGATGGGATTGGTTCGCGGCTGGTTCAGCTTTTCTAACAACGATGGTTCTCCAAGCGATATGGTGGTTTGCACTGAATCTGCATGGTATTACGATCCGATTTTAGAATATGTTCCGCAGTGGCCGTTGAAGGCAAGCAGAAGTGATACTGCACGTTCTGTATATGACATGGAACAGAGCGTGCCCGTATTGAATGCACTGTTTTCAAGGGCATTGTGGTCATCCATCCTGCCCTGCTTCATGCTGTACTTGGCTTTGCGTCCCGGCAAAGGCAAATGGAGTCGCGTGGCTTCGATGCTTCCGGTGGATATGTCGTTTGTGTATCTGTTGCTGGTACCAGTGTCCGGCATGGGTGGAGAGCCAACCCGATATGTGTTGCAACTGATTTGCATCGCGCCATTGTTCTTAGCGTTCATGAGTGAATCGATTGGTAAAACGAAAGAACCTCTGATTAAAACGATGGCATAAATAATACAGAAATGGGTGTCGTAAAATACAACACCCATTTCTGTCAGTGACGACCGCGAACTGCTCGGCCGATCGCCTTCACCGCATCACGGCGACGGGAACCGATTGGCATTAGCGGATCGACAATCTTGCGAATCGGGTTGTCCTCCCCGACTGCGCGCTCGTGCTTCGGACGGAGCACGCCGGCTGGAATCTCTGATTCGTTTGCCTTTACTACACGTTTAAGCAGACGCTCATAGAACGGGGTCTCGCGTGCGTACTTCCAGTACATGGAAGCGAAATCGCAATCCGGGTCGGTCCATGGCTTCTGGAAGCCGGCATAGTGGACAATCTGTGGATCGTTGCGCGACTTCATATACGCGTCGTAAATGTCGTTCGGCGCCTGCACGAAGAGGTTGCCGACACGACCGCCGCAGTCATGCACCACGTTCCATTCCCACGGCAGGTACAGCACATTGCCTTCGCAGTGCGCGTTGAGCACGTCCTGGTCGTTGTAGATGAAATTGGGATTCGAGGCGTAGGTAAGCCATTGTTTGATGGTGTAATGCTCACGCATCGCCTTGGTGTTGAGCACCAGCACGCCAGCTTGGAAGTAATCGTATGGATTCTTCATCTTCAGCACGGTTTGCGCGTAGCCCATGCGTTTGCCGTGCTTCACGTTGAGGTTGGCGAGGAAGTCGATGTCTCGAATCGCGCCGAGCATCTTGCCCTGCAAATTGATGTTGTAAAGCTTCGCGATATCGCCGTTGATGATGATGTCGGAATCGAGATACAGCACCTTGTCGTAGAACGGCAGAACCTCCTGAATCAGGAAGCGGTAATACGTCTCCACACTGATATGGGCGTTATTGGTGGAAAGATCGTAGCCAGCAAGTTCGCGGTCCACGTTGGTGAACCTCAGATTCATATTCGGGAACTGCTTGAAGAAGCCACGCAGACGTTCCTGCTTGTCCCATGCGATGTTGCGCTGCAGCACCGTCACATCGTAGAAGTAATGCGGATCGGCGTTCTTCATGGCTGAATACACGGTGGTGGTCAATTGAGGAACATAATTGTCATCCGCTGCGAACACCACCGGAACGATTGGCTTGTCGGTAATGTCAAGCGGCTTGAGCTGCTCCGCTGGCTCCGGATTGGTGAAGTGGACGCACTGTAGTTCCTTGAACTTCCAGTTGGAACCGATACGCTTGTGATGCAGCAGGTAGATGTTGAGCAGACGTTCGGACAGATGACCCGGCGTACGCAGGGCCTCCTTGCTGTACGTGCTGTAGTCGGTGTTTTTATCGAACTCCTCAAGAATGGGGAACATCCATTTGCAATAGTCGAAGAAGATCTCCCTCTTCATAATGAACATGTTGCAGAAGCAGGCTTTGTAGCCGTTGAAGAACGCCTGTGCGTCCTGCTTGTAGTCGGGATACATGCTGCACAGGATCTGGTAGCAACGCTTCAGATCATCGTCATGCAGCAGGGGAGCGGCTTCCCACAGCGCGCGTGGAGTGCCGTGCTTATCGATGATTTTTTCGAGATTGCCGAATGGCGTGGTGATGACGTCATACTGCTTCACCACGTTGGCGATGCTCTCGTCATCCAGTCTATACTTCTTTGCCGCATCGGCATCGATGTAGTCATCAATGACTTCGCCGAATGCGTTTTCCTCGTGCGGGGTCTCAGAGAAGTCAAAGTAACGACGGTAATGGCAGAATCCATAGTAGTCTGCGTCAATGTTCTTCCATGCCCAATACTGCGTGGTTAATTCGCAATAGCGTGGATTGCGGTTGGAGATGTTTTCGCCTTCATCATCGCTCCAGCAGTAGGGGAAACGCGTGGGACTTTTTGCTGATCCAACATGGACTGGTTGAAGAATGTCACTTGGGAAAGTGGAAGTCCTCTTATGCGTGGAGACAAAAATTTTAATGCGTTGTTCTTCTTGTTGCTTATGCAAAGTCTGTGTTCCCTTGAATTCTTGAATATGCCGAAGTGCGGCATCTCTCATCTGAGTGTAAGAAACCGGTAATGTATCGATTCCGCTGGTTAGTTCTTCTGCCAAATCGGCCCAAGCTAAGAAAGATGATGTCTTCGGATTGAGATATTCGAGTGAAGCATACGCGTCATCTCGTGCAAATCTCATTAACGCGGTTGCTGCTTCTGTCTTTCCGATAATTGAAGCAATGGATTTCGCAGCTTCAACTTTTTCATTTTCGGATACGCGATCTTTCCATTCATTCATCAATGTGAACGTAAGTCGCTCTTTTAATCGAACTGCCGATTCCTTCACGAGCATTGAATCTGTGGAACTCGCAAAATGCTCAGCTTCCATCCAACAGGATTTCATTTGTTTTGCCGAGATAAGAAATTGATTAAGGGGAAGCGCACTATTCGTAGTTACACCACGCCCAATATTGTATATATATCCATGAATGCTGGTATCGGTTAATTCCAGATCCGACATGCTTGCGAGTACAAGAAATTCGTAGCTATCTTCAGCACGCTCGAGACGTGAATCTGTCATGACATTAAAAGCCTTGCGACAAATATCGCCTTGGAAAGCTTTATGGGTCACATGCCAGTCTCTTCCATATTCATTTGCTGAAATAAAAACGTCTGAAAGTAGTTGCTCTTGATCCGAAACGGGAGAATCTACATTTGCCCAAGCTTCGAAATCACGGGCGGCCCGGCTGCTCATACCTTTTTGTTCTCTGCAAATTAAGCCAAAACGCAGAATGTCAGGTAATTCTTTTTGAATTGTCGAATGAATTTTGTTAAGAGTTCCCTTTGCAAAGGCGTCATCTGAGTCCAAGAAAAGAACATATTTGCCGGCGCTCAGGGCTGTTCCGCTTTTTCTTGCAAGATGGAGGCCCTCGTTTTTCTCTTTGTTGAGAAGACGAATTCTATTATCTTGAGTAGCAAAGCGGGAAGCAACGTCATAGGAATTGTCGGTGCTCGCATCGTTGACTACGATAGCTTCCCATTGAGTGTAATCTTGGGTAATCAGGCTGTTCAGACATTCTGGCAGATATTTTGCGCAGTTGTAACAAGGAATGATAACGCTAAAGAAAGGATTATTACTAGACATCTGTTATTTATTCCTTCGGGTAGAGGGGAAAAGGGTTTTAATTCGTGAGAAGAGATGGGCGAGATTCCGAGAAGAAGGGTCTGGCGCCTGCTCTGGCTTGGGAAGCCGTGTTCGCAAGTCAGAGAAGTGTCTGAGTGCTTGGTTTCGGTATTCTTCGTATTGGGGAGTCAAATCGTCCCCTGCAATTGTTTCTGCTATTTCTTTCCAATGGACATAGCGAGCGTTCTTATTAAAAGAATCCCCCGCAACCCAACGGGAGTACGCGTCGTCGCGTGTAAGACGCATTAATTCTGTGGCGATTTCTATCCGGGTAAAATCTTTTTGCATCTCAGCAAGGACGGATAGCTTGTCTTTATCGGATAATCTCACGTACCAATCGCCGAACAGCATTTCCAATAATCTTCGGCGAAGCTCTGCAATGCACGGGGACAAATCAAAATTAGAAAAAGTACTTGCATACTCAGAAGCTGTACGTATCAGAGTCCCATAATTTGAAGAGAGCGAAACGAACTTTTGATCTGACATCGGTTCAAAAGTAGTGATGCCCCGCCCTAAGTAATAACGGTATCCAATGATTTCATTATGGAAGACTTCTGTATCCGCAAGACTCGCGATGACAAGCCATTCATAGCTATCTTGACCTCTGCCAAGGCGGGAGTCGGACATACAGCTAAAGGCATTCTTCAAAAGTTCGGTACGATACAAACGTTGCAAGATACGCCAGTCTTGACGATTCTTTTCGGAATCAGTGAAAGAGGAGAAAGCGATTTCCTGACCATGTAATGTGGGCAAATTCCGATTGCTAAGTTGGAGAATGTCGGAACATACCGTTTCAGGCATGTTTTCTCCAAAAAGCTCAGTCCCAAAATGAAGCACATCAAATGTTTGCTGCGAAGTGAGTGCTGCTAGAGACGACAGTGCATTATCTGCGAGTTCATCATCTGCATCTAGAAAAAGGGCGTATTCCCCTTGTACGCGTTTTACGCCACTTTTCCGCGCGAGATGGGTTCCTTCGTTCTGAGTTTTATTGATAATTTGAATTCTGCCATCTTTGTCGGACAGCTGTTTAGCAATGTGAAATGCGTCATCGGGACTTGCATCAATGACAATGATTGCTTCCCAAGCTTCAAAGGATTGCTTTTGAAGCGACTGAATGCACTTTTGAAGATAGCTACCATTGTTGTAGGAAGGGATGATGATTGAGAAAAAAGGGGCCGAAGAGTCCTTTGACAATCGATCGTTCATCTTTTTCTTCTCCGTACTGTGCTTAATGACGGGCAGGAAGAGGGAGTATTCCACTGTTGTGCTGAGTTACCAAGAATAGGTCGCTCAGCACAACAATGAAGAGCTAGTCAACTAATCCTTTGCATTTAATCGAAAGGATGTCATTGTTGAGTAGCGCATAATCTCCGTTTCGTGAATCGCGAATAGCGAAGACGCAGGCGTCTTCTCCGTTCGCGAAAGCGATAGCCTTGGGTTTTTTGGGATTATCAGGATCATCAACGCGCAATGATGCCACAATCTGAAAATCGCCATTGTTGAAAATACTGACAGGCAAAGCAAAACGTATTTTGTGGTGTCCTGGCCTGTGGAACTTATATGAACTAGGGCCTGGATCAAAAGTCAGTCCCCCTCGTTTCATATCAATCAAGGTCATAGTGAAGTAGAAATCAACGTCCTGATCGAAGAAATATTCGATATCGAATTCAAAAACATCATCTTTGCCGCAAACAGGCTTAGAAGCTGTGAGAACCTTGAGCCAAGGCTTGTTGCTTTCCTCTACGACTTCTTTAGTGTCTTGAGAATCTGTTTGTTTGAGATTCTCAAGCGTGTAGCGATCCGCGACATCGTTCTTGTCGCCAGATGCGATAATCTCGCCATCCTTGATAAGAATGGCCTTGTTGCAGTATTTCTTCACGGCATCCATGGAATGGGTGACTAGGATGACCGTCTTGGTCGGATCCTTCTTGATCTCGGCGAAGAAGTTGTCGCACTTGCGCTGGAACGCCTCGT